>ENA-UOYA01003068-UOYA01003068.1-activated-sludge-metagenome-genome-assembly--contig:-NODE-3068-length-15225-cov-8.724127_pt1 | contig 15225 bp, 10 predicted proteins | sample MGYA00238163_ERZ764804 | MGnify/ENA primary metagenome ERZ764804 (study PRJEB28919, sample SAMN05720223) | activated sludge metagenome | isolation source: Anaerobic digester | place: Hong Kong...
ACCGCAGGGTTCACCGTGCCACCCATCGTGGCGGAGGCTTTCACAGTGACGCCTGGATAGGGCAGGTTGTTCACATCCGTCACGCGGACTACCACCGGCTTGGCCAAAGGCAAACCCGCCACCACGGTCTGCTTATCTCCAGAAGTGATGGAGAGTCTCAGCTGCGCAGGCGAAGCGAGCACTTGCAGCTTGGCCACGGCGGTTTCGAAAGCGCCGCCCGAAGCCTCGGCGGTGAGCTCGCCGACGCCTTCACGCAGGCCCCTCACAGAAAACGTGGCGCTCGACTGATTCGCGGGGATCGTCACCGAGGCAGGCACCTCCACAACGCCGCCCGGCGCTGTGAGTTGCACGGCCAGCGGTTCAGTAGCGGGCTTCTCGATGGCGATGCGCGCGGTGAAAGAGGAACCCGCGACCACACCGGCGGCAGGCCAGACGGAGAGTTTGAGGCTGCGGCGGAGAGTCGCATCGGCGGTGGCGCGCTCCGACGTTGCACGGTAGTAGATCTCCTCAAACCCCTTCCGGAACGCTTCGACTTTGTTAAGGTCCGTCTGCGAAGGCTGGCTTCCCTGGGCCACAACCAGGATGAAGCCGAAGCGGAACCTACGCTGCGAAACCGTGTGGTCCGGAGTGCGCCGGCCCTCAACGCCAATAATCTCCTCGACGGTGACATCGCGGCGCTCGCCGTTGAAATTGACACCGACCTGGGGCGTCCGGCTGCCCGCCAGAACGCTGGGGTTGGTAACCAAGAACGTCGGCGGCACATCGTTGGGAGCGCGGAAACCCATCAGGTATTGATCCAGCGGCGAGTAGCCTTCCACCGTGGCCGTCGTACGGAAACGGAACAGCGAACCGGGGCCGTTGTCCTGGATGCGGTTGCCTTCGAGGAACGAAGCTTCTGAATTAAAGGCGAAGTTCCAGTGGGCGCTTTGCCGGCCGAGCATGGGGCGGGCGCTCGCGTCGTTCGGGTCGCGGATGCTGGCAAAGGCCAGGAACAGATGGCCAGCTTCGTGACCCAACACGGTGAGCGGCGTGTCCCGACTGGTATAGCGCGCAGGGACCACACTGTTTGGATCGTCCGGGTACTGGCTCAACGGCCCCATGTTCATGATGGACTGGAGCCGGCTGGCCGACCCTACTACCGAGCCCACGTCGATGACGTCATCGCCGTAGCCGCTACGCTGATTGCGCAGCGTGACTTCATACGCCACGGCGCCACTCGACGCCGCAATTCCGAGGTTGTTGAAGATGACGAGGTAGTCGTAAGCGTCTTCGTGCGTCGCGAAGAACTTGCGGGCCGCCGTGACAATGTCCACTTCCGTCACGTCGGTAAAGCGTTCCGCGATCGTCGCGGAGAACTCCTCGGAACTGCCGCCGGCAAAGCTCACCAGGGAGGTCGTCCCCAGTCCAGAACCCGGCGAAATCCCTACGACCGCCTCCAGGGTATTCACGTTGGAATAAGCTAACTGGACGCCGCCATCGGGATACAGGCGGATTTGAAACGTTTGCGGCATGCCGGTCCCGATATCTTGAAACTCAGGCACGCTTACCCAGCTCACGACGACACGGGAAGCGTCCGCGAGCACGCGAACGCCGCCGCTCGACTGCGACGGATCGAGGTCGCGAAACAAACCGGCGATGCGAGGCTGGCCGCCCGACATCCGGCCGAGGCTGCGCTCGGTGGTCGCCGTGTCGCCCGAGCCGAACGTGAGATTCCCATCCGAATTGACGTACACACTCTGGTAGGACGCACCGAAAAAGGGGAAGCGGAACGGGAGCGCTACTTCCCGCGCATCATCGTCGGCGAGTCCAGTAAGCGGCGTGCCGGCGGTGGCGGCACCGGCATCGTAACTCGCCTCGCGCGTCTCGAAGCGATATCTGGCGGCCGTCTGGTTGACAGGCTGAAAAGCGATGGTGCGGCCGTTCAGGTTGAAGCTGTTCATGCGCTCCACCACGCCGTCGCCGTCCTCCAAGATGGCGATGTTGCCGATGTCTTGCGCTGCCGATCGCGTGGCGGCCAGCGCCAAGCCCGGAGCAGCGCCTTCCAGTTTGCGCGCCAAGCGCCGGGCCTCCGCCTGGCGATGCAGGTACGCCGTCTCCTGCCATTTGTCGCGGTGCGTCCCACAGACGGCCTGGTCCTGGCGAGCCGGAAGGTTGGAGGCCAACAATGCCGCCAGCAGAATAAAGCGGAAGGGTTTCATCATGGACCCCGATTCTTTTTATTGTAAAACGAGATAGCCGGAGAACCAGGGATGGTCTTCCTCGACACCGAAGCGGGAGCCGGCGCCGGACGAATTGCTACAGCCCGGGGCCGGAAGCTAAAATAGACGTTTCCCATCCTACGCCGCGCCCGGTTCCCCTCCATTCTCGGCACTCCGACGGCGGGGACCTAGTTGCGAGTTTGCGAATGACCAGATCAGAACGACTTTTTCTGAGCGGCGACGAAGCCGTGGCGCTTGCCGCGCGAGACGCCGGCGTCGCCCTGGCTACCGGTTACCCCGGCACGCCTTCCACCGAAATCCTTGAGCACTTCGCCACATTGAGCGGGCGGGCGCAGTGGGCCCCCAACGAGAAGGTGGCCCTCGAGGTGGCCATCGGCGCGTCGTTCGCGGGCGCCCGCGCGATCGTCACCATGAAACACGTGGGATTGAACGTGGCGGCAGACCCGCTGTTCACGGTGGCTTATACAGGGGTACACGGCGCGCTGGTGGTGGTCTCCGCGGACGATCCCGGCATGTGGTCCAGCCAGAACGAGCAGGACAACCGCCGCTACGCGCAAGCCGCGGGTGTGCCCATGTTCGAGCCGTCGGATTCCCAGGATGCCTACGATTACACGCTGGCCGCCATCGAAGTCAGCGAGCGCTGGCGCGTTCCGGTGCTGCTGCGCATGACCACCCGGGTGTGCCACGCGAAGAGCGTGGTGCGTCCTGCGGCCAATCCTCCATCCGCTCCCGCACCCGGATTCGTCCGCGACATCAAGAGCCGCGTTATGATCCCGGCTTACGCGCGCCCCGCGCACAGGCGTCTGCGCGAGAAGCTCGCCGCGATCGCCGGATGGAACGAAGCATCGGGACCCGCGGTCGAAATCGCCGGCGACACCGATACCGGCATTATCACGTCGGGCATCTCTTACATGCACGTGCGCGAAGCGGCACCAGAGGCTTCGGTACTCAAGATCGGCATGACCTACCCGCTGCCTGTCGAACGCATACGCCGGTTCGCGGCGGGCGTGAAACGGCTGGTGGCGATCGAGGAAGGCGACCCTTACCTTGTGGAAGCGCTGCGGACGGCGGGCATCGCGGTGGAGGGCCGGCCGGAGATGTACCGCTTCGGCGAGATGAACGTGGCGCGTGTGCGGCGCATCCTGAAAGGCGACACGTCGCCGGAGCCCAAGCCCGCGGCCGGCAAACCGCCGCAGTTGTGCCCCGGCTGCCCACACCGCAACGTGTTCACGTCACTGCGCAATCTGGATTGCATCGTGTCGGGCGATATCGGCTGTTACTCGCTCGGCGTATTGCCGCCATTCGAAGCCATGGATTCGCTGGTGTGCATGGGCGCCGCGATCGGCGTGGGCCTGGGCATGCGGCACACGCTGCCACCCGGCCAGGCGCGCCGCGTGGTGAGCGTGATCGGCGACAGCACTTTCGTGCATAGCGGCATCACGGGCCTGGTCGAAATGATTTACAATCCGCCGCCCTCCGGGCACGTGGTTCTGATACTCGACAACGGGACGACGGCCATGACCGGCATGCAGGAGCATCCGGGCACAGGCCGTGATCTGGGGCATCACAAGACCGGCCGCGTGGTCTTCGAAGACCTGGTGCGAGCGCTGGGCGTCCAACTGGTGGATGTGATCGATCCCAGCGCCGATCAGCAGGCCTTCCAGAATCTGGTCAAACAGCGGCTGGATTCGGGCCAACTGGCCGTGATCATCGCCCGGAGGAACTGCCTGCTGGCCGCCGGCAAGATCAAGCAATACGAGAAATGCGAGGCCAGCCATGAGTAAGGTGATCAACATAATAATCGCCGGACTCGGCGGCCAGGGCGTCGTGCGCGCCTCCGACATTTTGGCGGGCGCCGCATTCCGCGCGGGTTATGATGTCAAGAAAAGCGAGATACATGGAATGAGCCAGCGGGGCGGTTCGGTGGCGAGCGACGTGCGGTTCGGAGACGCAGTCTTCAGTCCCATGGTGCCGCCTGGCGAAGCCGACTACCTGGTGGTGTTCGATGCGGGCCAAGTGGAAGCCAACCGCCCGCAGTTGCGCCCCGGCGGCAGGTTGATCGCTCCGGACAGCATTGATGAACGCCAGCTAGTGAACCGGCGCTGCCTCAACATCGGCCTGCTGGGCGTGTTGAGTGCGCACCTGGAAATCGGCGAAGAGATTTGGCTCGAAGCATTGAGCGCCAGTTTCCCGGAGAAACTGCTTCAATCCAATTTGCAAGCTTTCCGGCTAGGCCGTGAAGCCGACCGCAAGGAGAATTCATGAGCGCCGCGATCAACGTGACTACTCACGTGTTCCATCCGGCCAGCGCGCCGGATTACATCCCTCTACCGCAGATGCGCCAGTTGCAACTGACGCGGCTTCAGGCCGTTGTGCGCCGGGCCTGGGATCATGTGGCATTGTTTCGCGAACGGATGGCCGCGCGCGGCTTGAAGCCCGAGGATATTCGTTCCCTCGAAGACGTGCACCTGCTGCCGTTCACCGTAAAGACGGACCTGCGCGACACCTACCCCTTCGGCCTGTTCGCCAGTCCGATGCAGGAAGTAGTGCGCCTGCACGCATCGAGCGGCACAACCGGCAAACCGATCGTCGTCGCGTACACAAAAGAAGACGTGGAGGTATGGACCAGCGCCATTGTGCGGTGTTTCGCTGCCTGCGGCGTGACGCGCGGCGACGTGGTGCAGAACGCTTACGGGTACGGCCTGTTCACTGGTGGCTTGGGCGCGCACTACGGAGCTGAAGCGCTGGGCGCCACCGTCATCCCCATTTCCGGCGGCAACACCGACCGCCAGATCATGGTGATGCGCGATTTCGGCGTCACGGCCATCTGCTGCACGCCGAGCTACTTCATACACCTGGTCGAGCGCGCCGGGGAGCTAGGCGTGGACGTGCGCAGCCTGCCCCTGCGCGTAGGCATCTTCGGCGCCGAACCCTGGACCAACTCGATGCGCAAGCACATGGAGGCCGCCGCCGGCATCCGCGCCCAGGACATTTACGGGCTTTCCGAGATCATCGGCCCCGGCGTGGCCATCGAGTGCGAATGCCAGGACGGCCTCCACATCCTCGAGGACCACTTCTACCCGGAGGTTATCGACACGGAAACCGGAGAGCCGGTCCCCGACGGCACCGAAGGCGAGCTGGTGCTCACCACCCTTTCCAAACGGGCCATGCCGATGATCCGCTACCGCACGCGAGACATCACCTCCCTGGTAACCGAGTCCTGCCCGTGCGGCCGCACCCTGCGCCGCATGCGCCGCATAGGACGCCGCTCCGACGATATGATCATCATCCGCGGCGTGAACGTGTTCCCATCGCAGGTCGAGGCCGCGCTGCTTGCCATCGAAGGCACCGTGCCGCATTATCAGATTATCCTTACCCGCGAAAAGGGTCTGGATGTGATGGAAGTGCGGGTGGAAGTGACTCCGGGAATGTTCAGCGACAAGATCGGCGCTATCGAGGACCTGAATCGCAAAATCGTTCATGTCCTGGACCAAACCCTGGGGATCCGCGTTGCCGTGCGCCTGGTCGAGCCGCACGGCATCGAGCGCAGCGAGGGGAAAGCCAAACGCGTAATCGACCGCAGAAACCTGGAACAGTGAGGCCTGAACCATGAAGATACATCAGTTGTCGTTGTTCCTGGAAAACAAGCCCGGACGCCTGATCGAGCCTTGCCGGCTGCTAGCCGGCGCCGGCATCGACATGCGCACGCTGACGCTGGCCGACACCGCCCAGTTTGGCATCCTGCGCATGATCGTCTCGGACTGGGAGCGGGCGCGGGCGATGCTTAAGGAGGCCGGCTTCGTAGTCAACACCGTCGAAGTCGTCGCCGTCGAGGTCCCGGACCGTCCCGGCGGCCTGGCCGAGGTCCTTGAGCCATTTCAAGGAACGGACATCAACATCGAATATATGTACGCCTTTCCGACGGGCACGGTGGACCGGGCCGTGCTCATTTTCCGCTTCGATAAGCCCGACGCCGCCATCGCGGTCCTGCAGCAGGCCGGAATCAATGTTCTCGAAGGCGTTCAGGCTTACAACCGAATTCGCGAATGATCGTAGCTCAAGTCATACAACAACAACTGGAGCACTCCTCCTGGATACGGCGCATGTTCGAAGAAGGACTGCGCATGAAAGCCGAACGTGGCGCCGAGAACGTTTTCGATTTCACGCTGGGCAACCCGGACGAGGATCCGCCGGCCGAAGTCCTGGCCGCGTTGAGGCGGCAGGTGGCCGCCAATCCCGCCGGCTCGCACGGTTACATGCCCAACGCCGGCTTTCCGAAAGTGCGGGAGGTGCTCGCCGAAAGGCTGCGCCGCCATACCGGGCTGGACTTCCAGGCGCGGCACCTCCTGATGACAGTCGGCTCGTCCGGCGCCATCAACACGGCACTCAAGGCGATACTCGATCCGGGCGACGAAGTCATCGTCCCCATGCCCTGCTTTTCCGAGTACCAGTTCTACATCGCCAATCACTCCGGGAAGATGGTGCCGGTGGAGACGGCCGCGGATTTCTCGCTCGATCTCGACGCCATCCGCGCCGCTATCACGCCCCGCACACGGGCGATTATCCTGAACTCGCCGCACAATCCCACCGGCGTGATCTACTCAGAGGCCACGCTTCGTGAACTGGAAGCGTTGCTTCAAGGCCTGGACCACACCGTGGTGGTGATCAGCGACGAACCCTACCGCGCGTTTGTCTACGACGGCGCCGTCATGCCCGAGACCGCGGCTATCATTACCAACTGCATCGTGGCGCATTCTTACTCCAAGGCTTGGGCGGTGGCGGGCGAGCGCATCGGCTACCTGGCTATTTCGCCGCGGCTGGCGGGCGCGGATGAGTTGATAAATGCCTGTACGTTCACCAACCGCATTCTCGGTTTCATCAACGCGCCGGCCATCTGGCAGTGGGTGGCCGCCGCATCGGGCGAGGCCATGCCCGACCTCGCCATGTACCAAGAGAAGCGCGACCTGCTATGCGACGGACTGTCGAACGCCGGCTACGAAGTCAGCAAACCGCAAGGCGCGTTCTACCTCTTCATGAAAACGCCGATTCCCGATGATATCGCCTTCGTGCGCCTGCTCACGAGCGAAGGCGTCCTTACCGTTCCGGGAGCGGGATTCGGCCGCGGCGGGTACATCCGGTTGTCCCTTACCGTGCCGCGCGACACCATCGTCAGGTCCATGCCGGGCTTCGCCCGTGCTTTGAAGAAATGTCCTAAGTGAATACTAATTGGCTACTCCTTGCCCTGTGTTCGCTGGCTGTTCCGTTCGCGCACGCGCAGAACGGCGCCGGCGCGTTCGAATTCGGCTTTGAGCAACGCGTACGCACTGAGAACTGGAACAACCTGTTCGACTACGGCGATTCGACGGACGATCAGCGCAATCAAATCCGGTACCGCACACGGGTTTGGGGCAAGGCGGGGCTCACCGACAACATCGACGTCTATGTCGGCCTGGTGCAGGAAACCAACCAGATCGTGGTGCCCCGCTCACCTTACCGCTTCGATGAAGTCGCCTTCGAGCACGCCTACATCGACATCAAGAAGCTGTTTGTAAAGGGGCTATCGCTACGCGTGGGCCGCCAGAACATCATGAAGGGCGAAGGCTTCCTACTGCTGGAAGGCAATCCCTGGGACGGGTCGCGGTCCATTTACTTCAATGCGGCCGACCTGGCCTATACCTGGAAGAAGTCCAAGATCGAACTGATCGGCATTTCCAATCCGCGCTCCGACCGTTACCTGCCCAAGTACCACGACCGGTCCCGGCAACTGGTGGAGTGGGACGAGCAGGCTCTGGGAACTTACTACACCGATAACAACCTCAAGAACACCAGCGCCGAGGCTTATTACTTCTACAAGAAGGAAACCCACGACCGACGGGCACCTACTAACTTCCAGTTCCAGCCGGACTGCCACGTGAATACCGCCGGAGGCCGGGTGGTTCAGAAACTGGGACGCGGCTGGGAGGCCACTGGCGAGATGGCGTTGCAGTGGGGGCATCAGCGTCCGTCGACTTCCATCGCTGGCTGGGGCGGCTACGGATACTTGAAGAAGTCCTGGAAGACCACCTGGAAGCCGAGCGCCTCGGCCGGTTACTGGGGGATGTCCGGCGATGACCCGGCCACCAAGGACAAGGTGGAGGGGTGGGATCCGCTATTCGCGCGCTGGCCCAAGTTCAGCGAGCTCTACCTCTACAGCCTGTTTCGGGAGAAAGGAGTGGGGTACTGGACCAACCTCGGCATGTATCAGGCCGAGTTTCTGTTCACGCCCATCAAGCCGCTTGCCGGGCGGCTCACCTACTATCGCATGAATGCGTTTCACGCCTTTTCTCAAGGCGACGCGCGCATTTTCGGCGGCGGCACGGGCCGCGGCAACATGTATCAGGCGAGGCTGGACCTGACATTGAATAAGTACTGGAAGGGACACGCACTTTACGAGCGCGTGTCGCCGGGAACGTTCTACGCCCAGCGCGCTCCATCCTACTTTGTGCGCTTCGAAGCGATCTTCACCATAAAAGGTGACTTCGGCAGCAGTCACTGACCCGCAAGACGCGTCCGATTGTTTCACGAAACGTCGATCCTCGACGATAAGCTCTTTGTGCCGGTGTTCGCGAGCTAAGACACCCATAGGGCGCCGGCCCTAGCCCACACGGGGGAGGAGTATTCGACGTGAACGCCAGACACGCTTTCATTGCGCTCCTATTGCTGGTCGCCCCATTTCTCCGGGCACAGGACAGCGAAAGCAGATTCGAATACGGCTTTGAGCAGCGCATTCTCTCGGAGAACTGGAACAACCTGTTCGACTACGGCGACTCGGCTGACGACCAGCGCAATCAGGTTCGCTACCGCACACGCGGTTGGGGCAAGGTGGGGCTGACCGACAATATCGACGTCTATGTCGGCCTGATGCAGGAAACGTATCAGATCGTGGCGCCCCGCTCGCCCTATCGCTTCGACGAAGTCGCCTTCGAGCACGCCTACATCGACATCAAGAAGCTCTTCGTAAAGGGGCTATCGCTACGCGTGGGCCGCCAGAACATCATGAAGGGTGAAGGCTTCCTCCTGGCGGAAGGTAACCCCTGGGACGGATCGCGATCTTCCTACTTCAACGCGGCCAACCTGGCATACTCCTGGAAGAAGTCGAAGATTGAACTGATGGCCATCTCTGATCCTCGTACTGACCGTTACCTACCCAGGTACCACGACCGGTCCCGGCAACTGGTGGAGTGGGACGAGCAGGCTCTGGGAACTTACTACACCGATAACAACCTCAAGAACACCAGCATTGAGGCGTATTATTTCTACAAGAAGGAGTTCCATGACCGCCGGGTGCCCACGAACTACCAGTTCCAGCCGGACCGCCACGTGAGTACCGCTGGAGGCCGCGTGGTCCGGCAACTGCGCCGGAATTGGGAGGCTACAGGCGAGATGGCGCTGCAGTGGGGGCATCAGCGTCCGTCGACTTCCATCGCTGGTTGGGGCGGATACGGTTACCTGAAGAAGTACTGGAGGACCGCCTGGAAGCCGAGCGCCTCAGCCGGTTACTGGGGGATGTCTGGCGATGACCCCGCCACCAAGGACAGAGTGGAAGGCTGGGACCCGCTGTTTGGACGCGGCGGGAGGATCAGCGGACTCTACCTTTACAGCCTGATGAAGGAAAGAGGTGTGGGCTACTGGAGCAATCTCGGCGCGTGGCAGGGCGAGTTTACGTTCAAACCCGCACGACCGCTTACGGGACGGCTCGCCTACTTTCGCATGAATGCGTTCCACACTTTTCCGCAAGGCGGCTCGCAGATCTTCGGCAACGGAACCGGCCGCGGCAATCTCTACCAAGCACAGTTGAACGTCACCGTGAATAAGCATTGGAGGACATCGGCGCTATACGAGCGCATGTCGCCGGGAACCTTCTACGCTCAACGCTGCCCATCCTACTTCGTGCGCTTTGACAGCATCTTCACTTTCATGGGCGGCCTTGGCGCCTGGCACTGAAACTTTTCGCGCGCCGGTGGGGTCCAAGATGGCATGGGCCAACTCCTGCTCTCGTTGGCGCTTCTGGTACAGCCCAGCGCGCCGCCGGTCGAACTCTCGCTCCGGTTGCTCGATGCCAAGTCGCGGTTTTTCGCGGGCGAACTGATTCGTGTTGAGATTCATCTTAAAGATCCCGCGAAGAGTCACTGGTCGGCGGCCGGCTTTGTGGTCGATCCCGGTCCGAATTGCGACTTACAACACCACTGCGGCAGCCATGATATGCGCACTTCGCACCGCGGTGGACTGCATGTCGATCTTGGCCGCCGCACCGGCCCGATAGGCGCCAATCTGAACGAGTACGTGCCGCGCTTACCCGCCGGGCACTACACGGTGCGCTATCGCCTTCGCCAACTCGTCGCGAAGGATGTTGGAGGCAGGCAGCGCGCCTACGTGTTCGCCGAACCACCGGTGGTGTTGATCTCGAATCCAATCCAGTTCGAGATCGTTCCCGCCACCAAAGCATGGATTCGCTCAACGGTGGCCTGCGCGCGAACCGCGATCGAGACGACGGACATCCAGGCGCGAGATGGCTGGCGAATTCGTGAGACTGCCGCCGCGCGGTTACGCTTCATCGATCACCCGCTGGCTTGGCGCGCGGCCTTGGACCTGGAAAGCACTCAAGCGAATCTGTTTGACCTGCTCTCCGGACTTTACGAGAGCACCCACCCGGTCGAGGTATGCAAAGAGATGCGTGAGAGGAGTGTGCTCCCGTCGTACCCGGCCGGCGAACGTTTTCTGGGCATAATGGCCGCGGTATGCGCCAAGGCTGAGGGGCACAAGGGCTATGAAGCGGATTTCGAATTCCGCAGCCGGGCCGCCGCGTTGCTCGCGTCGTCACTTCCCTCGAAAACCGGTCAAGCCAGAATCGAAACGCTGCGGACACTGTTGCGAGCTTTGAGCGAATCCGTTCAACGGCACGTTACGCCGCCGTGGGCTCCGGTGGTGGCCGAGGTGTTCGCTGCCTCGTATGGCGATGCACAGGCACACCAACTCCGCGACTTCCTCGATTGGCAATGGCCCTTTCTGCGCTCGCCTCGGATGGAATCGATTCTGGACTCGATCATCGCCAAACGTGTGAGCAACGCAACTGAAGCCGAGGTCCGCAACCTGGCCCTGAAGCGGCTGTGCGAATTGAATCCGGAAAAGGGCCGCAAGCAGTTGCTCGCCGAACTCCACGACTTTCGTACCAGCGCGGATCTGGATGTCTTTGTGCTATTGCCGCCCGGCGCCGTAGGCGAGGCCGACGACGTGTTGATTGAGAATCTCACCAAAGCGCAAAGCCCGCCCTACGGCGATAGCCGCAAAATGCTCCGCCTCATCGCACGATACGGCTCGCCCCGGTCCCTGGACCGGTTCAAAGAAGTTTACGAAATGCAGCGGGACCCTTGCGGCGCGGGCCTGATTGCGTACTTTCTGCGCGTGGATCCCGCGCACGCCGGGAGCATTCTTAAACGTCAACCTTGGGATATGCATGCTCCGGCGCCTCCTTGTACCGCCGAGCTGATCGCGCAAGTGCCGCCGCTCTACATGCACCGGGTGATGGAGGAGTATCTGGCCGCCTTCCTGCAACACTCCGACGTGAGAATCAAGGGCGCTGCCGCCGTCGCTCTAGGGCAATATGGTTCGGCCTGGGCCGAAGAGCCGCTCTGGCAGGCCTACCTCTACTTCCACGAATGGTGGAAAAACCGGCGCGAGGATCTGGAAAAGCAGGAGTTCATCGGCAACGTCTACCTGGAGCAGGAACTTCGCAACGCACTGGCCCGAGGCGCGGGATGGCTTACCGACGAAGCGAAGTTGAAACGGATTGACGCGTTGTGCCTCGGCTGGGGATGCCTTCATGATTCTTCTCAAGATTTGAACGCGTGGCGCGGTCCCCTTCGCGTGGCGGTGTATGCGGACAGTGCCAGTTATTTCCGGGCAGAGGTTGCGCATTACACAAATCTGCATTCCATGGAGGCGCTTGAGCGGAAGCTGGCGCAGTTCCCACGCGGTACCGTGTTTCAGACTGCTGTGTACAGCCTGGCGGACGATGCGCGCAAGAACGCGGTCCTGGAGCAATTACAGAAGCTGGCCGCCGCGCACGAATTCAGGCTGGTCCCAGAGTCTTAAGCGTCTCCTCGGTGATGCGCGCCAGCGTGACTACGAATTCGTCGAGCAGGTCCTGTTTGTGCCCGGTTTCCGCGGCCAGCACGATGTAGGGGCTCATCACGGTGGCACGCAGCACGAAGATGCCCTGGCTTGGGTAATCTGCGGCATCCACTCCGGCGTGTTCCAACAATCCAGCCACGGCGTGTTCGGAATACTGCGGCAGGTGAAACCGTGTCCGCGAGATGAAGAACGGCTGCGAGTAGGCGTAATCGCGCCCGTCGCCGTCCGCATCAATCGTCAGCCGCTTGTAAACGGCTTCGCCGAGAGCGTTCATGGCCGCAAGCGATCGCGAATCCTTGCGCCGGATGACGAAGCACACAATGTTGGTATCGGGCGGTGGCGCGGCGATGCTCACAAACCGGTACGGCGGTTCGTACTGGTTGGCATGTGAAGACTGTTCCCAGTGAGTCAGGTGCTCGTAAAGTTCGCGCGCGGCCGAGACCGAGGCGCGCATGATTTCGCCGTAGCCCTCCACTGTCGGAGGAATCATGCGATGCGACAACCAGCAGGCCGCCGCCGCGGCGCCGGGCTTGGACCCTTCGAGAATGTACGGGCCCACGCAGCGCGGAGCTTCGTACAACTTCGCGCGGCAACCCGCCCGGCTCTCCCGTGTGATGTAAGGAGCTTCCTGAATCAGGAAGTGCCGCACCCGGTCGTTGCGGAACGCCACGATGCCGCAGGGGTACGGGACATACCCCATCTTGTGCGGGTCCACGACGATGGACTCGGCGCGCGGAAACTCGAGAAAGGCGCTGGTCACTTCCTTGCTTCCCCACTGCAATTCGAGCGTACGCGCGTAAGAGCGGCGGCGGATATCGAGAGTCCGGGCCGTGAACCGGTTAACGGCCGCCGTCCTCTCCGGCTCGCTGGCCGCGGCATCTTGGGCATTGTCCAGCGCGGTGACGAACATCGAGCGCAAATAGCCCGCCCAGGCCGCGTCCACGTGGAGCCAGAAGCTCGCGTGCTCGGTCTGTTCGTAACGGCTGCGGAACTCCGCCACCCGGTGGACCGGATCCACCGCGCCCTCCTCGGTGGTCCCGGCGATGGCGATCACTGCCAGGGGAAACATCCCGCGCCGCACCGCATCTTTGACCTTGATTTCAAGGTCGCGCACATCCAGGCGGAACGAACGGTCGACGTCCACAAGCACCACGTTGTCGCGGCCGATGCCCAGAAGATCGGCGGCTTTCGAAATCGAGTAGTGCGCGGTGCCGGAGACAAAGATGGCCGGCGGATGTCCGGCGAACAGGGCGTGCGTTCCCGCGTGCGCCAGGCTCAGGCCGCTTTCACCGAGCAACTGCCAGGCGCGCGCGGAGGCTTCCTCATCGCTCACTTTGAGATGCCGCTTCACGGCCTCGATGAAGCGGAACAGCAGGAACACGGCTTCGTTCGGCTTGATAGAGAGACATTGCCGGTCATCAAGTCCGGCCAGGGGGCGTTGCTCGTCAGGCGGTTGTCCCGGGATCTTGACGGCGAGCGCGATGCCGGTTTGCTGGACGGCCCGCTTCGCTGCCAGCGGAAAGTAGCGTATGTTGCGCGCCGCCCACAACGCCTCGATGTTGGCAATGGTGCCGCCACCGGTGATGTGCGCCCAGCCGAATTCTTTACGTCTCTCACCGCGATGCGCATCGGGCCCCGGCGGCGTGGTGTAGCCAAGCATGTGCAGAACGTCGCGCGCGACCTCGAGTTCCCATTCGACGGTCACCGGCGCGGCTTCCGGCGTGACATTGTTCGGATTGTAGAGCATGCCGGCGAAATAGCCGAGCACGCTGGGGATCGTTTGGTCCGAGAGCATGTGCGCGATGTAGCGAGGGCTGTAAAACGGGAAGTGGCGCTTCAGCCGCGCCAGCATTTCGCTCAACTGCTGAAAGAGCGCGTCGTTGAAATCCGACGCCTCGCGCCGCATGCGCTGCGTGATGACGATCTCGTCGGCCGGGTAGTAGTTGCGCCGCCAGTGGAAGTAGTCCCGCAGGATGTGCAGGACCATTTCCTCCTCAAAGGCGGCGTTCTCCGCTTTCGGACCCAAGAACCAAGCTCCGAGCTGCTTGGTCTGGCTTCGAGAAGGCCGGTTCTCATCCGGCATGGCAGGCGCCCCTCCCAGGCGCTACCACTTCACGGTCTTGCCCGGTTCGAGCGCCCAGACTTCGCACTCGACCTGGCCTTTCACCAGCTCCGCCAACTGCTCGGGCCGCCCGGTCAGCGGCGGGAACGTGCCGAAATGCATGGGGATGACTTTCGGGACTTGAAGCAAGCGGCAAGCCAGAGCGGCCCCGCGCGGTCCCATGGTGAACAGATCGCCGATGGGCAGGAAGGCAAGGTCCGGCTTGTGGAGTTCGCGGATCAGCAGCATGTCGGAGAATGGTGCGGTATCGCCCGCGAAATAGAGCGAGCGGCCGTCGGCGAAGCGAAGCACATAACCGCAGGCTTCACCGCCGTAGATCACTTTCCCATCATCCAAGATGCCGCAACTGTGCACGGCGTGTGTCATGGTGACGTCCACGCCCGCTACCTGCTGTGTGCCACCCTTGTTCATCCCGCACAGATTCTCGACGCCCTTCGAGCCGAGCCATAGGCAAGTCTCGAAGATCGCCGCCACCTTTGGGGAAAACTTCTTGGCCAGCGCGACGGTGTCTTCGATGTGATCGTAATGACCGTGCGTGACCAGAATCGCGTCTATGCGGTCGATAACGTATTCCTTCGGGTAGGCGGGGTTGTTCGCGATCCACGGGTCCAGGATCAACACCTCGCCACTTTCCAAACGCAGCTTGAATGTTCCGTGTCCCAGCCAAGTGATTTCCAGCATACAAACTGAATTATGTCACGGCACGGCGCGGTG
>ENA-UOYA01003073-UOYA01003073.1-activated-sludge-metagenome-genome-assembly--contig:-NODE-3073-length-15211-cov-28.579375_pt1 | contig 15211 bp, 8 predicted proteins | sample MGYA00238163_ERZ764804 | MGnify/ENA primary metagenome ERZ764804 (study PRJEB28919, sample SAMN05720223) | activated sludge metagenome | isolation source: Anaerobic digester | place: Hong Kong...
TGGGCTGAAAACTCAACTTCCGCTGGAAAAGTTATATTGAGGTAAGCTCTCTCCCTGGTGACCTGGGTGTTTATGGTTTTTTCACAGGGGTAGGCTAAAGCTTTATCTTCGAAGCTTTTAATTAGATCGTCAGTTGCTTCGAGGCGCGTTCCGGTGGGTGTAGCCACATAAACAGTCAGCCTGTCTTTCGAATACCAGCGAAAAAACTCCCCGATGACCACATTTTTTTTGAACAGGCGATAACTACCAAAAGTTATCAAACCGACGATTAGAATTATTTCTACTGGATGTTTGAGGCAGAAGTGCAGGACTTTGTCCACACTTAGCCTGCCCGGTTTAGCTGGTCTTTTCTTTCTGACAAAAAGGAGTTTAGGACTGAGGGCCGGAATCAGAGAAAAGGACACCAGGAGTGAAGTCAGGAGGGCGATAGCCATGACGATGCCCAGGGGGAGATAATAGATGCGCAAGCGGCCCTGGAAAAAAGGAAAGCAAAAGAAAACTCCTATGGTGGTTAGGGTCGAAGCCAGAACCGGTGTGAATACCTCCCGGGCCCCGCGGGTCGCGGCCTCCACCGGCTCCAGGCCTGATTCACGCAGCCTGAGAATGTTTTCAAAGACGACGATGGCATTATCAACGAACATGCCAAAACCCAGAGCCAGAGCCCCCAGGGTTAACATGTTCATGGAAATCTTAAAGAGATAAATAAAATTGAAAGAAATGATAGTCGAAAAGGCCACCGACGACAGAATCAGAAGAGAGGGCAGCAGGCGGCGGATGACGACAAAGATCATCAGAAAAATCAGAGCGGTAATGGTGACAATTAAAAGATAAAGGTTATTTAGATTCTTTTGAATTTCCTCACTTTCATCATCTACCACCCTGAAAATCAGATCAGAAGGCAGGTTACTTTTGACGGCTTCCAGCCGGTTCTTGACTTCCTTAGCCACCTGAAGGGTATTTTTCCCTTTTTCCTTCAGAACCTGGAGCATAATTGTCGGCTGGCCGTTGATCCGGTTTAGATAATAGATATCTGCATATTCCAGCCTGACCTCAGCCACATCCTTGATTCGAATTGGGACCCCGCCCAGCTGAGTAATCACTAACTCTTCGAGGCCTTTAATATCTCTGGGGGCAATGGCCACCCGCAACAGGTATTCTTCCTGGCCCTTTCGAATCCGGGCTGATGGATAAACAGTCAAAACTCGCCTCAGAGCTGTAGATATCAGGTAAGGATGAAGACCGAGATCTTTGAGCTTTTTCTGGTCAAGAGTAATTCTGACATTAAGATCAGATCCGCCGCTGACTTCGACTTTAGAAACACCGCTGATTGAACCCAGGCCGTTTTCCAGTTTATCTTTGACCAGTTCTCTTAAAGTTTGAAGAGGATAATTACCCGAAATGGTGTAAGTCAGGAAAGGCCGGACTCTGAAATCCTCCGGGACGTAGGGCACAACTATGGGCTTGACCCCATAAGGCAACTCGGGCAAGGTCCGGCCTAAGGCTTCTCTTAAAGCCAGATTAGCCATCTCCAGATCAGTTTTTGGCTGAAACTCAACCGTCAGACTGGCTGTGCCTATCTCAGAAGTCGAGGTCAATTTTCGCACCCCTTTGACCGACAGAACTGCTTCTTCCAGCAGGGAAGTGACCTGAGTCTGGACAACTTCGGGCGAGGTGCCAGGCCAGCTGGCCGTAACCTCCACCTGAGGAAAATCTTCCTGCGGAGCCAGTTCTAATTGAATATGGAAAAGAGAATAGAGGCCGAGAGCTAATAGTGATAAATAGATCATCAGGGTGGCAACCGGGCGGTCAATAAAGAATTTCATGGTCTCTAATTATCTAATCAAATCAGGCCTGATTCAGGCCCGAGCGCTTTTTCTCCGTAAAATGATGTCTTCCACATATTCATAGAGAGCCGGGATTAGGACCAGGGTCAGAAAGAGGGATGAGGTTAAACCGCCGACCACGGCGATGGCCAGCGGCTGAAGCAGTTCTGCTCCCCGGCCCAAGCCCAGAGCCATAGGAATAAGACCCATGATGGTGCTCAGTGACGACATCATAATTGGCCTCAACCGGACCTGGCTCCCTTCGACCACCGCTGACCGTAAATCCTTGCCCTGGCGGCGCAGCTGGTTAATATAATCAATCTCAACGATGGCATTATCAATGACAATACCGATCAGGACAATGACCCCGATGATGGAGATAGCATTGATACTCTGCCCGGTCAGAAACAGCAGGAGAATTGTGCCGATTATTCCCATCGGGACAGTAGCCATAATCAAGAGCGGGTGGAGGAGAGACTCAAATTGAGCGGCCATGATCATATAAATGAGGATCATGGACATGATGAAGGCCAGCAGGAGCGACCGGAAGCTGGTCTGCATCTCTTCTCTTTCCCCGCCAAAAATGATGCGGTAATCAGCCGGCAAATTCAGGCCAGCTATAGTTCGTTGAATAGCCGGGATAGCCTGACTGAGTCTTATACCGTGTAGATTAGCCGTAATAATGATTTCCCTTTCCTGATTTTCCCGCCTGATCTCGTTTGGACCGGCTACCGGCTCATAACTGACCAGTTCTCTGATGGGAATCAGCGAATTCTTGTAAGGGAAAAAGGAATTCAATATTTGCTCGATATTCTGGCGGGAATTACTTTCCAGAACTACTCTGACATCATATTTTTTTTCAAGTTCGCGGTACCGGGTGGCCACCTGGCCTCTAATAGCTTCAACTAAGTAGCTGGCTACTTCCCCTGGTGACAGGTCAGGGTATTTTTCCAGGTTATCTTTATTGATCCTGATTAAGAGCTGAGGCTTGCCCTGCTGAAGGTTGGGATTAACGTCAACCACCCCTGGCAGTTGCCTGAGCTGCCCGGCAAAAGCAAGAGCTATATTTCTGAGCTGGTCCAGATTCTGTCCCTTAACTTTCAGGTTAATTTCATTTGAGCCCAAATCCAAAAATTCCCCGAGGGTCGTCTGCTCCCGGCTAACCGAGTATTTGATTTCAGGCAGTCTGGCCAGATAGTCTCTGGCTTCAGCCATCATTTTATTCAGTTGACGGCCGTCTTTTAATTCAACTGAAATTTCGGCTGAGTTAACTGATAAATCAGGCCGCGAAGATTCCCCGGCTGAAACCAGGCCGACCTGAGAAAAGACCCGGTTAATGCCTGGCCTGTCTCTTAGCCAGTTTTCCAGGCCAGCCACGATCTCTTCGGTTTGACTGAATGAATACTCAACCGGTGTCTGAAGGCTTAGATGATAGGTCGAAGTCTTAAGCGGAGGCATTAGCTCCCGCGGCAGGAACCAGCCCAGGCCGAAGATCAGAAGAAAAACCAGAACGGTCAGATAAAAGGTCTGACTTTTATGATTAAGGCTCCAGAGAAGAGTCTGTAAATGCCCCTTGGTAAACCGGCTGTAAAGACGGTTAAACCAGCGGAAAACAATAGCCAGCAGGGGTTTAAAAGGAAGAGCAATCAACTTGCCCAGGCCAATGAGGGCTTTAGATAGCAGGCTGAAAATGAGCTTGAAAATGAAAATCAGCAGGTTGGTTAAGTTATAGATAACGGATTTAAAACCAGCCCAGAGCCAGAAAAAGGGGTTTCCCTGGCCCAGTCCAAGCCTGAATTTCTTAAAAGAGATAAACCGGAAGCTGGGCAGCCCCCGGCCGGTTCCCGGGCGCCCATAGGTTCTTGAAGTCAGCATGGGCAGAAGGGTAACCGAGACGAGAAGAGCCGAGAGCAGGGTATAAGTAACGGTCAAGGCTGTATCTTTGAAAAGCTGGCCGGCTACCCCCTGAACATATATGACCGGCAGAAAAACCACAATGGTGGTCAGAGCCGAAGCGGTGATAGCATTAATGACTTCATTTGTCCCGCGCTCAGCCGATACTTTCAGGGAATCTCCCAGCTGATGATGGCGGTAGATATTTTCCGAGACGACCACGGCCGTGTCGTCGAGCATGCCCACCCCCAGGGCCAGCCCGCCAAGAGACATCAGATTCAGGTTGATATTCTCGAGAAAAAGAAGATTAAAAGTGCCGATAATCGAGATCGGAATAACCGTGTCAATGATCAGAGGCGATTTCCACTGCTGCAGAAAGAGGAGTAAAGTCAGGAAAGCCAGAATGGCTCCTTCGATAATCTCTTCAATCGTGGTATTAATTGCTTCCCGGATATAGCCAGCCTGTTCTGAAATTACAGCTAAATTGATGTCCGGGTTCTCCTGCCTGATCTGATCAATGACTTCTCTGGCCTTACTGCTTACCTCAACGGTATTGGCTCCGTATTCCTTTCTGACGAGCAGGCCGATACTCTCCTGTCCATTCAGCCGGGTCAATCCTTCGCGCTCTTTGATGGTATCTATTACTTCGCCAATGTGCTTTAAAAGGATGACTCCACCATCGGAGGTAAATTTAACCGGAATATTTTCTATTTCTTTAACCTGTTGAAATTCTCCAGCTACCCGCAACGAATAAACAAATTTACCCTTTCTGATATTTCCACCATGAAGGCTGAAGTTAAAGGCCGAGATCTTGTTGCCGACCTCTTCAATTTTTAAGCCGTAGTTGGCTAGTTTCTCGGGATCGATTTCGACCTGAATTTCTCTTTCCACTCCGCCGGTAATTTCAACTTCGGCCAGGCCTTCAACCTGTTCCAGCCTGGGTTTGATTAATTCTTCGGCCAGCTCTTTTAAATCCAGCAATTTCTGCTCCCCGGTCAGAGCCAGGATCATAATAGGCTGGCTTTGAGGATCAAGAGCAATAATCACCGGTTTATCACAGCCTTCAGGTAGCGAATCTTTGGCTGAATCCAGTCTTTCCCGGGTATGAAGGAGGGCGAAATCCATATTAGTTCCCCAGGAAAATTCAATAGAGATAAAAGAATAGCCTTCTTTGGAGATAGACTCGACCCGCCGCAAGCCTGGAATCCGGCTAACTGAAGTTTCGAGAGGCATGGTAACCAGAGCTTCAACTTCCTCCGGGGCAACGCCCGGATATTGAGTCACCACTGATAGCCGCGGGTAACTGATGGCTGGCAAAAGATCAACACTTAATTGACTGAAAGAAACAATACCCAGCAGGACAATAGCCAGGTAAAACATGAAGACAAAAACTGGCCGGTCAATCGAAAACTTAGCCAGACTCATCTGCTCTTCTCCTGGCCCCCTTATTCAACAATTCTCACCGCTGAATCATGGGCCAGAGTCAGATGGCCTTCCACAATGACCGGTTCACCTTCTTTGACCCCATCGAGGACTTCTACATATTCTTCATTTTCCTGACCAGTTTGAATATATCGCCATTTAGCCAGGCCATTTTCAATGACAAAAACCAGCGGCCGGCCACCGCGGACCAGGACTGCTGCTTGAGGTACCAGCAGGCGCCTGGGGAAGATTTCGGTGACAATCTCTATTTCGGCATGCATGCCGGGCTTAATTTCTTCGGCTGGATTGTTCAATCCGATAAAAACACTGCAGGTTTTATCTTCTTTATTTATAATGGGGCTGACGGCTACTACCTCTCCTTTGAAAACCCGACCGGGAAAAGCACTAAAGCGAATGTCGGCTTCCCGGCCGACTTTAATCTTGCTGACTTCTGTTTCCAGCACCTTGGCGGCAATTTTTAACTGGCTAACATCGACCAGGGTAAATAGTTCGCGGCCGGTATCAATTGTCTCTCCCGGGGCGACCTTGATTCCGGTAATTATTCCAGCAAAGGGCGCCGTTATTCTGGTCTTTTCCAGTTCAAGGCGGGCGATTTTGGCATTGACCTCGGCCTGAGTCAGGCCTTTGGAGGAAGCAATAATTTCATCCCGCTTGAGTCCGCTGCCAATTTGAGCCAGTTCATAATCCAGGCGGGCCCTTTCGAACTGGGCCTGAGAAATCAGACCGTCCCGGTAAGCCTGGTCGGCTTTTTTGAAGGCTTCTTCAGCTTTTTTAAGGTCGGTATTATCTTCGGTCTTAGGTGCGGTCAAGCCTGGTTCCTGAAATAGCCGGTCAAGCAAAAGTTCGGATAGAGCTTTCAGTCTGGCTGCTTCGTTCTCTTCAAGCCTGAGCCGGTAGGAGGTGTCATCCAGCTCGGCTAATAACTCGCCCTGACGAACATGCTTTCCTTCCTGAACGTGGAGCTTTTTCAAAATTCCGCTGACTTCGGCTTTGAGGATCACATTTTTTTCGGTATAGACTTCACCTGGTGACTTAATCCTTTTTTCCAGATCCTTGATTTCAGCCATGGCAACCTTTACCGGGATCGGTGCAACTGCCTGGCTTTCATTGGCCGCAGCCGAAGCTGGCTGGCCTTCAGCCTCTGAAGATTTTTCGGCCGGTTTCTTTTGGCTCAGCCAGTAGCCACCGGCGGCCAGAACAATGATGATAATGACCAGAAGCACCATTAAGAAGGTCTTGCGATGTTGAACCATTTTACCCGCCTTAGCTTTTATCTCCTGCTTACAGTTTATATAATATAACGACGGGAAAAATCAAAATATTTATCAACCGGTCTGAAAAAATTGAATTTTCTCCAGCCAGTCGCCGTTTATTTTTTGATTTTCTAAAGACTTTTTGACTGCTAAAAGTTATAATAAGAGCCGCAGTGACGACTGTCGAAAACTTATAGGCCAGGCTTGGGGAATCTGAAGACGACCCAGGTCAAGCCGGAAGTTGATCGTGGCTGCATCGGTTTTGTTTTATTTATAGTTTTAATAATAAACGCTAGCCATGAGGCTCTTTTTCTCCAGGGTACAGGCGGTGGAAAAAATAAAAAAGCAAGTGAGGAGATCGATGAAAATAAAAACTTTGAAGATAATCAGTAGTGTGGTTCTGGCCCTGACCGCGGTCTTAGCCTTAACGGTCGTGAAGGACTTAAAAGAGAAGAATGTCCCTGGCAGACTGAAGCCTGATCATTATGGCTTGAAGAAAATACCGGCTGCCAGGCCCAAAATAGAGCTGGCTGGACTGTCTCTGCCCTTCGTGGCCAATGAAGGACAATGGAGAAGCCAGATAAAATATCAAGCCGGACTTTTTTCCGGCAAATTTTTGGTGACAGACCAGGAGCTGGTTTATTCGTTGACTTTAGTTAACCAGGAAAAAGATAAGGAGCTGGCCGTTGAAGCTGAGAGGTCAGTTAACCCGGTTTCTTCAGAGCCAGAAATGACGGAAGGTAGAACCAGAGGTAACCAGCGTCCCGTTTTTTTCCGGGAAAGTTTTTTAACCGCTGATGGCTGGCCGGCTACTTTTTCTCCTTGCGGCCAGGAAGAAGCTCCCAGCCGCCTATCCTATTTTGAGGGCAATAATCCCCGGAATTGGAAAAGGGGTTTGGCCGGTTATAACAGCCTGTCACTGGGGTCCATTTACCCTGGAATTGAGGTCAGGCTAAAAGCTTCAGGCCAGAATGTCGAAAAACTTTTCTATCTGCAACCCGGGGCCAGAGCCGAAGAGATAAGAGTCAGGGTGGACGGAGTTGATTCCCTCCAGGTTAACCAGGCCGGGGAATTGATTCTCTCTACCGGTCAGGGGGAGCTGGCCATGATGAAGCCGGCCGGTTTTCAGGAAGAAAATGGACAGCAAACCAGAGTTGAAGTGGCCTACGAACTAAAGGACCAGAATGAATATGGATTTAAAATTAGCGGTTCATATAATCCGGACATGGTCTTGGTCATAGATCCGGCTTTGAGCATCCTGTCAGCGGCAACTTATCTTGGCGGGACCGGCAATGACCGGGGCTTCTGCCTGGCTGTTGATAGCACTGGCCGTGTCTATGTGGCTGGCTATACGCTGTCTTCATCGGGAGATTTCCCGGTGACTGACGGCGCTTATGATCGTACCTCTCATGGCGAATACGATCTTTTTGTCTCCAAGCTTTCTGCTGATTTAAAAACCTTGGAAGCTTCGACTTACCTGGGAGGACTGGGGACTGATTATCTTTATTCCCTGGCTCTGGATAGCAGCGGCTATGTTTATTTAGCCGGAGTGACCAGCTCAAGCGACTTTCCCATCATCCCTGGTGCTTATCAAGGCTTTTATCAGGGCGGAGATTATGATGCCTTTGTGGCCAAGCTCGCACCTGATTTGAGCAGTTTATTAGCTTCTACTTATCTTGGCGGGAGTGGAACAGATTACGGGGCTTCTTTACTGCTCGACAGCTCGCTCAACATCTATCTTACCGGAACCACCAGCTCGGCTGATTTTCCAGTGACAGCTGGAACTTATAACCAGACTTATCAAGGTGGATATGATGCTTATGTAGCCAAGCTGTCTAACTCCTTAGAGGCCCTGTTAGCTTCAACTTTTGTCGGTGGAAGCGACTATGAAATCGGTTCGGCTCTGGCTCTGGGCGGCCCTTACCTTATCCCCGGCTCAATTCAAACCACGGCTACCAGCCAGCTTACCACCGGTTCAGAAGTAAGGAAAAAGGTGTCTGGCCGAGGGTCAGATGACAAGTCGTCAATCAAAAAACAAGCTAACACCAGGAGCATCATTTATAATTCTTCTCTTAAAAAGAATACCGGACTTACCCAGCTGCCAGCCGGCAATGGCTATGAATATACCATCTATGTCGCCGGCCGGACCAGGTCCGGCGATTTCCCGGTGACCGGCGGGGCTTACAGCCAGGTTGCTAATGGTGGTTATGACGGGTTTGTTTTCCGGATCAGCGCTGATTTGACCGAGCTTTATGCTTCGACTTATATAGGCGGCAGCGGAGACGATTTTATCTATGCCCTGGCACCTGATCATCAGGGAAATGTTTTTGTAGCTGGATATACAGCCTCGACCGATTATCCGGTCTTAACTGGTGCTTATTCAACCTCTTTAAAAGGCAGCTACGACCTTCTTATTTCGAAGCTATCTGGCTCCTTAGATTATCTGTTGTCTTCCACCTACCTGGGCGGTGCGGATGAAGATTATTGCCGCTCAATAGCGGTGGATCCTTATGATAATGTCTATCTGACCGGCTGGACCAGATCAGATGATTTCCCGGTAGTTAGTGGATCCTACGACACCACAACTGGCGGCAGTCTGGATGCCATCCTCAGTAAAATCTCGGCCAATCTTCAGGTGCTATTAGCTTCAACTTATTTAGGTGGAGCAGGTGATGACCTGGGTTATGCCCTGGCTCTTGATAATAGCGGGAATGTTTATGTTACCGGCTATACTTCTTCTTCGGCCTTTCCGGTAACCGATGAAACCTATGATGACAGCTTGAGCGGGACAGATGTTTTTGTGGCCAAGTTTGGGGCAGCCAATCAATATTTGATGACCGTTAGCGTTAGCGGGCAGGGACAGGTAGTCAGTACTGATGGCGGTATAGATTCCAGCCTGGATAACTCTCAGGTCTACGATGCGGGGGAGAAAGTTACCCTGGTGGCTACACCAGCTACCGGTTATCTTTTCGGCGGCTGGGGCGGCGATATTTACAGTACCGCTACCTCGGTGACGGTGACGATGGACTCAGATAAAACTATTACGGCTAAGTTTGCACCCGAGGGAGTCAGTTATACCCTGACTATTTTGAAATCTGGTTCAGGCAATGGCACGGTTACCAGTGATGATGAGGCGATTGATTGCGGAACGGTTTGCAGTCAGACTTACACCTCTGGTACCCTGATCAAGTTGACAGCTAAGCCTGATGAGAATTCGGGTTTTGAGGGCTGGAGTGGAGATATCTCAGCTACCACGGCGACTGTTCCGGTCATTATTAATGGAAATATGACCGTCATGGCGGTCTTTGGCCCGCCGCCGCTGCCTGATCTGACCGGGACCTGGCATGATCTTAAAATAACTAAATTTTTGGGCCGGACAACCATTCTTACCGGCTTTTTCGACTTAAATAATATTGGACAGGCTGCCGCTGCCTCCGGTTATTCAATTGCCTATTATTTGAGTTCCGACGGGACGAGTCTTGATCTACCTTTGAATACCAGAGGCATCAGTCTGCCCTTGCTGGCTGAAAGCAGCCGGCAGCTGATGTTCACCCGCTATGTGGAGGGCAGTGTGAATGTTTCAGGAAAGTATTTAGTAGCGGTTATTGATCCAGACAATAAACTGGCCGAAGAAAATAAGACGAATAACCGGGTAATCTATGGTCCGCTACCCTGAGGACTAGTTTGAAACGGATATAAGGCTGGAGGCAAGAATGAAAATAAAACAGCTGGTGATAGCCCTGCTGGCCCTGTCAGTGCTGGCTTCTGCTCAGGAAGATAACCGGAAATTTTCCTTTGCCCTAAGAGGAAGTTATTTTATCCCTCATTCCAAGACGTTCAATAATGAATTAAGACCGGTGATCAATAATGACCTGAAGGCTCTGGAAGCTTATCTCAAAGATTTTGGTCTGACTAATTATTTAGGTGAAATGAGCAAGATGAGCGGGGCGGTGAATTTTGGCGGAGAATTTGAAGTTCGGGCCAGTGAACAGGTTGGCCTGGCTCTCGGAGTTGATTATGCTTTCAGGACTCTGACTGCTTCTTTAGATTCGGGGGGGACAGTCGAGTCAGTAACCTATGGCGTAACTGAGACCGGGAAAATCGGCCTGTCTGTCCTGCCCATCACGGTTACAGTCAGAATTAATCTGCCCTTTTCGGTCATTAAGGCTTATATGGGAGGCGGTCTGGGTTATTATTTCGCCCGTTATACGGAAAAAGAGTCCTGGACTTGGACCCAGGGTGAGGACACCGTTGATACTGGTTCAAGAAAAACAGTAGCTACCGGCGATGCTGTCCTGCCCCATGCTGAAGTCGGAGCAGAATACAGGTTATCAAGTAAGGTTTCGCTGGCTGCTATCATTAGATGTCCTTTTGGTTCAATCAGCTCTTTTAAGATCAAAAAAGCACCTGAAGACCCGGCAGCTGTTGGCCAGAAATTAACCTTCACCGATAGCACCGGTGCCCAGCAGGATTTTAAATGGGAACTCACCGGACCTGTTCTGGGAGTAAATTTGAAAATAAAATTTTAAGAGGATCAGAACCAGAAAAGGGCTAAGTTGCTTCCGCTCAATGATTTTCTGGCTGGCTTGACAAAATATTATTTATGTTGACCCTGGGCCTCGAATCATGCTATAAGGTGGTCAGAGAATAGTCTCATCAAGGGCTAATCAACCGGGCAAGGAGGCATGATGCCAGCAGCCGGAAAAAAGGGCTTATCAGGCAAGCAGCTGGAAACGGTTATAGCCCTGATTATCATTTTAGTCATTCTGGGTGCCGGCTTTTTCGTCCATTATAAATTCATTTTGCTTAATTTCTTTTTCCTGCCGGTGATTTTCTCCGGTTATTACCTCGGCCGGAAACGGGCCCTGCTGATTTCGATTACCTGTATTTTGCTCGAAACTTTATATCTGGTTTTTTCTTATGAAGTCATCGGGGTCAAATTTCTCTTAAGCCAGGATGATTTATTTTTTCTGATTTCCTGGGCTGTCTTTCTTATTTTGACGGCCTGGATCGTTGGCACCCTGAGTGAAAAAACAGAACGGGAAGTTTTAAATTTAAAGAGGGCCTACCTGGGTATTCTGGCCATTGTTCTTAAATATTTAGAAGTTGGCGAGGAAGGAAAGTCACGGGCCGAAAAGATAGCAGATTTAGCCGGTAAAATTGCGGAGGCCCTGAATTTGAGCAAAGCCGAGGTGGAGAATATAAAATCAGCAGCTTTATTGAGCGACATTCAAGAGCTTCAAAATTTTCTGCCGCTTTTCAGTCAGACTTCCCGATTAATGAACGAAGAGAACTTCGTTCAAAATAATCTGACTGACCGGGAAAAAATCATGCTCAAGACAGCAGCCCTTATTCTGGATGAGGTTCAACCCGTCCTTCAGACTTATTTCGTCCATTACCGCCAGAAAGCTAATGAACTGGAAAAAAGCCTGGCAGTCATTCCTCTGGGGGCTTCAATTATAGCTGCGGCCGAGCTTTATCTCAAACTCAGCCAGCAGGGTAAAGTTAGAATCGGGCCGGAAGAAATCTCTTCGCTGGAAGACATCCGGCGCCTGCGGGGAACTTATTTCCCGGAAAAAGTGGTTGATACTTTATTTCTGGTTGCTTATTGATCTTCCCGGCAACCACTCAACCAGGGCTACAAGCGGAAAAGATAAGAAAGTTTAAGAGTAAAAGAGTGTCCCTGTTCAGTCTCTAAGAATTCTTTTCTCTGGCTTTTTTTGAAGCTGAGTTGAACAATATTCCCTGCCCCAAAATAGTAGCCGACCAGAAAATCAAAATTATATTGATCCTCTCTGGTCTCGCCGAGAAGCCTGGTGGTTAAGAAGAGTTCTCTGGTCAGCTGATAATGAATAGAGGCTTCGTAAGTTAAACCCTCGAAAACAATTTCACCGGTTGAGGATATCTTCTGACTTATCCAATCAGCCCCGGCCGACAGCTCGAGGTTGCTGCGCGGTCTTAAAGACACAGAGCTTTCCAGGGTAAACTCGGTGCCGGGGTTGATGGCAGTGAATTCATCATTATAGATGCCTCTTTTTTCCCAGCCGGCTTCCAGGTCAATTTCTTTCAGAAATCCGCCACGTTCCCAGCCAAAATCAAAATGTCCACCATAATTTTTTAAAAAGCTGCCATTCCAGACCAGCTCTTCTGAGGGCGTTAATAACTGATACTGATTTTTGCCGGTGAAAAAACCATAATGAAAATCAATCCGGTTAAACAAATTCCAGAACATCATCAATTCAACCCGGTCAGCCACCTTCTGTCCATGGGAATCCTGGCTGAGCGTCCCGGTTAGATCCCAGCTGACTCTCTGAACGGTTCCCCGGTTGAACCTCCAGGCATAACCTACCATCGAATGCCAGGACTGAAAATCGACCCGGTCCAGGTAGCCTGCTTGCAGATTAACTTTGTCTTCTATTCTTTCGAAGCCCAGATTCAGTTGCAGGCCGGCATCAGGTTCACGGTTAAACTGAACTAAGTGAAGCCCGTTACGGTCATTTCCTCCCTGGGAGTTAAAAGAAAAAACATGAGCGCCGCGCAAATAATAAATATCTTTGAAATTGAAGCTATAATCAGTGGCCAGATTGTGATTGGTACTGGTCTCGCCGCCGGCACCTGTATAATAGATACCTATTTGAGAATTTTTGAAAATATCTTTGGTAATTCTAACCACCCCAAATTCTGAAGTGCCGTACTCTTCCTTATTTAAGGCTCCCAGCAGGCCAAAAGAATAGCCACCGGTTTTGCCCGAAATTTTAGCGGCCAGTCTTGGATCGCTGATCCGCCGCGAATAGAAAAGCCTGGCCTCAGTTGACAGGTCATATCCGTTTTCTGTGGCCAGACGGAAATACTGGCTGCCTTCATTGAAGAAAGGCCGCCTTTCGCTGAAGTATCTTTCATAAGGGGAAAGCTGGTAAATGAATGGATCGGATTCGACCTGGCTGAAATCAGGGCTGGCGGTCACATCCAGGTAAAGATTCGGCTTTATCCCGTATTTAAGATCAGCTCCAACTGCCAGCTTATCATCTTTTTCGCCAGCCCAGCGAGTCGAACGGACACCGGCATAGGGGAAGATTTCAAGGTTATGCCCTGATTTTATCCCGGTCAGCCCCTGGAGATCGGCCATTTGCTGCAGCTGGGGTAAATCGCGGCTGACTGCCGTCCAGTAATCGGTCTCATTTAGCCGGTGAACATAACGCCTGAAATTGATTCCCCAGACTTGTTCCGGAGCCGAAGAGAAACGCAGGGATTTGAAGGGAATGGCCATCTCCGCTGACCAGCCATCGTCATTAATCCTGGCTTCAGATTTCCAGATAGTTTCAACCGAGTTTTCCTGGACTCCTTTTGGATTAAGGGTAAAGCTGATACTGGTCCGGCCGTCATGGTAAGTGTCAAGTATGACGGTAATAGAATCATTGTTTTCAAATTCATTGCGGGGGGTTAGCTCAGCCCAGATTTTTTCTGGCCTGGAATCTTTCAGTTTAAAACCGAAGTAAATATATCGGTCATCATAACCTGCCCAGACCAGTGTTTCTTCTGAGGCTGGAGCTCCGTTAACCGGGTCATACTGAACAAAATCACCAACCGGCTGAATAGCCTGCCAGGCCTCATCATTGAGCCAGCCGTCAATTTTTGGAGGCTGAGCTAATCTCTGGACGCTCAGGACCTTGCTTTTTTCCTGAGCTGGAGACAGGAGAGGAACTAAAAGTATAATTCCCGCCAGGCCAAAGACTGTAAGGAAGATTTTAAGATAATAGAATCTGTTATCATGGCTGAAAAACATAAGCTTCTCAATTTCGTCAAAAATATTAGATTTTGGTAAACCCTTTTGTATTTTATACAAAAGAATTATGAATCAGCAAGGGATTTTTGGATAGAATGAAAAGAATTAGACTGATTGAATTCTGAGGAAACAGGCCGTAACCTTGATAGCTGGAAAACGCGGTCAGGCTGCCTGGCTGCTTGCTCTTCAATTAAATATTTGCCGGGCTAACTAAAAACTGAGGCCGGCCATGATTGAAAAACCGCTGTTTCTGGCTTTGTCAGTCATCTCCAGCCAGCTGGAAGTGTCAGATAGAATGTTATCCAGCCCATAATGATAGCGGGCTTCCAGTGTTACCCTGAAGAGCAGAGGTATTTTTAGATCTACTCCCAGTCCGCCAACGATAGCCAGGGCCGAATCCTTAAAATCACTTTTGATATTTTCGGTATCAGTTTGTCCCCCGGTGGTGATGTCCAGCTTAGCCTTCAATAAAATACCATAGGAAGGACCGCCAAAAGCATAAACTTTAACCGGCCCTAAGGGAATTATATTCAGCCTGACTAAAACAGGGATTTCAATATAGTCCAGCCTGGCTGTACAGGGAGCAAAATAAGCAGTAGGGTCAGCTCCAATTGGTGGAGTTATTAGCATTTCAAAATCCAGGCCGCGCCTCGAATAAAGAACTTCTGGCTGCAGTCCGAGGCGGCCCAGGTTAAAAGTAAAAAAGACACCAAAACTTGCCCCCCGCCGGTAGTCCTGATTGGAAAAGCTATCCGAAGGGCTAAACAATATCTTTGAGTTATTGATTCCACCCTTAATTCCAAAGCCAATCAGGGCTTGAGCTGGCGGGGCCGAAAGCAAGATCAAGGCCAGAGCCAGACAAAAAATGGCTGTTTTTTTCATTTTTACCTCCCCCTGTAACCAAGACCTCTAAACTTTAATAATATTTATTATGGCTGCCTTTTGTCAAATTAAGGGCTCATTCAGGGCTAACCCGTAATCTCCGGTGGCTGGAGGGTTGGAGAGGCCTGCCTCGA
>ENA-UOYA01003079-UOYA01003079.1-activated-sludge-metagenome-genome-assembly--contig:-NODE-3079-length-15190-cov-5.743707_pt1 | contig 15190 bp, 17 predicted proteins | sample MGYA00238163_ERZ764804 | MGnify/ENA primary metagenome ERZ764804 (study PRJEB28919, sample SAMN05720223) | activated sludge metagenome | isolation source: Anaerobic digester | place: Hong Kong...
TTGAAGTCCGAAAGCGAGAATGACGTGCGGTTGATGCTGGAACGCGCCGCCGGCGATGATCGCCGGAGAGATCACCACGGTGGCATTGCCGGCGCCGTCCGAGGCCGCGTCGGCAGTCACGACGAACTGCATCAGCGAGCCGTTGTCCGCCTTGGTCTCCGGGTTCACCGAGTTCACGCCGGCCAGCGTGATGACGTCGCCGGCCTTCAGGCGGGTTGCCACCGAAGCGGTCCAGCCGTCCGTCACCAGCGAGGTCGTCGCGGCGTAGGGGTTGTCGGTTGAGCCGGCGTTGATGAGGCCCTGGTTCGCGCCGTTGACCAGCGGAGTGCCGCCGAGCGCGCCGACGGTGTGCGCCGGCAGGTTCTGCGACATCAGGAAGTCCAGGCCCAGCGAGGTCTGGATCATGCCGGTCTTGAACTGCTTGGACAGCGTCGCCGGGTCGTTGAACAGCGTCGCGAAGCCGGCCACCACAGCGGCGTTGGCCACCGGGGTGAGCGCAGCGTAGCGCATGCCGTTCTCGCGCGGCGCGGCGAAGTTGTCCATCGGCACCTGGGCGTTCAGGATGTCGGTGATGGACGACGGGCCGGTGCCGGGCGTGCCGACGAAGTTGTAGATCTGGTTCTTGATGATCGAACCGATGCGCGCGTCGACTTCCGCGGCGATCCGCAGGCCGGCCGGCTTCAGGTAGCGGTCGCGGAAGGCCTTGTCGACCGAGCCGTCGGCCTTCACGGCGGTGGCCAGCTCGTAGTTGCTGACGGAAAAGTCGATACCGATTTCCGGCTGAACCGTCAGGTCCACGGTGGATTCGGTCAGATCCTGGATGTTCGCGGCCGCGCCGTTGCGGATCGTGAACTGCACCGGACGGCGGACCTTGAGGGTCGCGCCCGGTGCGTACTTGCCCTTCCACTTGTCATCGTGGTCGGTCGACATGTTGCCGAGGAATGCGCTGTTGTTGTGCGCGACCCGCAACACCTCGTTGGTGACGATGGTTGCGGTCTGAAGTGCGTTTGCCATGATCTAGTGCCTCTTGCGAGGCCTGGATCACCGGGCGCCTTCTTGTGCGTTCCGCCAGGCGATCCAAGCCTTGGTGTTGCTCGGATCGGGCATGCCGTTGCTGGCACCGCCCGCTTTCCCCGTCTCGACAGGAGCCGGGGCATTGCTTCGTTTCGGCTTGGCTTCGGCCTTTTGCTTCGCGCGCTCCTCGGCCAGCTTCAGCTCGAGCTTTGCGACAGCTCGGCCGGCTTGAACGGGGGACATGCGGGCGATGGCCTCGGCTTCGACCGAGTGCTCGGGGTCCGCCAGGTATTCGATGAGCGCGGCCGGGTCTTCGGCCTCGAAGATCGCGTCGGTGGCAGGCTTGGGCTTGCCGCTGCGATCCGCCAGCCCCCCGAACGCATCGTCCAGGTCGCTGGCAAGCTGATCGAACTTCTCTTGACCCCAAGACTGCGACAGCTTCTCAACCACCGTTCGGCGGTGCTCGATCTCGTCGGTCTGCTGCTTGAGCGTCGGCGCCAGTTCCCGGGCGCGCTGGTCGACAAGCTTCTGCAGTTCCGCGCGAGAGAGTCTTAGTTCTTCGCTATCGGCTTGCTGGTTCTGATTTGTACGCTCAATAGGCCCGGATTGCAAGTCCTGAGGCTGATTGGCGCCCGACTGGTACAGCCGCCGGGTCAGGTTGTCGACGCGGCGACGCAGCCGGGCGATCTCCTTTTCCTCGGCCGTCTTCTCCTTCTTGGGCGGCTTCTCGCCTTCCTGCCCGGCCTTCTCGGCGCCTTCTTCGCCCTCGGCCTTGGCTTGCTCGCCTTCGGTCTGCGCGGGCTGGTCGGCCTCGGGCTTCGTCGTCTCGGCGGCCTGCTCCAGCGCGTTGTCGCCGGTCTCGACGGTGGTTTCGGTGTTCATGTGGCTCTCCTTTGGTGGTTACATGAGCAGGAGGTGTTCTTCCTGCTGCCGGCGCTTGCGCCGTGCTCGTTCGACGGCGCGCCGCTCAAGCGCGTCCACGTCTGCGTTTCGGGTGGCCTCAAGGCGGCCGGCGATGTCGGCGATGCGGATGGTTCCGCGAATGCGCGGCTTCGGCGGCGTCGGCTCGATTACGACGGCGTCCTGCACCTCGGCGATCGGCGCGGCGGGCTCGGTGCGCTTGACTTCGCGGCGGAACTTGGCCCAGCCGCCGAGCACCTGGCGCCGCACCGGCACGTCAGCGACGCCGCTGATCGCCGCGTCACCGGCCTGGAGCGCGCCGATTGCGACGTGAACGCCAGACGCAAGGTGCGTCGCGGTGCCGCTGAGAGATGCAGCGGCAGCCTGAAGCGCGCCGGCCACTGTGTGGTCGTGCGCAGCCGTGCCCGCAATGCTTGCGGCTTGCGCTGCAAGCGTGCCCGAAGTCGCGTGCAGGGTCGCGTGTGCGGCGGTTCCGGCCACCACTGCCGATTGCGCACTGAGCCCGCCCGTCGTTACGTGCGGGTGAACCGCCGTGCCATCCAGCGTGGCAGCTTGGGCCGACAGTGCGCCCGAAGTGGTGTGCAGCGTCAGGTGTGCAGCTGCACCGCTGACGGCGGCGTCACCAGCGGCCATCGCGCCGGACGTGGCATGCGATGAGCCCGCGACAGTGTGATCCGCCGCGCCCGCAATCGTTGCGGCCTGCGCCGACAGCGCGCCGGTTGCAGCGTGCTGATGAGCCGCAACGCCGGCAATGGTCGATCCCTGAGCCGCAAGCGTTCCGCTTGAGGTGTGGAGCGTGGCATGAGCAGCCGTCCCCGCGAGAGCCGAGCTCTGAGCCGCCAACGCACCGGCGGCCGCATGCTGGTGCGCGGCCGTTCCGGCGATGGCGGCGGCTTGCGCCGACAGCGCTCCGGAAGTCGGGTGCAGCACCAGGTGGGCGGCCGTGCCAGAGATCGTCGAGGCGTCGGCAGACAGAGCCCCCGACGTTGCGTGGGAACCGGCCGCAGCGACGCCGACCAAGACAAACGCTATGCCGCCCCACGTCTCGCTGCCGGTCAACGAGGCTGAGACGCTGGATGCCTTGACGCCCGCATCTACGGCCTGGGCCGAGTAGTACGCCGAGTCGATCGCAAGCGACTCGCTGCGCTTGAGCATCCCCGCGGCTTCGCGGTGGATGTTCGATGTGGCAGTGCTGGGGTTGTCCCAACCCCATCCGGCGTACAGCCAGCGGCCCGCCGCTCCGGGGTCGGCGATGCTCACGACCGACATCGCCGTGCCGGTGCCGGAGTTGGTCGACGCCGTGCCGACTGCCCCGCTGCCGTTCGTGCCGGAGGTGTCGACGCCCTCGACTTCAACGGCGCTCCACGCAACCGTGTCTTGCGTCACGCCGGTGAAGGCGATGTTCAGCACGCCGCTGATGCTTCCAGACGTGCTCAGGCAGCGCCACACCGACTCGACTGTGAAGGTGCTGATGTTGACCTGCGACACCAGTTCCAGCGCGTGGGCACCGATGCTCACGCTGCTCGGAGCAGAACGATCGCTGGTGTTCACCCCCTGGGACGTGATGTTGACCAGGCCCAGGCGGTTGACCGCTACCGTGATGCTCGCGCCGTTGAAGCTGGCGGCGTCCGTCGTCGAGCCCGCCTCGGTGAGCAGGCGGATCGGGATGATGTTCCACGTCACCGCGTTGCTGGTGACGCTGCCCTGCGAGTTGGTGGCGACGCACCGGTACTGGATGCCATCGAGCGCGACAGTCGCTGTCGGCGCGGTGAAGTTCGGCGTGGTTCCGCCGCTGCCCCCGGTGACGTTGGCCCAGCCGCTGCCGGTGTTCTCTTCCCACTGATACGTGGGTGCAGGGTTGCCGCTTGCGATGAAGGTGAAGACGCGCCCTGCCGCGTCGATGAAGTCAGTTGCGCCGTTTGGCTGAGCGGACGCAACCGGCGCGCTCAGGGTGGAAGGATCACCCTCCAGCGCGAGGTACGGAATCGACGGGTCGGGCGTGCCGCCAGGGGCGCCCGGAGTCCAAAAGCCCTGGGTGGCGTCGCCACCCAGGGCTCCCGATCGGATCTGAAACCGCGTCGGGCCGGTCACGGCTTTACGACGAGGTGCTCGTCGCTACGAGGCGCCCCGTGTAGTTGGTTGCGGTGGTGGCCGGCTTCAGCGTTTCCATGAACGCGATGCAGGCGTTGTCGAAGATGCGCGGTGCCTGGTCGCGGTTCGTCAGCCAATCGAACGGCAGCAGGCCGTTGGCCTGCGGGAAGCTCATGAACCCCAGCGGGTGGCCGATCATGAACCAGATCACGCCGGTGGCCACGGCTGCGCTCGCCTGCATCTGCGTCCAGGCCTTGATGCCGACATCGCCAGACTCCAGTGGAGCGAACCACTGGCCCACAGGGTGGTCGAGACGATCCACGATGGCGCCGGAGTTGCCGGTAACGCTGGGCAGCGTGCTGGCCGCGTTCGCCTGGTCGGTGTAGGTGCAGGTCGTCCAGTTGTGCGCCGTGGCGGCCAGCGCGGTGCCGCCGACCTGAATGAAGCCGAAGTTGTCGCCGATGTAGTCCTCGGCGCTCGCGGTGGTGCTCTGGTAGCGCGTCGGCACGCCGGTGACGGCTTCCGTCGCCGTGCTGTTCATCGTCTTGGCGACTCCGAACAGGAGGTCGTAGGCCAGCAGCGTGTGGCCGATGACGCTCGCGCCGGCATCGGCTCCGACGAGGCGCAGCGTGCCGGCAGCCGGGTTGGCGAATGCTAGCGCCCCGGTGCTCGAAGACGTGAAGGCCGTGCCGCCAGGCGCTGCACCTGGGGTGGCACCGGCCGCCGGCTGGTTGCCCAGACGCCAATGGCTCGATGAGACAGCCACCACTCCGGTGGGTCCGGCCTTGTTGAACTGGCGGCGCTGGCTGAAGCCCTGCGACGCTCGCGACAGGGCATCGCTGATGCTGGAGAAGCCCGCGTTGAGCGTGCCGTAGCTCGGGCGGCTCACCTCGCGCACCGCGCCGCGCAGCAGCCGCTTCACGTTGTCCTCGATGGACTCCAGCGCGGAGAAGAACGACCCGTGGACAAAGTTGCCCACGAAGTCGCCCTGCGCCGTCACCCACACGTTTCCGGGCACGTCCGTGAGGTAGATCGGGCGCCCGTACCAGCCGCGCATGCTGCGCTGCAGATGCTCGATCTTCTCGGCGCCGAGGAACCGCTCAAGGCGCCCGGCGTGAACGGGGCGGCGCTGCAGTTTCATGCCGGTGCCGTGTAGGTCAGCGACGAGCACGACACCGTGTCACCGGCGCCAACCGTGAGGCCGCCGGTCATGTTGATGTCGGAGGCCGAGGCTGCGACGGCGCAGTGCACGACGACCGTGCCGCCTGAGGTCTGCAGGGTCGCCGTCGCGACCGGAGACGCGTTGCCGGTGGCGTTCGTGTCGCTCGTGATCGCATTGGCGGTGATGGTCCCGCCCGATGCTGCAGCGAACGGCGTCGCGCTCATCGTCAGCGTGGCAACCACGGTGCCAGGCGCAGAAACGGTGCCGCTCAGGCGAAACGCGAGCTTGGGCGAGGCGCCAAGTGCGGTGGTGATGGCGTCCGCAAGCGTGTTGCGCATCGCGGTCGAGTGGGTCACGGCCATGTTCAGGCCTCCTTGGGTTGATCGTCAGCCGGCAGCGGCGTGAACGCGAGTTGGTACTCCTCGACCTTGCCGGTCGCGGCGCGGGTGATCTGGATCTTTGCGGTCATCTGGCCCGGCTGAGCCTTCAGTGCCGCGGGGATGCGCGCGGCTTGGCCGGACATGGTCGCTTCGGGGGCTTGAAGTTCGTTCATAGGCTCCTCACTGCATGGTTTCAGGCGCGCTTCTCACGAGGCGGTCGATGACCTTCGTGATGTCGCCGGTCTTGGCATCTCGCACCGGGATGCGCTCACGCTCGGCCTGCTCAAGCGTGATGAGCTGGGCGAGCATCTGCGCCAGCTGCTGCTGGCCCTCGGCGACTTGCTGGATGGCCTGCATCTCGGCGGCCTCGTGCTGCGGGTCTTCCTGCGGCATGGCGCCCTCCATCGGCTCGGGCTGCTCGCCTTCGGCCATTTCGTGAGCCGGCGTGCCGTCCATCCCGGGGCCTTCGACGGCCTCGCCCGGCTCCTCGGTCGGCGACGGCTGCGCGACCATCTCGGCCAGCATCTGCTGCACGATGCCCTGCACTTGCTCGGGTGTGATCGTGGCGCCGAGCACTTGCAGGCGCTTCGTGAGCGAGTCGTAGGCCTTAATGGCCACCTCGTCTTCGCGCGCATCGGCGTTGGACTTGGCCTCGAGCGCTTGCTGGTGCGCCTCGTCGGCGTCCTGCTGGGCCTGGTGCGCTTCTTGGATGGCTGCCTGCAGCGCCTGGCTGAGTTGCTGCACCTTGGCCTGCAGATCGGACGTCGTAGGCTTGTCGTCGCCCTCCGGCGACAGCACAGCCTTGACTTCGGGCGGCGCAACAGCCGTCAGCACCTGGGCCAGCTTGTCGGCGTGAGGAACGTCCAGCGTCTGCGCCCACAGCGGCGCGATGGCCGGCGTTAGGTTCGGGCTAGCGCGCATGATTTCGGTGAACGCGGCCTGGGCCTGGGTGCGCTGCGTGGCAAAGCTGGCGCCGACCGCGACACGCACGTCGTATGTGCCGACGTTCGGGTTGATGACGAGGCCTTGCGGGGTCTCGGCCACTGCCTGATCGGACATCTCGGGATCGACCGTGACCTGACCCATCGTGCCGTCGATGCCGAGAATGCGGATCTGCCGGCGCGTGTCGATGAGGCGCGGCACCATCTGCATGCAGAGCTTGCCGACCTGGGAGATGGACGCTGCCAAGTTCGCCGGGAAGTGCGCCGTCGAGGCCTCGCCCTGCTGCTTGCGGCTGTCGATCGCGACGCCGCTGGTCTCGTTGCTTGGCGCGCCGAGATTGGCTTGATACATGCCGATCGAAGCCTGGATGTCCTGCAGCGCGCGTTCTGCGCCGGCCATCAGGTTCTGCAGGTTCACGCTCGGGCTGGTGCGCTGCGGCGGCGCTATCGGGTTGCCGTTGTCGTCCACGCCGACGTAGGGCAGGTAGGCGCGGGTGTCGACGTTGGCACGGTCCCAGATCGGCCCGGTCTGCCCGTTCAGGGCGCGCACGTCGATCATCCACGGCGCCTTCGGAGCCGTCGCCACGTAGGCCTGGATCTCCGACATGTGGTAGTTGTAGGAGCGCTGCGCGTGCATGGCGCGGCGGCCAATGCCGCAGTACGTCATGCGGCCATTGCTCCAACCGACGTAGCCGTAGACCGGCACCAGGCCGATCGCGTCAGCCGGGTAGATCGTCTCGTCGGCGTCTTGGCCGGGCCCCTTGCTCAGCATCTCGGCGCCGGACATGCGGCACCATTTCACGACCTTTACGCGCTCGGTATATGCGCCTCGCACGTCGAACGGCTCGCCGCGCTGCTGCTTCAGGGCCGCGTCTTCCTCGCTGAGCGCTACCTCGTCGCCGTTGATGAGCGCGATGATCCACTTCTGGTCTTGGTAGTCGCAGCGCCACTGCTCGGCCACCAGGATCGACTCTCGCTCGTTGCGCACGGTCTGCCGTTCTTCGCTGCCGAACGACACCATCTCGGCCTTGTCACCGAACTCGGCTTTGAACTGGCGCTGGCTGTACGGGTGCAGCAGCCATCCGATGTCGGCATCGCTGCCGTCGAGCTCCACGCTCCACGGGTCGAAGACGACGCGCATGGGGTCGCCTTCGCTCGAGATGCGGGGTTCCTGCCAGTTCAGCGCTCGGTTGACGTAGCTGGGCCGCACGATCAGGTAGCCGACGCCGACGCGAGCGGCGGATGTCAGCGCGCGGGCGTAGTGGCTCTGCGCGCGGCTGGCGTACTCGATGTATCGGTAGTAGCCGTCAAGCGATTCGGCGGCCTTCTTGTCGGCCCCTCCATCGACCGGCAGCGCATGCAGGCTCGGCGGCCGCTGCTCGATCTGGCCGGCGACGTTGCTGATGTACTGGCCGCACTGGTCGAACACCAGGCATGGACGCGCGCCGCCTGGGTCGGTCTCGCGCTGCCGCTTGACGATGGCGTCCCACTGGTCGGGGTTCGCCGGGTCGGTGAAGGCCTGATCCTCGGTTATTTGTTGCCGCTGGTCGCGCAACGCCTTGATTGCATCCAAGTAGCGCTCTTGCGCTTCGCTGATCTGGTCGCTCATTGCGGCATCCCAGGCCAATGGCGGTTGCCCTTGGCGACATTCAGCGCCTCCGGGATCACTTGCAGGTTCGCGGCGCAGTGCAGCCCACAGACTGTCTGACCGCGTAGCGGCACGATGTGGTCGACATGAAAACGACGCCCAAGCATCTTGGATCGCAGGTCAGCCAACCTGTATGCCTCGGCGATCGCCAGCCGCTCAAGCTCAGAATCAGCCCAACAGGCAATCGACGCCAGCGGCTTTAGGTCAGCGCAGCGATTGCAGCGCTTGCCGGGAGCCTCTGAGGTTAGGTCGGCCATGATGCGGCCGAGTCTAATTGACGTTGGCTATTGCGTCAACACTTGCGATTGAGCATCGCTATCAGGCTCGACCCGCTCGACAGCCGTCACCCGCAGCGGCCACGGGAAGTCGGACACGCTGATCCGCCTTCCGAGCAACAGCTCTCCATCATCCACCTCGGCGATCAGCGTCTGCTCCTTGCGGCCGTAGCGCGGGTCGTCGGGAACGCATGTCAGGTTCCACTCGGTCATATCCTCGCCCCCATCGCCGCGGACTTGCTGAAGTCATAGCCCGCGGCTTTCGTTGCAGTCATCGCCGGGAACAGTTCTGCCAACGCCCAGATGTGAGCGTCGGCGCGGTTCGGCGAGCCGGCGCCCGTGAACCCGAACGTCGAGAAGCCGGCGAGCTCGTCCTCGAGCTTGGCGAACATGCCGACGTGGCGCACCTTGCCGAGTTCGTACATGCCCGAAAACGGCTCGGCGCGCTGCACCTTGCCGCGGCTGGCCGTCACCATCTTGAACGGCACGCGCACGTTCAGCGCCTGGGCCGCGACCTGGATCGTCTGCTGCACCATCGCGCCGCCGTAGTTCGTTTCGCCGACGATGCAGCTCGCGGCGTGGCGCTGGTAGGCCTGCACCGCGATTCGGCCCCATGTGCCCGGCCCGGCCTTGACGGTGCAGTCTTCCAGCAGGTACGCGTTGCCGTCCGTGCCCAGCCCTTCGACCGCGATGCCGATTTCGTCGTTGTCGGCGTTGTCCTCGTCGCCTGAGCCTGACGGGTCGACCGCCACGACAATCCGCACCATGTCCGGCACCTTGCCATCCAGCACGCGCCAGCGGTCGATGTGCTCCTCGGGGAAGAGCGCGGTCGGGTTCGCGTCGCCGAATTGCCCGTCCATGAACCGCTTGCGCATTCGAGCCGGCAGCGACTCCAGCATGCGCAGGTACTCAGGCGACAAGTTGTCGACGTTGTCGGCCGGGTTGATTTGGAAGCTGGCGTAGTCCTCCGGCGCTGCAATCGGCTGCTTCGTCTCGGGGTCTTGCTTCTGCACAAAGCGGCGGTACGTCCAGTGCGCCTTCGTCGGCGGGTTGCAGTCGTAGTAGGCCCGCAGCTTGAGCAGTCCGCCGGTCTGACTCTCGACCTTCTGCGCCAGGCGCGTCACGGCGGTGTCGATCGATCCGACCGGGATCTGGCTGCACTCGTTGAAGTACAGCGTCACGAACTCCATGCCGAGAATCTTCTCGGTGCGGTCCTTGTCGTCCAGGCCGGCGAACCAGATCTGCGAGCCGCCCTGCAGCTCGACATAGCCGTCCTGAACGTGCGGCGTCCACTTCACGCCGGGGAAGCAGACGCGCATGACCTTGGGGAACGTGTCAAGCACGACCGAGGCCTTCAGGTGGTTGTAGCGGAAACGAAAAATCGCATGCCGCGACCCCGGCGCTTTCAGCGCGCGGAACACGACATTGCGCACCAGCAGAAACGTCTTGCCCGACCGCGAGCCGCCGAACAGCATGCAGTGCGTGGCGTCGCCGGCCAGCACGGCCTGCGCTGCGGCTTGCTTCTCGGTGAGCTTCACAGGCGTTCGTCTTCCTTGCTGGCGACGATCTGAACCGGGCCCCCGCCATCGCCGACGTGCTCGATCCGGCCGAGCTTCGGCGCGGCGTACTCGGCCAGCTTGGCCAAGTGATCCAGCGCCTTGCCCGGGTCGTCCTGCGCGACTTGCTCCAGCCACAGCGCAACGTTCTCGGAGTTGTCTTCGAGCAGCTTGCGGATGGTCTCGCGGAACTCGCGGGTGACCTTGTTCGTCGAGCCCTTCGGTCGACCAGGCCCAGGCCCCATTGCTGCGGCGCCTGTCGGTTTGCGCTTCGTTTTTGTAACCGTCACGATTCCCTCACTTCGATCCTGACCTGGTACGTCTTCGGAGCCCCGCGCTCCTGCGCATAGCGCCACGTCAGCCGCTTGTCGCCGTCATCCACACCCAGCCAGTCGGCCACCCCGTCGCGCGTCGCCTTGAACCCCGCCGCCAGGTTGTCGTCGTCCAGCGTGCGCGGCGCGATCCGCGTCAGCGTGATCTGCACCGGCCCCAGGAACGCCGGCCGCTCGACCTTGCGCAGCTCCGCCCACGCCGTGATCCGGTGGCGCTTCACACGCGCCGACTTCGGGCGCCAGTGCTCCCGGCCGTTCGCCTCGCTCTCGATTCGCTCGGCGTACTGCACGACGATGTGCGTCATGCCCGGCCCGGCCAAAACACCGCGGCCACCGCCACCGCCACGGCGGCGATCAGCAGCGTGAACGCCCAGTTCACCCATCGATCGGTGCGCCTGGACTTCTCTCCCTCGAGCCGGGCGAAGTCGCTGGCGATCTGGCTGTCCGGCACGCCGAGGCCGGCGTCCTGTAGCGGGTCGGTCATGCTGGCCTCCGTGGTTGCTGTTTCGCCTCGCCCGTGAGTAGCGCGGCCAGTCGGAACGCAGAGCAGCGCGGGCAGCGGTAGCGAATCCCGCTTCCCGTTCCGCCCGGCTCGTGACGCCTGCACTTGCCGCAGAACGTCGTTCCGCCTTCGACTCGGCGGGTCATTCGATGACCTCCGGGCATTGCAGCGCCGCGCGCCACATCGTCCGCTGGGCATGCGACAGCGGTTCGCCCCGCTCTTCGCGCTCGCGCAGCCGGTGCGCCCAATCGCGCCCAGGACTGCCGCGCGTGATCTGCTTCACTGACGCAACGATCGCAGCGACCTTCTCCGGGTCCGGCTTCGGTGCCGGCAGCGCGGGCAGCTTCGGCTCCGTGCGACGCAGCGCCAGGGCCTTGAACTGCAGCACTGTCGGCGGGAACTCGGGCGGCAGGTGCTCAAGCGCGTGCGAGATCGCATCGCCTCCGAGGCCGTGCAGCTCGTTTGCCCAGTCGGCTTTCACCGCCTCCTCTGGGATGCCCGACCACATGCTCACCCATCGCGTGCCGTAGCGAACCAGCAGCCGCGCGTGGATGGCGTTAACACAGCGCTCGTCGAGTGCCATTGGCGACCTCCATGTCGATGATTTCGCCGCCCTGCTGCGGCTTCGGGGCGAGTGGGCCGAGCCACTTCGCGACTTCGGCTTGGCGCGCGGTTGTCGCGCTGCCGGTGCGTTCGTGCTCCTTCAGCCACGAAGCCTCAAGGCCCTGAGATCCGCGACGGCACCAGACGCGCAGGAAGGCTTCGAGCGTCATGCCGGCCTTGCCTGCCTCAGTCCGTGCGCCGTCCAATACGGTCAAGGTCACGGGGGCGCGCTTGGACTTGCGGAGCGTCAGCCAGTCCGTCCAGACCTGGATTTCGACGTCATCCGGGCACTTCGGCGTCGACGACTTGGCGGGGCGCGCGGTTCGCGCGACTGCCTCTGCCTCTGCCTCTGCCTCTGCCTCTGCCTCTGCCTCTGCCTCTGCCTCTGGTACAGCAAATTGCTTGCGCTCTGCTAGCGCGTCGCTAGCATTACCTTCGCAGGAGAAAAACCCGGCCTGAATCAATGGGTTAAGAGCGTCGACTACATCGGCCACGGACTGACGAAGGCGGAACGCGAGCTTTGCCGGATCTGCGTCGATCTCGCCGCTCATTGACTCGCTCGCTAGCAGCCAGAGCATCGGTGCTAGCGCCCTGCTAGCAACAGGCAAGCACTGGAATTCGTAGTTGTCGAGCAGCTTCTTGTGGAGCCGAATCCACGGAGGATTGCGGTCCTTGTAGTGCTGGAAGTCGGACCAGCCGGACGGTGTGAGTTTCACAGCACCCCCCGCCAAGCCGCCTCGAGCGGATGCCGCAGCACGCCGGCCAGCGACACGGAGCCAGCGACAGAAGCCGGCACGATCACTCGCCTCAGCTCCAGCGCCTTCTCGTGCTCCTCGTCGGCCTTGGCCGCCCGTTCCGCCTTCAGGGCCTCGCGCTTGGCCTTCTGCGCCCGCAACTGCTGCACGCGCACGGCCGCTCCCTTCTTCGACACCTCGCGCCGAATCTGGCTGATGAGTTCGGGCGGGCGCCGAAGCTTCAGGTACTCGACCCGATACAGGATCGACCGCTTGCCGCGCTGGCCCTCGAACGCCTTGCAGACGTCGCGGATCGACAGAGTTGCCCACGCCTGGCGCAGCTTCTCGTCTTCCTCGGGTGTCCAGTAGCGGACATCACGCCGACAGCCGACCATGCACTTGGTCCGGCCGTCGTTCGTCTTGCGGATGCCCAGGTCGCGAGCCTTTGTCTGGATGGCTGATGCCGAGTGCTTCGGGATCTCCTGCAGCAGATCTTCCATCTTCGCCACCGGGTACAGCCGATGCAGAGTGAGGATCTCTTCGGTGGTCCAGGGAACGGACTTCATGCCGCACTCCCCTGCAGCGCCTCGAACGCCGCCCAATCCGACTCGGTAGCATCCGGCACCGGAATCACTTCCGGCAGCGGCTGCGGCTTCAGCGGGTCGACGGTCTGGAACAGCGGGTCATCGCGGCGAATGAGCCGGTACTCGGTGCCGAAGTGGTTCGGGGTGTAGGGCATCACGCTGCCTAGCTGAACAGCCCGTTCTGCAGCTTAATGGCGTTTGCCAGATTAGCGACGGCTTGCCGGTAGTAGCTGGCCTTCAGTTCAGCGCCAACGAATCTGCGCCCGAGTTCCAGCGCGACGTGACCTTCAGAGCCGATCCCCATGAACGGCGACAGCACGATGTCGTCCGGGTTCGACCAGAGCATCACGCCGCGGCGGATCACCTCCAGTTGCAGCGGGCAGATGTGCCGCTCGTCGTCGTGTTCGCGGGCGCTGGTGTACTGCAGCGTGTCGGAGGGGTTTATGTCCATCCAGACAGGGCTTGCGACCTTCTGCCACAGATCGACGGGGTACTCTTGCGCCTGGTGCGTGACGCGCTCGCACTCGCCAGGCGCTCGCATGGTCACGAGGTAGTCCGGAATGCCTTGCCGGCACATGGCTGCGTTCTCGCGCACGCTCTTGTGCAGCAGGCCGAGCGCCTTGGTGCGCTGCATCGCGGTCACGGGGTCTTTCCAGATCACCGCCTCGGAGTGGTGAATGAACCCGTGCTTCTGGAATGCGCGGATCAGGTCGCCGCGAAAGTCCTTCAGCCCGATGTAGCCGTCTCGCTCCTTGCTGGCCGGTAGCAGCATGCAGTGAAACGACACGTCGCGGCCCGGCTTCATCACGCGGCGCAGTTCGGCCACGAGGAAATCGAAGTGCGCGAAGAACTCCTCGTCAGTCCGCACATTGCCCATGTCGCGCGGGCTGTTCGAGTACGTGTAGAGGCTCGCGAACGGAGGCGAAAAGATCGAGTAGCCGATGGACTGATCCGGCAGACCCTTGAGCACTTCCACGCAGTCGCCGTTGTACGCGGCGTAGCGGTCAGTGATGACTTGATCGATGCAGTTCATTCGGCTCTCCGAAGGAATGCCGGCACCTCGACGGGCAGCGCGGCGTTGTAGGTGTTTGTCTCGCGGACGGTCCCGCGGACGGCTTGCATCACGGCGTCGTGCGTCTCGGCGCTAAGGCTTTCGGCCATCGCCATCGCATCGCGCTCCTTGCGCTTCAGGTTCGCCACGACGGCACCCTCGGCACTGCTGGCGAAGGTGTGCACATGCACGTCGCGCTTCTGACCGAAACGCCAGCATCGGCGCACAGCCTGGTAGTAGCTCTCGAAGCTGTCAGTGACCCCAACGAACGCCATGCGTGCGCAGTGCTGCCAGTTCAGACCAAAGCCTGCGATCGACGGCTTCGTGACGAGCACGCGAATGCGACCAGCAGCGAAGTCGGCCAGCGCCTTCTCCTTGTCCTCGGTCTCGTCGCTGCCGCGAATCTCGACGGCTCCGTGGATTGCTGCGGTCAGCGATTCGCTCTCGGCATTCAAGTCGCACCACACGACCCACGGCTCGGAGTCGGCATTCACGATCGAAGCACAGTCGCGCACGCGGTCTTCGATCGACAGCCGGCGTGCATCGCGGCGCTCGCTCAACGTCTGAGCCTCCATCGCGAACAGCATGCCGTTCGTCGGCATTTCAGTCTCGACGTGGTGCTCGTGCAGATGCAGCGGCGGCAGGTTGTATGCCGAGTCATCGAATCCGAGATCCGATGGCTTGCGAACGAGTGCGCCCCACTGACAGACCCAGCGCCAGAAGACTTGGCGCGCGTGGCCCTTGAGTCGCCACGTCTGTGTGTCGCCGCCGTCGTGAGTGAAGAACTCGGCGAGCATCTCCTGCCTGGTGCACACACCCAGGAACTCTGCATGCGTGCCAAGCTCGGTCCAGTCGTTCGGCGCAGGCGTGGCGGTTGCGCACAGCTTGAACTGCGTCAGTCTGAACGCGTCGAGCAGCATCTGCAGCGTCTTGCTGTTGTGATGCTTGATGCACGACGATTCATCCAGCACCACGCCGCCGAAGATCGACGGGTCAAACCGATGCAGCCGGTCATAGTTCGTGATGTTGATGCCCGGCCCCACTTCCGCAGCATCGCGGACGTGTTGAATCTCCACAGACAACGCGGCCCCCTCGGATACGGTTTGCGCTGCCACGGCGAGCGGGGCCAGGATCAACACGGGGAGCTTCGTGTGCCGGCGCACTGCGTCGGCCCACGCGAGCTGCATACGGGACTTGCCGAGTCCGGTGTCGGCAAAGATGGCTGCACGTCCACGACGCAGCGCCCATGCCGTCAGCGCTGACTGATGCGGGAATAGCGAGCCGGGAATGCTGAATCCATCAGAGATGCCGGTAGCGCTGACGATGCCGAGCTTCTCGGCGACGAAACGCTCGTAGCTCACTGCATCTCCCTTTCGGATGTCCTGCGCTCTAGGGG
>ENA-UOYA01003080-UOYA01003080.1-activated-sludge-metagenome-genome-assembly--contig:-NODE-3080-length-15187-cov-3.966297_pt1 | contig 15187 bp, 8 predicted proteins | sample MGYA00238163_ERZ764804 | MGnify/ENA primary metagenome ERZ764804 (study PRJEB28919, sample SAMN05720223) | activated sludge metagenome | isolation source: Anaerobic digester | place: Hong Kong...
CCGCTGGCTGCGAGGCCGATAGACGGATTGTCATTGACCCATGTATAACTGGTAGCCGTACCCGAAAAGTTGATGACCGTAGTTGACGAACCATGATTGACCATTTGATTCGATACCGGGTCCACAACGGAAGTCGCATTAATGTTGATCGTTTGAGAAGCGCTTTGGGGTCCGCTGCAGGTATTGATCGTGTAGATAATACTGGTTGTTCCGGCACTGATGGCGGTAACCAGCCCTGTAACAGGGTCAACCGTGGCAATATCTTCATTGACTGATGACCACGAGCCCCCGGCTTTTCCTGTGCTGCTATAGCTGGCAGTTGTACCGATGCAAAGTGTTGCGGTTCCACTTACCGTGCCTGACTGAACGCCGGGATAGATATTGGCATCCGAATCATTACAATCAGTATTATTGGATACATAACCTGTTGGAGCTTGTGATCCACAATTTCCTGCAATAGTTACTGCCGGGTTACCAAAGCCATCCCCGTCGGCATCAGCATAGAAGGTCTGCGACAAATAAACCACCTCCCCATAAGTGGCCTGTATATATAGTCTTTTAAATGTTCCCGGACAGGGGTCTCCAAACAACCCATTGGATGCAGGGATGCTCACACTATTCTGACCAATGACCATCCCTTGTACAATAGACAGGCTATTGGAAGCATGGCAGCTGCCAATGCTGAAATTATTGCAAGTTCCGTCGGGCGTGCCATAACTGGCAAAATTGACTGCAGTGAATACTCTACCTGCAGGAGCGGTTAAAGTAACCGATGCATTCTCATCGGCGGTTCCGCAAACCACACCCAATGTTACTATGGCATCAATATATCCATCACAATCGTTATCCAATCCATCACACACTTCAGTGGCACCGGGATAAACAGCCGCACTGTTATCGTTACAATCCGTATTGTTCAGCACAAAACCGGCTGGCTGGCTGCAGGCCGATTGAGAAACAGCCGGATTTCCGAAACCATCTCCGTCGGCATCCGCATAATAAGCCTGAGAAAGCGGAACAGTATTAAAATCCTGTAATATCTGTGTTGGCGTTAATGCTACATTATAGATTTTAATATCGTCTATCGAGCCGTTGAAAAAACGCCCATTTAAATAGCCTGAACCAATTCGTAATAAATTGGAACCACTGATAAATGAGAAATCAGCATTACTGGACGAATATTCCACTCCGTTAATGTATAGTTTAGAATTGCCGCTTTTGACCACTAAAGCCATATGCACCCACTGGTTCAGTGCAGGCGGTGGGATGTTTAATAACAGCGCATTATTGTTATCATAATAAACGGCACAGTTGGAGATGCCAGCAGAAGATATCTGCGTATGAACAAACTTACCTGATTGATCACTTGACACGATAGCCTGTAAGTCAGGAGATGCAGGGTCATTTTATACCAGGCACTAATGGTTAGTTCAATATACCCATTAAAGCTTCCGTTTAATCCGATAAAATCATCAACACCGTCGAAACTATATGCGCTGTTGGCATTACCAAAACGGTCAGTGGTGAGAGTAGCGCCATTAACAGTTCCGTTCAAAGAACCCCTTGCGTCATTGGCATTGCCACTGAAAGGATAATAGGCTACCAGTCCGGTATTGTTGATGACCAGATCTATCTGACCGTCACAGTCGTTGTCCAATCCATCACAAACCTCTGTGGCACCGGGGTAAACAGCCGCACTGTTATCGTTACAATCCGTATTGTTCAGCACATAACCGGAAGGCTGGCTGCAGGCCAGTTGTGACACAGCCGGGTTACCAAAACCATCTCCATCGGTATCAGCATAATAGGTTTGTGCTAAAGGAATAACTTCTGAATACCTCGCCTGTACATAAAATCTTTTAACTATACCCACACATGGATCTCCAAATATTTGATAATTCTGTGTAAGCGTAACACTGTTTTGTCCGATGACCAGTCCCTGCACGATTTCCAGTGTACTGCTTGCATGGCAGCTTCCCAACGTGAAATTACCGCAGGTGCCATTGGGTGTGCCGTAGCTTGCAAAATCAACAGAAGTAAATACCTTACCAGGAGGGGCTGTAAGGGTAAATGACTGACCTTCGGAAGTAGCCATACCACAAACGATCCCTGATGTAACGACTGTATCAATAATGCCGTCACAATTGTTATCAATGCCATCACAAACTTCAGTGGCGGCAGGGTTAACAGCCGTATTGGCATCATTACAATCGGTGCTGTCTGCGCTATAGCCCGGAGGCGGGGTTGTTGCAAAACGCCTGATAGTATCAGCAACATTACCGAAGCCATCGCCATCCTGGTCACGGTAATACACAAACTCAAGGAATTTGACCAGGCTCACTTTATTGGGTGCGTATTGCACCGACCAGAATGGGGGCAGGTTCAGCTGGCTGAATGTGCCGGTTACGGATGAGGCCGTGAGGATATCGATGCTGGTAAAACTCTGCGGGCTAAAGCCATTAACTTCAGAGGCGTTCAATGTTCCGCTGATGGCGGCCGTGCCGGTTACAACCAGCCTGTCGTGCCCGCTACCCGGCGTTGATCCGCCTATTTCGATATCCAATGCCGCGGCGCCCTGTGTGTAGTTACCCGCCACCGTTAGTATGCCGGGACTTGAACCGGGGGCAACGGTGGCCGCATTGTTCAATGCAACATCGCTGCTGAATGTGCCATTGCCTTTCAGCGTTTTAGCAGATGCATTAATAAAATTAAATGGCACGGTGATATTTCCGTTATTATTGATCAGGCTGCCGTTAAAGGTAACTACACCGGTTGAACGAAGCAGAGCTCCGGGTGATACATTGATCACACCACCCACGGTAAAGGCGCCAAATTCCATGATATTCCTCAACACATTGATGGTTCCCAGGTTGGTGAAACTTGAAGGCTGCATACGGAAAGATGGCTCACCAAAAGACACATCCCCTACATTGCTATTGATCACCCCACCAGCATTATTAATAAAAGTTCCATTACTCAAACCTACATACCGTATACCTCCACTGCCAGTGACATTAAAAGTACCGTTGTTCGTGAAGCTGCCACCGCTCATATTGATGACAGGTTCTGTGCAACATCCTCCATAATAGGGGTTGACTTCCACCACCCCATTGTTGGTGAAAGACGTATTGATGGCGCCCAGTCCGGGATTACCCGCCCCAAAGTAGCATACGCTGGTATCGGTATTTTCAATGGAGCCACCGGTGAGTTGACCGGAAATGAATACCAAATCATCTTTCAGCAGTTTGGTTGCCGGACCACCTAAAACACCCGAGTAAATGAACAGATAGTCAAGCGCCACATTCGATGCATTGAAATTTACATTAGCAGCGGAATAGATCTGCCCTATATAAGTTGAACCAATATTATAAAAAGGAGTATTCACCTGGTGATTGCCATCAAAGAAATATACCCTGCCGGCTCCATTGATGACCGTATTGGATGCAATGGTGGTAGTGGTGGACGGGATACCGAATTTAACCTGGCTTCCGGCCGCTACCGTGATCGTTCCGCCGATGACCGGGTTGGTGGTTGGGAATATATTAAGTGATTTACCATTCGCGAGAATCGTTCCATTGTTGGTAAATATCGTGTTGCGCAAATAAATTTCATTATCACCATACTGGCCCGCATTGGCCATAAGATTATTTATGATGGTACCGGAGCTGTTGTTATTAAACGTTCCTCCACTGAGCGTTTCATTATAAATACCTCCACCTCCGGTTTGAGAAAAGATGAACTGACCGTTGTTTTCGATGGTACCATTGGTCATACTAAAAACAGGTCCAATACAACATCCCCCATAGCCAGTGACCAGGTTGACCGTACCATTATTTACGAATGTAGTGGCCAATGTGCCTAAGGATGTTTGACCGGCGCCAAGTTGAGCTGAAGCTGTGTCATTGATCACCAGGTTACCACCACTTACTGTCCCCGCCCACCAGTTCAGGCTGCCGCCGATCTTTTTAACAGCAGGCCCGCCAAAGTCACCTCCATCCACATACACATTCCCGGGAAAATTAACTTCGGCACCACCGCAATGAACAGTTGTACTAACCTTCGTATCATAGGAACCATATATTGAACTGTATATTTCGTGTATACCCGTTGAATAGTGTATATTGGCATCAATGATACAATCCGGAGCATAGGTAAATGTGCCATTGGTTTGCATCACGAACTGCATGCTGTTCCCATTCGACTTAAACCTTCCTCCGGAATGTGTTGAACCCTGATCACTCTTGATGGTACAAATAGCCGAGCTTACACCTGTTACACCTACGATGAACTCACCATCATTCGTAAACTTACTGACATCCAATTTGGTCGTATAATTTGCCTGAAACTGCGCACCCGTGTGATTATAAAACTCACCGTTCAAAATATTCATAGCACTGATACCCGGCGTGGCATAAATTAAAAATGAGCCGTAATTGTCAAATCTGCCCGTTGTTAATCCATCTGTGAAATTTATCAAGCCGCCTGGGCAACAGCCTTGCGTAGCATGTGTAAAATAGAAAACACCGTTGTTTATAAAGGGCACGGCGATCACCCCTGCTCCATATAGATCAGCGCGACCCTGGTTATTCACTGTTCCGGAGCCAGACAATATTCCCCCTTCATGTATAGTGATTCCATCGCCAGAAGTATTCACCAGGTCATCGCCTGGGCCATCCCGCAAAAAGAACCGGCTGTTGATGATCAGGCTACCGATACCCGTAATGACTATCTGATCTGCCCCAATAATTCCAAGACTGTTTACTGTAATATCATGGGATATATTGATGGCTCCTGCGCTTTCATCTGGAATACTTCCTGTAACCCAATTCAATCCATTGAATCGCTCCCAGGTGGAAAGAAATGACCAATCTCCATCCTGTCTGGTTCGGTAATCACCTGCATTAGGGCCATTTCGAATAATATCAACAGCATTGGCAGACACCTGAAGAGTACAATATTCGGGCAATTGTACTGATGAAAAATTTCCAGACAAGTTTGATGATGATATAATCCGATAGGAGCCATTTGGCAGTATCCCGGTTTGAGTTACATGTAAAGTTCCGTTTAGCACAAAACCAGCCCCGATAGAACGATACAGGTAATCATATCCCGAACCTTGCCCGGCTCCCCCTAACTCAATATTTAATGTGCTATTGGAAGAAAAAGGCTGGCCACCATTTATTGAAAGTGACCCAATTGGATGTCCGACATCTAAAATGCCGTCATTATTCAAATTCTCTATGTTGATCACACCCACTCCCCTGATGATCCTGCTACCAGCATTATTGATTGTCAGGCCAAGCAGGTTTGAGGTCGTTTGGGTGTACTTCATGATGGTGCCATTATTGTGAAGTATGGCGGAGCCCGGGTTTGAAGCGGTATTCAGATTGACGTTAGTTACCTGAGCGGAACCAAGGTTCAGTAAGCCTGTATTATTAAATGTCTGAATCCCCGCGCCCCAGTTCAAGGTGCCGGCCAGCCAATTTGTTTCACCCTGATTGGTGATGGTAGCACCTGATTGAATATTTTTTGAACCCGCTGTTTCCAGGTTTAACGTTGCACCCGTTGCAATAATCAATTCGCCTGGACCAATGAGGTTGCCCCGATTAATTGTATAATTTCCATGGATATTCAGTGTGTGCCCTTGCAAGTTAACATCCCCGTCATTCTGTATAAAACTGATGCCGGCCGGCCAATCCTGATCTGCATTAATATTCAGATCTCCATCGTTAATAATATACTGCCCGTTACCGTTAAACTGCCCTCCGGCATTCTGATCAAAACTGGATTGACTAAAGAACGTACCACCCGAAAAGGAAATCAATCCCGTATTAACTACCGGACTATGTACTTCAATTATCCCAGCGTTACAATTAATTGTACCAGCATTATTAAATAAAAATAATTTTGAAAGCACCGTTGTACCAGAACTGCTTTTACTTATAGTACCATAATTATTCAATACTACACTTTGCAAACTGGCATCATGATCATTACCACTAATAACAATACTATTATGATTGTTTATGACAACATACGAGACATTCCAGTTAAGTGTTCCAGCCTGCCAATCAATTACACCCTGATTAGTTATACTAAATGGATTAACCGGAGAACCAATATCTCCAAAGTTCTTTGCACCAGAAGTTGTCAAATTCAAAATGCCTGAAGTACCAATAACGATTTGAGCATTTGTGGAAAGAGTACCACTATTCCAGTTCCAATTACCATTAATTGTAAGTATCTTACCTGCCAAGAAGTTAATCGTTCCTGCTGTTTGATTAAGTGTGACGCCAACCGGAAATGCCTGATCAGCATTTATTGATTGATTTCCTTCGTTATTAAAAGTACCTGTTCCACTGATGAGAGAACCGGTATTATGTTTAATATTATCTGTGTTTAATAAAGTCCCCCCTGCAAAAATGATACTCCCTGTATTAGTAAATGATGACTCGTTTCTGAATATACCTTCATTGCAGGTTACCGTTCCCGAATTATTAAATTCATCCAATCCAATAATACAAGTGCCTGTGCCATTTTTATTAAAAGTACCGTTATTAATAAACGATTGAATCCCACCTGCTGTAAAATCATCTAATCTTTCCGTATTACTTACTGTTACATTAAACACTTGATTATTCAGGATGCTTGTGGAACAGGCAATATTACCATCAACCCAATTGATGACACCATTATTTGTGATATCATTTCTCAACTCATGATTAGCTGCAGTAAGGATGTCAAAATTTCCCGTAGAACCAATGTTAATTGTACCATAACCATCGATTGTCCCACTTTTCCATAGCCATGCTCCGTTAACAGTTATAAATTCACCATTATTGCCTATCATATATTTTACATAACCTTCCTGTGTCACCGTACCACCCACGTTCACAATCAGCTCATTAATATAGGTACTGTCATTTATTGTAATGCTATGCCCAGATAAAATCGTAATCGCGCCATCCTGATTATTCGGGGCATTAACTGCCGTTACCCAGTTGGTGCCATCGAAGCGTTCCCAGGATGAAGCGTCTGCCCAAATACCATTCGCTACCGCGCTTCTGTAATCACCGGCAGTTTGCGCCCATACCTGGGTGCCTACAAAAATTAAAAGTCCGATGAGTGTAAATATTCTTTTCATTTATTCAGATTGAATGTGCGATTAAAGTTGCCTGACACACTGAGGCATAACCAAAAGTAATTTTGACTGGGTCAGCCTGCAATAGCTAATATTAGTGATAAGCGGATATGCTTTCTTGTTGTTTCTTTATGCCGGCGAAAATGAATCCAGCCTGGTATGCAGAGGAAGATTAAAAATATCTATTGCACCATACTCAACCTATAGGGATAAATACCTACTACATGAAAGACAGAGAAAAACCATTGATGCCTGTTAACCGGGAAGACTTTTCCACTGATTTTGGTGGAAACAGATCCGTGGAACACATTGAACCTCTTTCCTATTTCGGGCCGATTATCAACCAATATAATAAGCTGTCTGCCGGACCCGGCTTTTGGTTTATCGCCGATACAGCAAAAGGAATTACCCTGGCGGCCGGGGGTACACCCGAAAAAGTATGCGGCATCAGCATCTCTGACCTGGTAAATCATTCACCTGATATCCTGTTTGCACAATGCCACCCAGAAGATATTACCCATCTCTTTTCCTTCACCCAGTACTGGATCAAATTTTTCCTGGCACTCCCACCCGAAAGGAAATGCCAGATGCACCCAACCATATATATCAGAATGAGAAACCCATCACAGCAGTTTGCCTGGGTCATGATCCAGTATGCCGACCATATTTTCGACGCCGACGGTAACATCGCTTACGGACTAACCCTGGTGACCGATTTATCTCCCATCAAAAAAGACGGGAAACCCTTGATGAGTATCCTGGATCAAAAAGACAATTGTTGCCAGTATTTCATTTGCTCCAATGGCCGGACATTTCCTGATCCATCAGGTTCATCCCCGACAATTAGCCCGAGGGAGATAGACGTATTACGCCTGCTCGCCACCGGAAAAAGCAGCAAGCAAATGGCCACAGAATTAAACATCGCGGTGAAAACGATCGACAACCACCGGCAAAGTATGTTGAGGAAAACCAATACCAAATCCACGGGAGAGTTAGTGGCTTGGGGGATCAATCATGGATACTTGTGAAAGTGAAAAGTCAATATTAAAAAACTAAAAAATTGTGGAGTGCCTATACTGTGACTTATACTAACCGCTGCTTATGTGCCAGCGCCACTGCCTCGCCTACAGAATGCACCTGCAGTTTTTCGTAGATCTTTTTGACGTGGTTGTTTACCGTGAAGTAGCTGATCCCCATCTGGTCGGCGATCATCTTATAACTAAGGCCCTGGGCCAGCAGTTTCAAGGCTTCTGTTTCCTTGAGTGAGAGATTGTATTCCTGCTTCTGAGGCTGTGTATTAAAATAGCGCATCACTTTCAGCGCGATGGAAGGACTCATCATCGCGCCGCCGTTCATGGCCTCATCAATGCTCTGTTTGATCTGGCTGATGGTGGCCGTTTTTAAGATATATCCTTCGGCCCCGGCCTGGATGGCGGCAAATACCTTGTCGTCATCATCAAAGGCCGTTTGCATGATCACTTTAATATCCGGAAAATGTTGTTTGACGATCCTGACCCCTCTGATACCGTCCACGCCTGGCATCTCAATATCCATCAATATCACATCCGGGCGCGTAACCGCCACATCATCCAGGATACTGGCGCAGTTCTCAAAACCGCCGGCATATTCAAAGTCAGGCGTTAACTGGATGAACGCAAGCAGGCTTTCCCGCCGTGCTTTGTTGTCGTCATATACTGCGATCCTGATCATACTGGAAGCTATTAATAGTTTAAAGCAAATAGCTAATAAACAGAAAAGTAATAAAAGAAATTGATGTCTTATGTTGCTAACAACTCAATTATTAATTTACAAGTCAGAATTAGACTATTCGCTATTCTTTGTTACTTTTTGCTTGCCCAAAAAGTAACCAAAAAGGGCCCCGCCATTGATTACATCCCAATGGCGGATGATACCTTGATTTAGCATACCTGCTACTGTAAACTCAAATTCAGTTCCCTGATGATTGAACTCAAGTAATTAGCATCATCCCTTGAAGAATCCCTACATTAAAGATTAGAATGAACCATATAGCTTTTTTGGGCGAAACGAAAATTGAAAACACTTTCACTAAGCGCTTGAAAGCAAATTAATCATACCGAACACCCAAAAGAAAGCTTTATAAAAATAAGCATTCGGCATTTATGCCATATGGCTAATTATAGCTACCGGAAAACGGCACTCGATCTGTACACCTTTACCCGGGAATGACTGAATGGTACAATCACCACCCAACTGCCTGCTCCTCAGCCGCATATTGTCTAAACCATTGCCCGCTTTCAAACTATCTGAGGGAAACCCCCGGCCATTATCACTGATCGTCAAATGTACGGTATCCGATTCCTGTTTCAGGGTGATGGAAGCCTCCGTGGCGCCGCTGTACTTGGCCATATTGTTCATAGCCTCCTTGATGATGAGCAGGAGGTTTTTCCTGGCGAGCGGATCGGTGATCCTTTTAGCCAGTTCTTCGTCAATATCAAATGAACACCTGATCTCTTTCGGCGCGAGGAGTTCATTGCCGTAATTACGCAGACGGCTGACGAGGGAATGCTTGTCGTCGGCACCGGGTTTCATGCTCCAGATCACATCCCCCATCCTCGACATGAGTTCCCGCGTTTGTGCGGTGATGTGATCCAGCATATCTTTCGACTGTTCCGGCTTTTTTTCGAGCGACTGATGGGCCAGTTCGCCATAGATCTGGATGCTGCTGAGGGTGGCACCGATATCATCGTGCAGGTCGCGGCTGATCTTCTGCCTCATTTCTATTTCTCTTAGCTGACGTTTGTGATAGCGGCGGTTGAGGAAGAATACAACCAGCATACTCGCCAGCGCCAGCAAGGCGATCAGGAAACGGGTATTGGATAAGGATTGCTTGCTCCTGGCTTCGGCCAGTTCGAGCGAAGCGGCCCTTGTTTCATTGGCCACACTGCCACTAACGATCATGCCTATCTGCGCATCGGTGTTCTTTGACAACTTTTGCGACAGGTCCATTTTCAATCTCAAAGCCCTGATCATCCATTTATCTTCACCGTACCTGTCAAAAATTGGCATGGCTGCCTGCAGAAATTGGTTGGCGAAATACGTATTGACCAGGGATTCATCTTTCAGCAGGTCGAATCCCTTTTGCAGGTATGCCATGGCGGAATCCCGATTTGATCGACGGCTGAAACAGGTGGCAATCGCTCCATATGCCACCAGCGCCACATCGGCTTCCCCGCTATTTATCCCAATGAGAACCGCCTGCTTCTGAACCTGAATTGCCTCCTCAAGAAAAGATTGCTTTTCCAAAATCAGGCCTTCCATATTCATGGCTACAGCCACCCCGCGTATGATGCCGGATTCCTGCGCGAGTTTTTTCGACAGCCGTGCATGGATCATGGCACTGTCATACAGACCCAGTTTGTAATAGGCTTCCGACAAATTTCCGTGTAAGTGATGCGGCATCGACTTTGACCAGTATTTCGGATCATAAGGCGGTTGCCTCGCATACCGGATACCTCGGATGAAATAAGGGATACCCTGCCGGACACTATCCACGTTCATATAAGCAAGCCCAAGGAAATTATTGGCAGTGGCCAATAAAATACTATCGTTCAATTCTTCCGCTATGCGCATGATCCTTTTACTCTCCTGCAGGTCGAGCATGAGCAACCCATTGTAATAATAGGTTTCCGACTGGAATATGGAAAAGTAAAAACTAAAAAAAGAGGGCTTTCTTAAAGGCAGCCTGGCCGCTATTTGATTTAACCATAACTGGCTGCTGTCGTACTTTTTCATATACGTGAACTTACTCGCTATGAAAAAACAGGTCTGGATGTAGGCCGTATCATTTTTCAACTGTGTTGCCGATATTTTCCTGGCAGAATCGATTTGCTGCTGATCGCTTAATTGAGCGGAAGCGTGATGAAAGATCAGCAACAGCAATAAGACAATTGATACAGTTAGTTTTTTCATGCTTATAGGAGAATCGTGTTAGCCAATGACAGCTTTTATGGATACCGCAACATGCTTTTGCAACTTTACAATAAACCGAGAAACCCAGTATTAAGGCATGATCATTAATAATAGCAATGGTAAAGCGGCGGTGACTGATACGCCTGTATCCAACATGGCATTTATTGGTTTCACTTACTTGGTCAATCAATGCCCATTAGCCACCCACGAGTTTTACCCTTGTCCGTCTTCAACCAGGTTTATTGTGAATATAATGCATTTCAGCCGAGGCACGGTCTGATCATCTTTGATACAAGACGAGCCTTCAAAGCCGGAGATCGCATCACAGGTAGTGACCGGTACAAACCAGCGCCCAGGTTCCTGCCTCACGAAAAAGGAATTTTAAAAATATCCCATATGCTCCCAACCTGCGTCATCAGTCAGGAAGGGGGCTCTTGATTTCAGGATTCTCTTGATTTTGAAAACTGATAGATCAAACTAACAGTAGATCAGTAGCATGTTTATGGCTTTCGCTTTTCGTGGAAGACCAGGATATTCTTTACCGGGGTTGAACTTTTTGAATTGCCATAGATGGTCATCTCATACCTGGCCGTATCCAGCAAAGTGGTATTCATGAGTTTCCAAATGGCCGGATCCCAGGAATTGTACAACTTATTGTCAAAAATGATCAGCACGGAAGAATCCCTTGGAACGCTGCGGTTGGGCGGCATTGTATTGTTGGGGTTCCTTTTGATACTTTCCACATCCATTACCTGTGCGGTAAGCCCTTGCTGAAAAAAGAACAGGGCGATAACCATGGTCACTATTGCTTTCATACCGATCATTTTAAAGGGGCCGGCCATCGACCAGCCCCCTGAAATTAACACAATCCGGAAAAAGTTTCATCATCGAGGCAAAAATCCTCAAAACCAGTGGAACCCGATCCGTTATTATTATAGCCATTGTCGGGCCAGAAAACGGTGTAACCCGTAGTCGGGCTCACATAGAAAGTCCCGTGGTGAAAGCACCCATCATTGAATAGCATATATCCGGCATAGATGGTCATCCCGGGAAGCGTCCTGCCGAAAGCCCCGTTGGAAGACCTCACCCCATCTTCCTCTTTTGCCTGGATATAGCCAAACGACCAGGTATCGCCTTCTTTATCATAGGCTATGATTTCCTGCAGGGGAAATATAGGCCGGTCTGATTCGATCAACAGGTTGTTTTCAGCCGTTTTGATCCTGAGCAAAACCTTTTCCTGCTCTTTTACATTCAAAGCATCTCTTTGATAAGTGGAATGTGTGGCCAGCCAATTCCTTCTTTCATCCACAGCCTGCCGGAGCATGCTTGATTTTTCCAGAGATGACAGTGCGGGTTTTTCCGTCCTAAACGGCTCTTTCTTACAGGAAAAAATAAGGCATGCCATGGCAATGCCGATCCAAGTTTTCATATTGTACAGATTATAAGATGGCCCTTACTTTGTTATCCGGTTTTCAGGATGTCCGGGTAAATTCCTGGCCAGGTTTATTACAACCCAATATTAGAAGATGTCGTTTTAAGAAGTATAGGTGCTTTTCTCTTGCAGTGACGCTATTTTCACCCTGCCTTGGTTCGTGTTTCACGAAAAAAGCTATAAAAAAAAGCCCCAGATTACGCTGGAGCTTTTGCGGACCGGACGGGACGATAGACCATCAAATCCGCAATTAATAACTTTACTCATCTTTATCTAACACAACAGGAAATGCTGGTTCTTAAATATTTATAAACAACACAGCAATTCCGTCAGTTCTACCTTTATACAACTTGGTTCCATTTTAATAGACCTAAAATAGACCAAGCTATGCGTCATCCAATCAAGCTTATTTCCCGAAAGGCAAAAGTAGGCAAAAATGGGTTAGCCCCTATCAGTTTACAATACTGTTTCTCCGCTGATAAAAGAGTTGTTTTAAGCACTGGTATCAGCATTCCGCCTCAATACTGGAACCGTAAAACTAACCGGATTTCAAAGGATCTTCCTCTTGAATATGGAAGCCTGCCAGAAATGGAAACTGTTCTTACGCAAAAGCTCCGTAAAGCGGAGGACATGATAAGCTATGCACTCGGCCAGCGGAACATTTGTCCCATGAAATTCCTGAAAGAAAACTTTCATCTCGATAACAACAGATGGGGATTTGAACAAATGACCGATGCCAATAATGCTTTGGATGTATTCAAGCATATTGATGATTATGCCAGGTCTAAAAAGAGTTCAGTAAAGCATTGTACCATCAATGTCATTAATGGCATGAAGGCTCATCTCCGGCTCTTTGAAGAATATCGGAAAGAGACCATCACATTTGATTCTTTTGATGCCCGGTTTTATGAAGAATTTGTTTCGTATCTCACCTACGAAGTACCGCAGGTTCGCAGAAAGGAAATAATAAAGGGGTTAAAAACAAACACCGTTGGCAAAACTATCAAACACCTGAAATCTTTTTTACGAGACAGAATCCGTAAGAAAATTATCCCCTTTATGGATTTAAGTTTCTTTAAAGTAATGGATGAAGAGGTAGATGCGGTGTACCTGAGTTGGAAGGAACTCTCGGCTATTTATCATCTCGATTTGTCTGAACAACCGCAGTTGGAAAAATACCGTGATTTATTTGTTCTCGGCTGTCTAACCGGGTTTCGTTTCAGTGATTATACCGATATAAAGCCTGAAGAAGTGAGAGATGGAATGTTGTATGTAACGCAAACTAAAACTGTTTCTTCTGTAATTGTTCCGCTCAAAAAAGATGCAAGACATATCCTCATAGAAAAATATAATATGCAAATGCCGCAGGTGAGCAATGTAAATTTTAACGACTACATCAAGGAAGTTGCAAAACTCGCAGGCATTAATGAACTGGTAAAAATCACGCATAAAAAAGGCAACCAGGTTGTAGAAGAAATTAAACCCAAGTATGCCTGGGTTACCAGTCACACTTGCCGCCGGAGTTTTTGCACTAATGAATTTCTAGATGGTACACCCACTAACCTTATAATGGCCATCAGCGGACACAAAACAGAGAAAGCATTTCGCCGGTATATCAAAGCCGATCAGGTACAGAAAGCTTACATGATTAAAAAGATATGGGAGAACCGCCCTGGTTTATAAACCTAAAATGTAGCAGCATGAATAGTATGAATAGTTTGGAACAGTTGGCGGCTATCATTCAGCAGACAAACGCCTATTTTTTAAAGAAAGCTCAGCAGCAGGTAAACACGGCACTCACCATCCGAAACTGGCTGATCGGGTTCTATATTGTGGAATACGAGCAAAACGGTAGCGACCGGGCCAAGTACGGCACCAGCTTACTTAAGACTTTGGCGAAAAAGTTATTGGAGAAGGGCATTAAATCCTTACAGGAACGGAACCTGTACCTGTGTCGTGATTTTTACAGTGCCTATCCTCAGATTTTGCAGACAGCCTCTGCAAAATCTTATATTGCTGATTTTCAATATTTTGGGAAATTGCAGACGCCGTCTGCAAAATTGCCCCAATCAAGACCCAACGATAATACGAACCTTCTCATAACCCACCTTAGCTTTTCGCATTTTATAGAGCTGCTAAAAGCCGATGCAGGGGCGAAACGCCGGTTTTATGAGGAACAGGCGATTGAAAATAACTGGCCTGTAAAAGAGCTAAAACGAGCCATAGACAGTCTGTTATACGAAAGAACGGGGTTGAGCCGGGACGGCTCTGCCACTCTGCAAGATTTTAAAAAGTCCACTGAACAATTGCCGGAAGCTGTTTTCAGGAATACCTACCTGTTAGAGTTTCTGGGGCTGGAACATAAAGCCCCTTTTACAGAAAGTGACCTGGAGGAACGCATTATCAGCAATCTGCAGCACTTTCTGCTGGAGCTTGGCCGGGGCTTTTGTTTTGAACACCGGCAGCGTCGCATAACGTTTGGCAACAAGCATTACCGGATTGACCTCGTCTTTTACCACCGAATACTCAAATGTCATGTCCTGCTTGATTTAAAGATCGGCGAAGTTGACCACGCCGATGCCGGGCAAATGAATATGTACCTGAACTATTACAAAGAAAACGAAAGCCACAACGGCGATAACCCGCCTATTGGTATTATTCTA
>ENA-UOYA01003081-UOYA01003081.1-activated-sludge-metagenome-genome-assembly--contig:-NODE-3081-length-15180-cov-7.393455_pt1 | contig 15180 bp, 13 predicted proteins | sample MGYA00238163_ERZ764804 | MGnify/ENA primary metagenome ERZ764804 (study PRJEB28919, sample SAMN05720223) | activated sludge metagenome | isolation source: Anaerobic digester | place: Hong Kong...
GGATTTCTTTGACGATGGGAATGAATATCCCGAACAGCTCAGAGCCGTTTTTCAGGATATGCAGAAACTGAGTCCTGAACAGCTACAGAATATTCATGCCATCGTAAAGGGGCTGCTCCGATAGGCACACGCCATTCTGTCACCGATACAGCCAAGAGATCACGAAATCCGCACAGCCATGTTAACCTTGTTATTTGCTCGGACGGCGCACCTCTGCGCTACCGGCGGTTTGCTGTGCAAGATCAGGCCAGTGCATGAAATTGACAGCGTTATCGCAGAGCGGAACAGAACCCTCGCATGGAGGTGTACACCTACGAACAAATAATGACGCAGCACCACCAATGGTGGATGCTGCGGAAAAGGCTGCTTGATTGGATGATCAGGCAGTTTTTTGATTTGCAGAAAGGAGCGCAGCCATGAACAGTTTAGAGAACAACAATCGCGCAGCGTCCCAAGATTTCCAGACAGCACTTGGGCTTCTGGAAGAACGGCTGCGCAGCTTGGAAGATTCAGAAGACATTATCGACGGCCTGCTACAAGGTGCAGCGGAGTTTTACGGTGCGGCCAGAGCTTCCGTTGTAGAAGCAGACTGGGATTTGAAAATCGGACTGCTTACCTACGAATGGTGTGCGGAAGGTGTAGAGTGTACAACTAAGCCTCATGTCTAACAAGGCGAAGCAAATTTGAGCACGGTATCCAAAGGGCGTTTCCCGCGGTTTCTGTAACCCCTGTGAGGCCTTTCGGTGTTATAGTGGACGAGCCACTGGTCTAAGTCTTTCTGCAGCGACTCCACACTTTCATAGAAGTTCTCACGGAAAGCAATCCGGAAAAACTCGTCCAAAACGGTCTTATTGAAGCGTTCTATGAAGCCGTTGGTTTTCGGGGATTTGACCTTTGTCCTCCGGTGCTCGATGTCGTTCAGGGCAAGGTAAAGCTCGAACGGATGGTTCTCGGTTCCACAGAACTCCCGGCCATTGTCAGTCAAAATGGCACCGACAGATAGTCCGTGTTCCTGATAAAACGGGAGCACGTCATTATGAACCAGCGCAGCGGCACACTCCGGCTTTTTGCCGGTATGAAGGAATCCAAAGGCATAGGAGCCGTATGTATCCACACAGGCATGCAGATATACTTTTCCGACCCCTTTCAGGTTACCGACAAACATGGTGTCTTGGCACAAAAGTTCGCCTGGGTGCGCTGATTCCACATGCCGTTCTTTGAAACAGGGGTTGTATTTTTCTATCTTTGCCACCTGCTCGGCTGTCAGCTCCACACCTGTCTCCAGATGGCGTTCCTCGACCTTGAGCCAGCGATCATAGACACTCGCCATATCATTGCGGATAAGGATCTTTTGTACGGTAGGGGAACTGACCGAAATTCCTTGCAGTTTGAGAAAATCAGACAGTTTCACGCAGCCCCAGGACGGATGCGCAAGGCTGCATTCCAGTATAGCAGCTTCTGTTTCGGGTGTTGTCTGGTTGGGCTGTGATTTTGGGATGGGCGGCATGTCCTTGAGGCCCTCCAGCCCATGCGTCTGAAACCGCCGCTTCCATTCGTAGAAGCTCGTTCTGTCCATACCGCCGCGACGGCATGCTTCAGAGATATTCCCGAGCGTCTCGGCCATTTCCAGTACGCTCAGCCGCTGTTTTGCTATTTTGGTAGTCGGATCTTTTTCTACAATCTTTCCTGCCATTTTTATCTCCTCCAACATCAATATATCATCTGTTTCGATGTTAGACAAGAGCGTTAGTCGTACATGTAGAGCATCAGAAGAACATGCTCCAGTACATAAGCGAAGAACAGATCGAATCTGCGCAGCAATTATGGGAGAGAACATAAAGCGCCCGTGCGTCTCCCGTGCGGCGCTGGTGAGGGTGCTCGTGCGGCTTTTTTGCGGCAAAACTGCTGCAAAAATAAGGCTGAAATATGGCTCTGGCTGAGATTACCCGTCTGGTATGATCCCATTACCGGCTGAACAAGCCGGAATGGAACCGGGCGGGGGGATCTTTATGGGCGGCTGTATGCCGGCAGGGGCATGGCTCCTGCCAGGACTCTTGGTTTCTTTTTTACGGAGCGCGACTGTAAGCGCCCCGTATGCCCTGCGGCCTCTTCCGGATGCGCCGCCCCACCACAATCTCATATCGCCCCATTCTGCCCGCAGCAATCATGCTGCGGGCTTTTCTGCGCCTTTAGGGCTTCATTGCCGCTCTCCGCCTCCGTGGATTTGAAATTCCCACATTTCAAATTCACGGAGGTTTTTTTATGTATTATAACACGAAGGCCAGCGGAGCGCGGATTCGTGAGCTGCGCCTAGCGAAGAAACTCGACCAGATAGAATTGGCTGAACTGCTGAATGTCTCCCACGGCTACATCAGCCGCATCGAATCCGGTAAAAAGGGCTGCTCTGTCGATTTGCTGATTCAGCTCTCTGAGATATTTGGGTCGTCTCTGGATTACCTGATTCTGGGCAAGTGCCACGACGTTCTGGATGCGCACCATCTGAAAGAAAACATACAGCATCTGATTGAAGATTTGGAGCACTTCCAGACGAAGTTATAGGCCGTGTTCCCATTGGTGTTAGTGATGTTCCCAATGGTACGTTCCATTCAGAGTGCAGATTTCTTAAAATAGAATCACAGCGAAAGCTGACTGTTCCTTGAAAAGTTCATAGTCATTCATCAGGTACATTCCTGCATATGTGCGAGAGCACAAGCCAGCACAGCGGTGCGCCACGACATTCACAAGTGCGGACAACATTCAATCAGCGCAGTTTCCGTGAACGAGCGATAAAGCCGACTGGAAAAATCGGGCGGTTCCCGATCCGGCCATGACCGTATGCAGGGCTAACGATACTTCTGTCCAGCCACAGCTTCTTCACGCAATGGGGACAGCTCGGAGCGATCCTCGGAGGGGTTCAAGTCCCATGGAGCGGCACAACTAGCCGCCGCCTGATGACTTCCCGCGGCTCTGGGGTGTCGAGGACAAATTAGGGCTGTACATACCAAAACAGAAAGGAGTCCTTGCCCTTGAAGGAGAACTGGACATATCGCCGCGGCGATATCTATCTGGCGAACTTAAATCCCTATTTTGGCTCAGAACAGGGCGGCACGCGCCCTGTTCTTCTGCTGCAAAACAACACCGGCAACTTCTATTGCCCGACCCTCATTGTAGCTCCTCTGACAGCCCGCCGAGGCAAGAAACCGCATCAGCCCACACACTATCTGCTTTCCTCCGTGAGGGGCATGGACGGTGCTTCTGTCGTTCTTCTGGAGCAGATCAAAACCATCGACAAACGCCGCGTGGTGCGCTATATCGGGCGCGTCAGCCGTGAACAGATGGACGGCGTTAGCGAAGCCCTCCAAATCAGCCTGGGTCTCTATATCCCCGAAGAAATGGAGGCTCCGTAATGAAGTCCACGCTGCCGGTTACACCGGATTCATACATTCCTTTATCCAGTCATAACAATGAAATAACCCAAACAAGGAGGTATGGCATGGACGCATATACGGCATCCGATATGGATATTCGCGCCGTTGACCCTGCGGCGCTGGTGGATATCCGCGATGTAAAGGTCAACACAGCGTTGCCCAAGCGGGAGCGTATTCTGGATTTCATCCGTCAGATTGGCAATCCCTACTGCTACCGGCACGGAAAATATGTGGTCAGGGTCAGTTTTGCCGATACGGATGTTTCGCTGGAGGACAGGCTGGAAGCATATATCCGCACAAAGGGCTGATCCTGCGACATCCTCGACAGTCCTGCGCAACGCAGGGTACAATTTTGGAGGAAAGGAGCTGGCAATATGCAACACAACACCGAAACAAAAATCTGGAACGCCACGCTTTACCTCCGGCTGTCGAGGGACGACGGGGATAAAGAGGAATCCAACAGCATCACCGGGCAGCGGGAGCTGCTGCGGGACTTTATCCGCTCCCGCCCGGAGCTTCGGGAGTACGCCGTCAGGATCGACGACGGCTTCACGGGCTCCAATTTCGAGCGTCCGAGTTTTAAGAAAATGCTGGAGGACGTAAAGGCGGGACGCACCAACTGCATCATCGTAAAAGACCTCTCACGTTTTGGCCGCAATTACCTGGACGCAGGCGAGTACATCGAGAAGATATTCCCCTTTTTAGGCGTGCGCTTTATCGCCGTCAACGACAATTACGACAGCCTCGCCGGAAAGAACGCTTCGGACGAGCTTATCATCCCGTTCAAGAACCTCATAAACGAAGCTTACTGCCGGGATATTTCAGTGAAAGTCCGCACCCAGCTTGAGGTCAAACGCAAGAGCGGCCAGTACATCGGCGCATTTGCCGTCTACGGCTATCTGAAAGATGAAGCAGACAAAAACCACCTGATCGTAGACGAATATGCCGCGGACGTCGTGCGGGATATCTTTTCGTGGAAGCTGGAGGGCATGAGTCCGCAGGACATTGCCAGCCGTCTGAACCACAACGGGGTGCTCTCGCCTATGGAGTACAAGAAATCTCTCGGCATGAAGTTTTCCACTTCCTTCAAGGCGAACTCACAGGCGGCATGGTCGGCCAATGCGGTGCTTCGTATCCTGAAAAATCCGGTCTACACCGGCGTACTCATTCAGGGCAGGGAGACTACACCCAGCTACAAGGTGCGAAAGCGCGTCACAAAGCCGGAAAGCGAATGGGCAATCGTTTCGGACGCCCACGAAGCCATCATTGAGCGCCGGGACTTTGACAGCGTACAGAAGGCGCTCTCGTTGGATACCCGCCGCAGCCCCGGCGACAGCGCCGTGCAGCTTTTCAGCGGCATGGTGTTCTGCGGCGAGTGCGGCGCAAGCATGGTGCGCAAAACCGTTCCCTCCGGCAATAAAAAGTATGTCTACTACGTCTGCGCCGCGCACAAGCAGGATAGATCCTGTTCGCCCCACCGGATGCGCGACGAGGCGCTGGAACAACTGGTTTTGGACACGGTAAAGCAGTATATCCGGGACGTGGTTGATCTGGACGATATTCTTGCCATGACGGATACCGTCCCCCTGAGAACCGCAGAAGCCCAGAAGGTGCAGCGGCAGCTCGACAAAAAGCGCTCGGAATATGAGCGGCTCCAGAAGCTGCTCATGTCCCTGTATGAAAGCCTTGCCGACGGGATCATCGACCGGGACGAATACGCAAGGCTCAAGCAGAATTACGCAGGACGCTGCGCCGAGTGCGAAAAACAGATGGACGCCTTGCAGGAGACCCTTACGCAGATCAGGGAGCACGGCGGCGAGCACCGGGAATGGATGGCGCAGTTCAGAAAGCACCTGAACATCGCGGAATTGGAGCGCAGCATCGTTGTGGCGCTGATCGACCGCATCCTCATTTACAGGGATAACCGCGTGGAAGTCCGCTTCCGCTTTGCGGACGAATTTGCATGGCAGACGGATATTCTCAGAAGATCACAAATACGGGAGGTGGTATAAGTGGCAAGAACGAAACGAAAGACAAACCCGGTCATTCCGGCGGCGGAAGCTCCCGCACAGGCGCAGAAGCAATACCGCACTGCCGCCTATGTCCGCCTTTCCGTGGAGGACAGCGGCAAACCCGGCGCGGATACCATAGAGGGGCAGAAAAACCTCCTGCTCCGGTTCATCGAAGATGACCCGACGCTCACCCTGTATGGGCTGTTCTGCGATAACGGACGAACCGGCACGGACTTTGACCGTCCTCAGTTTGAAAAGATGATGGAGGAAGTACGCAAAGGGCATATAGACTGCATCGTGGTCAAAGACCTGTCCCGCTTTGGCAGAAACTACAAGGAAACCGGCAACTATCTGGAGCGCATTTTTCCTTTTCTGGGCGTGCGCTTCATCGCCGTCAACGACGGCTTCGACACCATCACCGCCCAGCGGGGCGCGGACGGCTATCTCGTTCCGCTGAAAAATCTCATCAACGAGGTTTACAGCAAGGATATTTCCAGGAAGTCCGGCTCCGCGCTGGCGGCGAAGCAGAAAAACGGAGATTTTATCGGGGCGTGGGCTCCCTATGGCTACCGCAAACAACCGGATAATCCCCGCAAGCTAGAGCCGGACGAAGCGACGGCACCCGTTGTCCGGCAGATATTCCGGTGGCGAGCCGAGGGCGTGAGCGTCACGCAGATTGCAAGGCGGCTCAACGATTCCGGCGTACCATCCCCCTCCGCCTACCTGTACAATACCGGTGTATGCAAAACAGAAAAGTACAACGGTGTAATCTGGTATGTTCAGACGGTCAAAAACATTCTGTCCCGGCAGGTGTACATCGGGCACATGGTGCAGGGAAGGAAGCGGCAGTCCTTCTACGAAAACCGGGGGCAGTACATGAAGCCCAAAGAGGAGTGGATCGTCGTGGAAAATACCCACGAGCCGCTGATCGACCGGGAGACCTTTGATAAGGTTCAGGAAATATCCCGGTGCAAAAATGAAGCATACTTTGAAGCACTCGGCAGGTTCACGCATCTGGAAACCACCGAAAACATCCTCAAGGGGCTGGTCTGCTGCGCCGACTGCAAGCGTCCGCTGGTGCGGTACAAGAATGTGAGCCACGAAAAAAAGCTGTGGTACACCTTTATCTGCCCGACCCACACCAACGACATTGGCAGCTGTCCGCTGAAAAACATCCGGGAGGACGCACTGTTCCCCATGCTCCTGCAAGCCATTCAAACCCAGATCGCCCTTGCCGCCGATATGGAAGCCATTGTCCGCAGGTTGAACAGCTCCCCCAAATACAGAAAGCAGACTGTGACGCTGCAAGGCAGGCTGGACGCCGCGAAAAAGGCGCTCAAGCGCTGCAACGGCCTGTATGACAGCCTGTATCAGAGCTATGTGGATCAGCTCATGACCGAGCAGGAGTATATGACGCTGAAACGCCGCTACAAAGCGGAAGCCGAGGAAGCGGAGCGGCTGATCGAAGCTCTGACCCGCCGGCAGGCGGCTGAAGCGGCGCACACGCCGGAGAACCCGTTCCTTGCGGCCTTCGGCAGCTTCCGGGGCGCGGATGCTTTGACAAAAGAAATGGCGCAGGCACTGATTGAACGTGTGTATGTGGACGGTGACAGCAATATCGAGATCGTGTTCCGCTACCGGGACGAATACAAGGAACTCTGTACATATCTGGAAGGGAGGAAAACTGACGCATGAAAACGGCGATGTATCTTCGCATATCCAGCGAGGATGAGGATTTGCGAACCGGAGAAAAGGACGAATCCGAGAGCATATCCAACCAGCGCAGCCTCCTCCGGGAATATGTATCCGGTCATGCGGAGCTGGCCGGCTCTGAAATACTGGAGTTTTGTGACGACGGCTGGAGCGGTACGAACTTCGAGCGTCCCGCGGTAAAGGAGCTTCTGGAGCAGGTCAGGCGCGGGCAAATCAACTGCGTCCTGGTCAAAGACCTCTCCCGCTTTGGTCGTGATTACCTCACCGTGGGCGACTACATTTCCCGCGTGTTCCCGTTCCTGGGGGTGCGCTTCATTTCCGTCAACGACGGCTTTGACAGCAGCAATCCGCTGGATATCGACAGCCTTGATACTTCGTTTCGGACGCTGATCTACGACCTGTACAGCCGTGACCTCTCCCGCAGGGTCAAAAGCGCAAAAAAGGCCAGAGCCGAGCGCGGGGCGTTTCTCAGCCCCTATGCGCCTTACGGGTACGTCAAAGACCCGGAGGACAAAAATCATCTTCTGGTAGATGCCGAAGCCGCCGAGGTGATACGGCGCATCTTCCAAATGGCGGCAGATGGCGCGAAACCATGGCAAATCGCGGCGGCGCTGAACGGAGACGGCGTAAGCTCTCCAAAGAACTATAAAGTAGAGGCAGGCTGCACAAGAACACCGTGGCGCAGTATCCAGGAGGAAAACTTCTGGACGGCCAATCTGGTCGCAAAATTCCTGCGGGACGAGCGGTATATTGGAAAGACGGTGTACGGCAAGCGAAGCCGGGACATTGTAGGCAGCACCCACACAGTCAAAATCTCCCGCAATGATTGGGTTATCGTCCCCGACAGGCACGAGGCCATCGTGCCGGAGGCGCTGTTTGAAAAAGCGCAGATTTGTATGCGGGAATATAGGGAGCGCGAAGTCATGACGGGCGGCGGGAATCCGCTGAAACGCAAGGTGATCTGCGGCGTATGCGGTCATGCCATGCAGCGGGACAATAGGAAGAACGGCTCCTACCGCTGCGTCACGAAACGGCTGAATACCGGCTTTGACTGCTCGGAGAAAAAAGTCCCGGAGGCCGATATTCTGGGAGCCGTGATTGATACCATACAGGTCTACGCTCAATACGCCGTCAGCATAGACCGGCTTCTGCAAACAAGGCAGGAGCAGCGGCAGCTTGACCGCAAACAGGCGCAGCGACAGTTGCAGACCCTCCAGAGCCGGAAAGCCCGGCTTGACAAGCGGCTGGAAGACCTCTATGAAGGACTGGTAGAGGGCGAAATCTCCCGCGAGAGCTTCGCGGCGCAGAAGAAAGCTCTGACGGCGCAGGCAGAAGAAATCGCCCGCACGGTCTTGGAGCTGGAGCGCAAAATAAGCGGCAGCGACGACAATAGCAACGCTGTAATCGAGCATTTCAAAAGCTATGCCGGGATTACGGCGCTTACCAAAGAAATCTCCACTAATCTGCTGCACTCCGTCACCATCTACCCGGACGGGCGCATGGATATCCGGCTGAACCTTGCCGATGAGATTGAAGCTCTGCTGGAAACCTTGCGCCGGGAGTCCTGCACGGCGTGAATTTATTAGTCCTTTCTGTACAGCAGCCGATGAAGGAAATACCGGGACGGGATAGGTTTTGAAAACCTGCTCCATCTGTTCCTGGGTTACCTCAGGGAGTGCCCTTGCAACCTGGTCGATATGAAATTCGGAGGCGACAAAATCGATCAGATTTTTTTGTTTCAGACGGGTGGATGTTTCGAGGGTGAGCTTGGTCATTACTGTGCCTGGAATTTCGTTGCCGGCTTGCTCCAGAATGAGAATAGCGGTTGGATCGGTTTCACGTATGGTTTGATAGACCAGATCGATGTATTCTGGGCCAAGCTTATTCATCAAAACGTCATTATCCAACCCAAATTCGGTTACGCCAACATAGGCAAAATAGCGGTCTTTATAACGGTTTACCATCAGGGCTACATATTGTTTAATGAAACTTAGTGCTTGATCCTTATTCAATTGGTCAAAATCTTTCGGGATTTGGGAAGACGGATACACGATAGGCAACATGATCAGTTTTCTATTTTGATGCGATGGATCCATTTCTTTTGTATCTGGCTGTAAATATTTTAATGCTTCTTCTGTTTGGTAATCGGTATAACCATCCCAGCTATAAAGGCTTGGCTCTGTGTTCAGTAGGACAGTTTTGGCATCGATTACGGTGATGTAATCCATGATGCTTCTCTTGGTTTCTTGGCCTGTCTTATTAAGCGAAGCCATGTCTCCAAAAGATGACACGCCCCAATCGGTTGGAATGATGAAGAAATCGAAATTATTGCCTAAAACTTCCGCAGAACCATTCCCCTGCTGTGAGAATTGAGCGCCAATTGGAATATTGGTTGTATCTTTTATTCCAGGAACTTTCCAATTTAATCCATCCTCCGAATATGCAAGAGGAATATAGCCCAGCATTTCTGCCAATTCTGGTTCTTGAAGTTCTAAAAGTTTGGATTGCGAAATCATCCAGTAGCTTTTGGATAAACCGAGATTCGCGTCTTGAACCTGAACCAACTCAACGGATTGATTTATTTTCTCAACTTGCGCATCAGTGAATGCATAATTTCCTAGATCGCGGTAACTGGCAATTACGGCATTGAGGCGATCATTTATGATGCCGTCTGGTTTTAATGGAATAATCGAGGTGGATGTTGGAACAAATGTAGTGGTCGGTGTGATTTTGGTATAAGTATTAGGGGAAGCTGTCGTTGAAGTGCAAGAAGTCAAAATAAAAATGATAAGTAATCCACTAAGTATTCCACGGTGCATATAACTCTCCCTGGGAGTGTTTTTTAATCATTGGATTAATTAAATTATAGACCTTATCCGAATTTCGTAATGGTTACTTTTATTCCAAATTTTATGACTCTGTTTGGGAACGATAAGTGAATGTAGAAATTTAAAAGATTTTCTCCTAGATTTTCTCAAGCCAGGGTGTGAATTCAGAATTGCGGGTTATGTGTTGAGGATGAGTCTAAATTTATACCCGTAAATATGATATAGTCCCCCAAGATGTTACCCTTTGGGGCACTTTGCTAACGCGATCCGCGTTGGAAAAGATCAAAGAGGTCATTTGATGGCCTAGTAAAATGCTTAGGGAATATGATGTTGTAAAAGTTTGAGGTTTTGGGGAGCTACGTATCAAGCCTCTGTTCGATCTATCGGTTACAGTCTGTTCAATGGGATTGCAGTGACTCCCTCTCCAAGAGGTAGGGCTGTGTCACCCGGATAAATCACATATCCGGGCAAAGCGTTTTCCTTGAAATCACGTTGGAAGGCATGCAGTTCTTTTGCCATTTCCAGCCGTGGGGTTTGTGACAATTTTATTTCTAGCGGAACCAGGCCAGATTGGGTCTCGATGATCACATCCACTTCCGAACCTGCTACCGTCCGCCAGTAATACAGTGCAGGATCTTCGCCGCGGTGTAAATAGGTTTTATAAAGATCCGAGATGACCAGGTTCTCAAAGATTGCTCCACCCATAGGACCTGATGCAGCATGCTCGGTATCCCGCAAACCAACCAGATAGCATAACAGCCCGGTATCAGTAAAATACACCTTTGGGGACTTAATGAGGCGTTTTCCAATGTTGGCGTAATATGGACGTAGAATGATTACTTGAAAGCTGGCTTCTAATATGGAAATCCAATCTTTAGCTGTGTTGACCGCGATCCCCACATCACGCGCAAGGTCACTCAAGTTCAAGATTTGAGCGCTGCGGGCAGCCAGGGCGCGTAGAAAAACCTGAAATTGGGTCAAATCGCCCAGATTGCGCAGGTTTCTGACATCGCGTTCCAGGTAGGTTTGGATGTAACTGGACTGCCAAAGGTGTGCGTCTCGTTCTGGATGAGAAACGGGTTCGGGATACGAACCTCGCAAAATTGCTTCCCACAATTCAAAAGGGGTTTCCGAAGGTTGGCTGGTGGCCGGCAAGTTTTCCCAGGGGAAATTGTTTTCGGCCATTCGGGCAATTTCACGACGGGTTAAGGGCATCAGTTTGAGTACCGCAGCACGCCCGGCCAGGCTTTCAGTCACCTGTGACATCAGCAACAGGTTTTGCGAACCGGTCAGAATATACTGCCCGGTTTTGCTCCGATTGGCATCGATTTTCTCCTTAATAAATGGGAGTAATCCTGGTGCATATTGAATTTCATCAAAGACAATTGGCGCAGGATACAGATTTAAGAACCCGCGGGGATCAGATTGCGCAGCCAGGCGCACATCTGGCGGTTCAAGGGAAATAAATTGGTATTGCTCACCAAAAAGATTCCTCAACAGCGTGGTTTTGCCAGATTGACGTGGGCCGACCACTACGACTGCGGGAAATTCATCAGCAGCTTTACGCAAGATCGGGCTAAGCTGGCGAGGGATATATATGTCAGTCATTTTACCTCCATGTGTTATTTTGCAATTATACTGCAAAATAACACATTATTTCATTCAACCAAATATCGATCGGATTATTAGGAGAAGGGTTTGATGATGCTCGTCTTGATACATTATTTTTGGCTTTGCCAATTGCTTGGCGCGGAACGGTTGTCCAGTACGCCGGACGTGTAAATCGTAATTATGATTTAAAGAGAGAAGTGATCATTTATGATTACGTTGATATCATATCCAGGTACCAGTGTTGGCAGGAATGTTTAGAAAACGTAAAAATGCGTCTCAAGCTATTGGTTACAAGGTGAATTAATTTCTTTGGAGGGAATGTAAATATCTTTTATGCCGAATATAGTGTGCGAATGGTTTTGCACGCCTGATTGACTACACGGTCTGAAATCCAAAGTGATGAACCTGCAAAAGCATCTACAGAATTCAATGCCTTGTTTTCACTTTTAACTTGCCCGACAGCTACTGCCCAAAGCAATAAACCAATAGACCCATGAATTTCCAACCCAAGAGACTCACCAAATTGTCTGGCGATAGCATCATCAGTTAGCAACCATTCTGCTTGCATTTACATGGTTAGTGCAATGGCAGCTGCTTCACCTTCATCGATCTGTTTTCTCCACTCGAGTGCTTTTCTGTGATATGGTTCCTCCAGTTCTTTGATGGTAACCCAAACGGGCAACTTGATATCAGATACATTTCGTTTGAATTCTTCTGCCACGACAGAAGGAATAATTATTTTTCCTGCCAGATCCAATAGATTGATGATATTTGTTCACCAAGATGTAATAGAGGGCTAGTGTCACGAACGACGATCCGCCTCATGCTTTTGGATCTTTCTGTTTTACTGCCCAATCAATATCCTCAAGCTGGTATTTTTCAGCCAGAGAACGATCCAATGCCAGCTTTGGAACTAATCGAATGATCCCGTCGGTATCAACAACCGCTTCAAGCAAATCGCCTTCTGCAATTTTTACTTTACGACGAATTGGAGCAGGCAAGGTAATTTGTCCGTTCTTACCGACTTGCACAAATTCAGGCATGAAAAACTCTCTTTCTGACATCCTGAGTATTTGAATCTGCATACATTTCACAATTTATATAGTACTGATCGATGAGGTTATTAATCTGGAATCCGATCCAAATTCTTCCAGCTAATTAAAGTGCCGGCACTTGTTTGCATTGATTGGTCCCCACCATAGACCACATATTCCTGATTCTCTGGTAAGGCTGCCAGAGATCGCCAATATATTAGATTTTCAAAATAGCTTGTAGACATTGTTTTTCCAGATTTAATCTCAACCGCTGTAACCCTTTCACCATTTACCAATAAGCAATCAATTTCTTTACCGTGGTTATCCTGCCAATAATATGGCTGACGGTTCTCGCCCCGGTTGAAACTACGCTTGATGAACTCATTGAGAATCAAATTTTCAAAGAGGGAGCCTTTCATGTAATGCAAATTGACTTGTTCTTGCTCGCGTATACCAAGAAGTGAACAGGCAACCCCGGTATCATAAAAATAGAGCTTGGGTGATTTTATCAACCGTTTGTTGAAATTACGATGGTATGGTTGTAGACGATATAGGATGTAAGAACTTTCCAATATCGAAAGCCACGATTTGGCAGTATTGGGGCTGATACCGGCATCATTGGCCAGGCTGGCATTATTCAGTGGTTGCCCGATACGTCCGGCACACAATTGCGTGAACTGGATGAAGGCATTAATATCCCCGATATTTTTGATCATGCGCACATCCCGATCCACGTAGGTCTGAATGTAGGATGGATAAAAATCAGTTGGTGGAATGGCTCGGTCGTAAATCCGTGGGTATTGACCTTTGAAAATCAGGTTTTCGTAAGAATCTGCCAATGGTTCAAGTTCTTGTAAGGAGAATGGTAGTAAATGCAAGACTGCGGTGCGACCAGCCAGGGTTTGGCTGATTTTTTCCATTAACAGGAAGTTTGAGGAACCGGTCAGAATAAATTGAATCTGGCGGTTTTCATCCACAATCCGCTGGATATAGGAGAATAATTCAGGGGTGTTTTGGATTTCATCCAGGATCACGCCATTGGGGTAATTGGAAAGGAAACCACGCGGGTCGGTCAGCGCAATCTGCCTGATATCAGGCTCCTCAAGGGAGACATAAGGCAAGTCTGGAAAGGTGGCTCTGACAAGGGTAGTCTTGCCAGACTGACGAGGACCGGTGAGCGTGATCACCTGGAACTTCTGCGCCAGAGAAGTCACTTTGGATGCCAATGTTCTTTCTATCATTAATAACGCTCCGATTGAATATGAGTCAGTTAATCTGATAATTTATATTTCCATTATAACAATATTGTACAATAATGCAATTGAAATGCATAATTGTACAAATCAGTCGTCCCTCCTGTTCTGATTTACGTTTAACATTTGAAAAAGTAATACAAATGTATTACAATAGATTAAACAAAGGAGCTATAATACATGCCGATAAAAAACTCATCCACTAAAGCAGTTCGTTCGTTTCGACTAAGCATCGAATGTGTCCGCCAATTGAAAGATCTCTCCAGCAATATGGGACGCAGTGAAGGGGATGTGGTCGAGGTTTCAATTGACCGTATGTATCGGGAAGAGATCCGATTCAGGAATCTGATGATTAGTGAGGGCCAGAAACCTGAAGACAACTACAAGGTTGGAAAGGAATAAGAATAAAGATGATAACAGGATTCTTTCAATTAATTTGGAAATTGATTTGGAATTCAACTGTGATCCTTGTCTGTGCCAGCCTGGTCTTTATCGGTTTCCAGGCTAACCAACCCATGTCAGTTGCAGGTGTTCCTGAGGGGATGACATATTTTGAATTCATGAAAGATCGGATAGATGCCGCCAAAATGGTTGAACCGTCAAGATGTGGCTGGGGAATGATGCTATCATTGGCAACCCTGGGTCCGATCTATAGCGTGGTATATACGACGGTGGCGATCAACCCTGAAAGTACTCTGGCCAAAATGACCGCTTCCGATCCGGATATTCCGCAGGGAGTTGAAGATGCCAGGTGGTACGAAGTGCCAGGAATCTGGTGGGGTGTGGTCGAGCGATTATCCTGGACAATGCTGGGTATGCCGGCTAGTGTTGGATGTCAATTTAGGGCAGTGAGGTAAGATTATGAGGGTAGTCTAATGGAAGGGCTGCCCTCATTCTATTTAATCCCATTAATGATATCTTTCAACCTCCAAGGTCTGTAATCGCGCACCTCAACACTCATGTTGATGTGATTCGGTCCGAGGACTGAACCTTCAGGTGGTGGAGGAGAATTATGAATATGACCATGAATATTAATTACCCCATCATCGAGAGGAGCCACCGGCCAATGGGAGAAAATAATCTTCACTTTCTCGTCAAGTTCGATATAAATAGGTTCATTGACGATTGTTACGCCCCGCGACTCATAACGTGCCCTGCCCAAACGGTCATAATTCCCGCGGATCAAGATTATTCTTCCATGCAGTGTTTCAATTAATAAATCAAAATTACTTCTTTTTCCAAATGAAAAATCACCCAGGTGCAGAACGGTTTCGTCTGGGGAAACCAGATCATTCCAATTC
>ENA-UOYA01003082-UOYA01003082.1-activated-sludge-metagenome-genome-assembly--contig:-NODE-3082-length-15171-cov-13.527190_pt1 | contig 15171 bp, 12 predicted proteins | sample MGYA00238163_ERZ764804 | MGnify/ENA primary metagenome ERZ764804 (study PRJEB28919, sample SAMN05720223) | activated sludge metagenome | isolation source: Anaerobic digester | place: Hong Kong...
TACCTAACATTTACACAAAGTGGATTACCTTACTCAATTGGTTGGGATAAAACATATGTTGGTTCAGGTGGAACTACAAGTGTTGTTCAAGTAAATAGATTTTTACAATTAGACTCAGACCTAAATATAATGGCTACTCAATCATATGGTGGTGTTACAAATGGTTCAATTGCTTGTGTGCTTGCACCATCATCCATTGTACCAATTAATTCAGTTTCATTTGTAGGTAATTTTACACAATGGACTAGGGATAATATAAACATAATAACATCTAATAGAATAATTAGTGTGCAACCAACATCATATACTAACTATGGTAGTGGATTTGATTTTTATGCAGGTAAGATTATAGAAGATAATACAGGAACATCTAATTATATTGCAGGTTCATTTAATAATTATAAAGGTTATATGACTAATAACTTTGTTAAAACAAATGCTGTCGGTGAAATATCAACTACATTTAGAAATAATATGATGAGTAATCCAAATGCATCACAAAGAGGTTTTAATAGTCAAGTAAAAGCTATAGCTGTCCAAGCAGATAGTAAAGTTATTTGTGGTGGTTTATTTACTAATTTTAATGGTAATGCTAGGAATAGAATTGTTAGATTAACTTATTTGGGTCAATTAGATTCAACATTTAATGTTGGTACTGGATTTGATTCTGATGTTAATGATTTCACTATTCAATCAGATGGTAAAATAATATGTGTTGGTGCTTTCACCAAATATTTCACAACTACAACCACTAAGAATAGAATTGTTAGAATATCTAACTTAGGTGCTATTGATACAGGATTCACAACTACTGGATTATTTGGTGGATCTGGTGATGTTATTGAATGTGTTAAGTTACAATCAGATGGTAAGATATTAGTTGGTGGGTTCTTCACTAATAAGATAGCAAGATTACTAACAAGTGGTGTTATTGACCCATCATTTAATGTAGGTACTGGTTTTGTTTATAGTTTAGGTAATGCAAGAGTATTTACAATTGAAGTTCTAACTACTGGTAAAATTGTAGTAGGTGGTACATTTGATTCATATAATGGTAACCCTTGTGGACACATTGTTATGTTAAATTCAGATGGTACTTTCTATAAGTCATTAACTTTAAACTATGGTATACAAGATTTTGGTGCAGGTGTTGTTCGTTCTATTAAGAGAGATGCTTCTAATAACCTATATGTTGGTGGTAACTTCACTAACTATTTAGTATCAACATTATATACTGCAACTGGTAGCTTATATAGTATACCATTAAGTAATGATATTACATTTAATTTTGGTACGGCTTTCGATGGTACAGTTTATAAGTCAACTATATATAATAATGAGATTATATGCTTTGGTGATTTTACAACATATAAAACCACTAATATTTGTAATTCGGTTGCTAAGTTAACATTAGATGGTGAATTTATTGATGGGTTTACTGGAACAACAGAGGAAATAAGTTATAATGCCATAGTTTTAAGTGATGGTTCGTTTATAATTGCTGGTGTAGATAATGCTAATGGTATAGATGTTTCAGCATTAGGTTATATTATTAAATTTAATAACGATTTAACTCAAGATGTTACCTTCAATAGTGGTGAGGATGGATTTTCATATAAACCTTATAACTTTAGTTTTGACCCAGAGATACCTTTTATTACTAAGAAAAATGATGATAGTAATATTATATTTGGTCTTAGTGATTATGATGGTTATTATAATGGTAATAGTATTGATTTCTTTAATTCATTTGGAGGAAGATTAATTTGTATAAACTCAAATGGTGATTATATTAGTAGAGAACAAATAGGCCGTGATTGGTATTCTTTATATTATAATAATGATGAAAGTAGAATAATATTTAATAGTGTTTCAAGCACATTTGATCAATATTTACAAATATATAACTCATCATTTATTATTCAAACCACACTACGTGGTGTTTTTAGAAGTTTAGAGTTATCTAATGGTAATATAGTTATTAAGGGTTCATTTAACAATGGTAGTTCATACTTTGATGAATATGGGGTTTATTCTTATTCATTTGGTATTATTAGTCCAGATGGGTTAACATCTATAAAGGAGAATAGTGGTGTTGGTTTAAACAATAATAATTTACCTAATAATAATATATGGACTGATGGTGAATTAATATACGTTTATAATAATTCTACTGGTATAACTTATAATGGTATTAATGTCAATAAATTATTTAGGTTAAATCAAGATTTAGAAATAGATACAAGTTTCAATTATAGTGGTAATATATTAATAAAAGATATTTTATTTAAGTCAAACTATATATTATTATTAGGCGATGATATTGAAGTTATAAATTATGATGGTGATATAATTAATTCTATTGGAGATATAGAGAATAATGTTCAAAATACATATGATAATTTAGTTGAGTTTAATTCAGGAGCTGGTATTACATATTCTATTATAGATAATGTAGTTAGAATGGAATATGAATTTGAAGATGATGAGGTAGTTGTTACAGATGTTTTTGATACACCAGATCATGTTGAAATAACTTATGTTAATGAAAGTATAACAATTAATGAAAAGATAAAAGAGATGGTTACTAGATCAGATTATAATTATATAAATGATCAAAGCGGAACATATAGTTATACAAACTTTAAGATTAAGATATATGAGGGTGGTTTATTTTCTGGTGCAAGTGCATCTAGTTTTAAGTTTAATATTACTAAACCAAAACTTCTATCAACACAAAGTAATATTTATATTGAGATTAGTAATCTTATTAGAGAAGATTTTGAGTGGGAAGCAGCATATTTCTATTCAGATGATATAACAGATGCAAATTTACTACCAAATAATGTTAGTAAGTGGGTATATATTGAAGAAACTAACTATTCAGGGACAGCAAGTGTTGGTTTTAATAAAGCATATTTATTCGCAATTGATGGATTTTTATATAATACAGAAGAACAAGGTGTACCAAATATATTAAGTAATGGTAGAAAAAAATATATTAATAGAGAACAGACACAAAGAGTTTATTTTCAGTCAAATTTCTTAGATACTATAACAGTTACTCATGAAAATGGATATACTTTTAACCCAATATTTGATGTAAATTTAACATTAGATAATAGATATTATATACAAAGTCTTAAAATTGATAATAGTGTAGCAGGTGGTAGATGGGTTGATTATACATTTACATATACATACCCAGAAAATGACACATATGATGAGACGATTAGATATTACTTTAATGATAGATGTAGTGATAATAAATACTATGAGTTAATATTTAAGAATAAATGGGGTGTTTTAGAGAGTTTAGCAGTTAATAAAAGATCTAAACTAGAATATAATATAGAGACAGAAGAGTTTTATAGAAGTATAGTAGATATAAATGGTAATTATGATATAAACAGACATGGATTAAAGGATAGACAATTTATGGCTGATGAGACTTATATATTAAATACAGATGTAATGCCGGAGTATATGAATGATACTATATTAGATATATATCTATCAGATGAGGTTTGGTTAAAAGGTGATAATAATATTATACCAGTGATATTAGATAAGAGTTTTACACCTAAATATAGAGTAGATGGACCAATAACATATACTTTTAAGGCTAAATGTAGTCATAAAAAAATAAGAAAGATACTATAATGTTTTCAATTTGGGTTAAAGATTTTTTTAGTGATGATTATATAAAGTTAGATTTGAATGACTATCAAAAGGTTCTAATAAAAGTGCAGATGAATAATATAGAGAAACTATCTAATGTTTTTAATGACGTTACAAATAGTTTTACTATACCATCGACACCAAAAAACGATGCTGCTTTAAGATATTACTATGATAGAGATATAGTTTCTAACTATAACCCTAATATTAATATACCTGCATATGTTGAAGTTGGTTCAATACCATATAAATGGGGTGTTCTAAAAGTTGAGGGTGGTTCAAAAGTGATGAATATAGCAAAAAACTATAAAGTTTCATTCTTTTCTAAATTAACTCAATTAAATGATTTATTTGGTAATGATGTCTTATCACGATTGGACTATGATAAGAATGATAATAAAGTATGGGATAATTTAAGTCAGTATGAGTTTTTAGATAATTCAACTAACTTCTTTAATAGTGTGAGTAATAATTTTATGGATGGTAATATAATAACACCATTAATAATAAATTCAAATAGAGACATTGAATGGGGTTCTAATAACATATTTGATATTAGCAAACCAAGTAGTGCATTAAAAAACTCAGAGGTATATTATGCATTAAAAATAAATAATATAATAAAAGGTATTCAAGATAAGTATGATATAACTTTTAATGGTACTTTCTTTGAGGAGGAACATTTTAATAGATTATTTTTATTATTAAATTCAAAGAATAATGTTGGTACATCTAATATAACATTAATGAATTTCACAACTGGTCATTTAGATGATATAGATTTTGATTATGGTACGGATACATGGAATTATAGTATAAATGTTGAGTCTGTTAAACCAAGATATATAATATATGTATATCCGGATGTGGATAATGTACCATATTCAATTATTGTAAAGAAAGGTGATGAAATAGTAACTAGATTGGAATGTGATGGTGGTGATTTTACATCAAGTGTTATAAATGTACCTTATGAGAATGGTCTATATACTACAGGTTATCAATTTTATATACAAAGTGATTATAGTTTAACATATAGTTTTAAGTTATTATTAAGATTAACTGTATTTGGTAATTATGATAGAACTGGCCAAGGAACTGGTTCAATTACTAGTTTATATAAAATTGAGAATAAAATACCTAAAATGAAAGTTGTTGATTTCTTACAAGGTATAATGAAGATGTTTAAATTAATAATAAGACCAACTAGTGAGAAGGATTTTTATATTGATACATTAGATAATTATTATACATTAGGTAATATAATAAACATGAATAAGTATGTTAATATAAAAGAGACAGATTATAGTAGTCCAGAATTATATTCAAACATAAGATTCAAATACTTAAAGACAGAGTGTGTTTTAGGTAAAAAATTCAGACAATTATATGATCCTATAAATGATGAAATAGGATATGGTGATCTTAAAGCAGATTATATTATTGATAGTAAAAAGGAACTTAAAATTGAACTACCATTTGAGAATATGTTATTTGAGAGGTTAATTACATCAACTAGTTCAATATATCCATTAGAGACAACTGATATATTAATTGGTCAGTTAAGTAGTTTAGAAGATGATAATTCAACATTAACATTAAATGATTCTGGACCTATATTATTTTATAATAATGGAACACAATCAACTGGATCATTCTCGATATGTTTACAACATGTTACAGCAACATCATCAACTAATATAGTATATAATTGTGGTAATACAGATAATACGGATATAAATTTAGTTACAAACTCATTAAATTGGGGTATAGAAGTAGATCATTGGCATCAACAAAAAGTATCTAAATGTTTATATTTCAATTATTGGTCTAGATGGATAAGTTCTATTTATGATTTAAGACAAATGAAATTCACATATAAGGCTTATATACCGATGAGGTATATATATGAGATTGATCTAAATGATATATTAATAATAGGAGATAAGCGATTTAAGATTGAGAGTATGACTATTGATTTAACAAGTGGTGAATCAAGCTTTGAATTATTTTTAGATACAGATATATATTTAGGAATACCAACGGATCTATAAACAATAAAAATAATTTATGTTTAGTATATATGAGAGAAATTAAAACTTTAAGCGATATAACAATAAATGATTGGTTATTTATTCAATCATTACAAGGAGATGATAATTATATTAAAAAAGAGATTATTAAACATTTCAATCTAAATAAACTTAGTATAAGTGAAACAGATACATTTTTATTAAATTTAGATAATGTGATTAAGAATATACCAAGTGAGATACCATTAACATTAAGATTTAAGTATGAAGGAGTAGAATATGGATTTATACCAAATCTTAATAACATTACAACCGCAGAATGGTTAGATATAGATGGTTTATCCGATAATGTGTTAGAAATGTTATCTATATTATATAGACCTATTGTAAAGAAAGGTAAATGGTTTTGGAGAGATAAATATCAAATAGAAGAATATAAAGAATCTCATAATAGATTTGGTGAATTACCAGTGGATATACTATTAGGTTCTAGTTTTTTTTTTATGAATTTAAGAGAAACATTATCAGAAATCTTGAATATCTATACTCTTCAAATGCAAGTAAAAGCGATAAAGAGTTCGGAAATAACTTTACAGCAGAAGCAGCATTTTCTGAACAATATAACTGGTATAATTTACTCTACATCGCAGCAGACGAAAGTTACTTAAATATAAATAAAGTATTAAAAACAAATGCGATAGAATTTTTAGAGTTTATAAACTATTGGATTAGAAAACAAGATTTAGAAAGAGCAAGATTAAATAAAAAATAGTATGGAGGATTTAGATTTATCAAAACTATTATTAGGATTATCAAAGATAAAATATAATGGTAATAATGAAGTAATTAGAGTAGCATGTGGTAAGTATGAAATACCTACTATTAAAAAATTAATATCTAATATATTTAGACCATTTAGAAAAACAATTATTATAGATGAAAAGATTATTTAGTTATTATAATAATAATGTAACATTAAGAACATATTACATAAGTAAGATATTATATAAAATAGGTAAGATAGCTTTAATAAGTTATTTATTTTATATATCTATTAATTTACTTATAGATATTAATTATTTATATACATTATTAATACTTTCATTATCTAATATAGTTTATGAATATATCAAATTAAAAAAGAATAAATAGCAGTGAGTGATAGAATAGAGAAAGTTGCTGAGATTAAATTTGTAGCAGATAATACAGGTGAGGTTAAGAAATTAACAGATGATATTAATAAGTTAAGTTCAGATATAGAGAATCTAAATGTTAAATATGAAGCATCATCTGCTAAAGTTAAGAAATTTGAAGATGCTAATAAGAACACTAGAAGAAGTGTTTTAGAAAATGGTGGTGCTATGGGTTTATTATCAGCAGCAACTGGTGGTCTTGCTATGGATTTTAAGGATGCTGTCGAAGCAATTGAATTAACAGGTGTATCGTTAAAAGGTTTAAGAGGAGCAATTATAGCAACAGGTATTGGAGCATTAGCAATTGTAGTTTTAGAACTAGTTACTAACTGGGATAAATGGAGAGGTGTGATAATGAAAACAACACCAGAGTTAGAGGCATTAAATGATATACAAGGTGACTTAACAAGTAAGTTAAAGGAGACATATACAGAATTATATACAGTTAAATCGGCTTTTGATCAAGCAAAAGGTGGTGCAATTTCTAAGAAAGAAGCATTAAGAATATATAATGAAACATTAGGAGATACTTTAGGTAAGGCAAAATCATTAGAGGAAGCAGAGGATACATATAATAGAAAGACTGAAGCATATATACAAGCAACAGAACTTAGAATGACTGCTCAATTATTATTAGGTAAGGCAGCAGAACAAGCAGCTAGATTAGCTACAGGTGAGACAGCAGACCTAACATTTTGGGATAAAGTTCAAGTTGGTGTTTCAGGTTATTTCTTTGGAGCAGCAGGTGCAGCAAAGAAGACAGGAGAACTTATAGGTAGCAATACAAAAGAAGCAGAAAATAGTAAAAATAAGTTAATAAAATTAGCTCAACAATATCAAAAGAAAGCGGATGATATATCAAAAGAAGGTGGGTTAAACTTCCAAAAAGTTGAAGAGAAAAAGACTGCGACTGCTAAAAATTCTGCTAAAGAGAGAGCAAATCAATTAAAAGCACTTGAGAACTTTGAAAATAAGATTCTTACTGATATAGCTAATATAAATGGTAGAACACAAGAACAAAAACTAGATGATCTAAAAAAATCAGAAGAGAAACAACTAAAAGAAATAAAGTTATCTAATAAGGAGAAAGAAAAAGCTCAAGAATTACTTAATGAGAAGTATAGATTACTAGCAATTAAAAATGAAGAAGATAGAGCTAAGGCAGCTAAAGCAGTTATTGATAAATATCAAAGAGAAGTTGATGAGATGAGAGATAAGACTGGTAAAGTAGCACTAGCTAATCAACATGCTGATGAGTTAAAAGTTTTACAAGATTCATATGATAAGAAGTTATTAACAGCTGAGGAATTTGAAAAAGCTAAAATATTATTAGCAGATAAATATGCTATTCTAAAAAAAGAAAATGATGATAAAAACGCAAAAGAGGAAGCTGATAATACAAAAGCAGATAATGATAAAAAAATAGCAGAAGAACAAGCAGTTGCTGACGCTAAGTTAACTATAAACAATATGGCTTTAGATGCTACAATTCAAGGTATCGGTGTTCTAAAGATGGCATTTGAAAAGAATAAAGGATTACAAAAAGCATTAATAATAGCAGAGAGTGCAGCAGGTATAGCAAAAATGATTATTAATACAAAAGCGGCAAACACTGCGACTGAATTAAAATATGCATTGCTACCGGGCGGATCAGCTCTAGCCAAAGCAGAAAATACAATTAGAAATATTTCAACTGGTATAGGTATAGCAGCGAACGTGGCAGCAACAGCAAAAGCATTAAAAGCATTAGGAGGAGGTTCAGCAGAAAAAGGATCAGTTGGTTCAGAAGGTGGAGGAGGTTCAGCACCTCAAGCTAACTTTAATATAGTAGGTCAAAGTGATACAAATATACTAGCACAAACTATTTCTAATAGACAACAACAACCTATTGAAGCATTTGTAGTAGGAGCATCTGTAACAAGACAACAAGAGTTAGATGATAATAAAATAAAAAATTCAACGTTTCTATAAACAAATTAAAAAAAATATGTTTAGTATATATGAAAGTTTATGAAGTTGTACCAGATACAGGAGAAATATATGCAATTTCACTAATAGGTGATGATGATACACCAGCAAATGGGTTTACAATTGATAACGGTGGTTTTGTTGCTTTGAGCGAGAGTGAGACTTATGAAGTTAAAATGTCAGCATCTAATGATAAACTTCAAATTGTTTATGGTATAGTTTTAAGAGCTGAGCAAGAGATATTAAGAAAGATAAATGGTGAGTTAGCTTACATGAAGTTTTCATCAGAAGCAATTAGAGAACACTCTCAAAGGTTTTTAGAAAATGGATTTCAGTTAAACTCTACTTGGAATCACGAACAAGACCAGAAACTAAAAGGTATATCAGTTGTTGAGCAGTGGATTGTTAGAGATGATGAAGGTTCGTCACATGGGTTAAAAGTTCAAAAAGGTGATTGGGTAGTTGGAATGAAACTATCAGATGATGTTTGGAATGAATATATTGAAAGTGGTAGAGTAAAAGGTTTTAGTATAGATTCTTTTATAGATTTAAGAAAGGTTAGCTTAAAAGAGGAGGTAAAGACATATAATGATGTAAAGACAAATAATGATGTAATAGAAAATAATATAGAAACATCAAAAGAAATTGATCTAAGTGATCAAATTATAAAAAATAAAAAAAGTAAAATGAGTATAAAAAGTTTTATTAATTTATTCTCACAACAACCAAAACAAAAAGTAGTTATTAATTTAGCTTCTATTGAAGTAGATGGTGTTGAATTTATATCTGATGAAGACTTCGTTGAAAAATCATTAGTATATACAATTGGTGAGAATGATGAAAAGGTTCCTGTGAAAGAAAAAACATTTGAGGTAGATGGTTTCACTATTGTAACTGATGCTGATGGTATTATTTCAAGCAGAACTGAGATTGACTCTGAAGATGCTGCTGATGCTTCAACTGAAAATGAAGCAGATACAACAAATGTAGAAATGAAAAAACAAAAACAAGTTTTATCTGGTGAAATTGGTGCTTATGTTGAGTTACCTGTTGGAGAGTGGACAATTGGTGATACTATCTATACAGTAGAAGCTGTTACTATTCCTGCTGAGGAATCTTATGATGGTGAAGAATACACAATGAATAGTATTGTTAAAATGGTTCCTGTTGCAGATTCAACTCAAACTGAATTAGAAAAAGTTAAAGAAGAGTTAATGAAAGTAAAAGCTGAGTTTTCTGCAAGAGAATTAGAATTAGGTTCATTACAAGCTAATAACCAAACAAAGGTAGATTTATCAAAAATGACACCAAAAGAAAGATTTAGATATTTCAAAAATAACTAAAATATAAAAAAAATAAATAAATAAAATGGCATTAAATTATTCAAAAATAGACGTAAGAGGTCAAGTTTTAGAGGAAGTTATGGAAGATTTAATCTTCTTAAATGACACATTAGGTAAAGGCTATGTTGATATTAATGAAGATATCAAAGCTAATACTATTATTACAGAAGCAACTGCTAGTCCAATTTTAACTGCTTATGCATCAGGTGCTAAATCAGCAACAGGATCATTAGCTGCTTTTGATTACACAATCACACCAACAAAAGTTCAATTCTATGATGAGTATGATCCAGAAACTTTAAGATTTTCTAGATTTAAGAGAGATATGCAACCAGGTGCTTTCAACATCTTATCAAATGAGTTTGAAAGAATTATGATTGGTGGTGTATATGCGAAAGAACAATCAAGAGAATTAGAAGTTAACTTCTGGTCAGGTATTACTGCAACTACTAAGGCTGCAATTGCTGCTGCTGGTACTGCATCATATACATCAACACAATTAACAAAAGTTGCTGCTTTAACAGCAGGTCAAGTAGATGGAGTTTTTGCAAAAGTTTTAAGAAATGATATTAATGATACTTTAACAGCAGGTAAAGGTTCATTCATTAATGTATCAGGTACTGCTTCTGCAACTGCTACAAATATCAAAGACATCTTTGATTTAATATATGCTTCTATTCCAGCAGGATTTATTAACAACAAATTAGGTGTTGCACACATTTATGTTCCAGAATCTTGGAAATCATTAATTAATATTTTCAACAATAACCCTGAAAACTTCAAATTTGCATTTGAAACTAATGGAGCTTTAGGTGCTGATACAGAATATTACTTCAATGGATTAAGAATCTGTTTCGTACCATTTCCAGAGAATACAGTATATGTAAACTCACCAAAATTTGTTACTTGGAATACAGATTTAGCATCAGATAACTCATTTATTGAGTCAGATGTAATTGCTAATAATAGAAAAGATAGATTCTATTGGTCAGTAATGACTTTAGCAGCTCACATTTCTAAACAGCAATATGGTGTTCTATACACTTTCTAATAATATATAATTAGGTGACCGGTAAAAGACGGTCGGGTTGGAATAGCGGTCACCTACATTATATATAAAAAAATAAAATATAAAAATATGTGTAATATATCAAAAGGTAGAGGTAGAAAGAGTTGCGCAGATTTGAAGAGTGGTGTAAAAAATCTATATCTAGCTAATTATTTAGGTGATCAAAGCGAAAGTGGTATATTAACTGTATCAGGTACAGCATCAGGACACCAATTAACAGATTTAGGTAATATTACAGAAGTTTTCAAGTATGTTCTAAAAGTAGATTCAACAGTAAATACACTTTCTTTTGGACCTTCAAATAGAAATAATGAGAATGATGTAGTTACTTGGGCACCAACTGGTACGTTTCAATTAAATGGAACTAACTCAGAGTTAGAATTCCAATTAAAGATGATGACTTATGGTACTCCATATGCTTTCGTAGAATCAAGAAATGGAGAAATTGTTGCTGTGGGTGTAGAAGCTGGTTGTAAAATTAACTACGAAGGTGGTTTTGGAGCTGGTATGGATTCATTAAATGGATATACAATTACTTTAACTGCTTTAGAATCAGAGCCTGTTTACTACTTAAGTGCATCAGCATCTGTAGAACTAAAATCATTAGTTTCAAGTAATAACTTATAATTTTCTTGTTTATTAGTTAATTTAGAAAACCATTACTTTTTATAGTAGTGGTTTTCTTTTTAATAAACAGATAATAAAAAATATGTTTAGTATATATGTATAAAGTAATAGATATAAACGATTTTGATGGTATAACAGTTGATTCAACATTAATAACAGTTGATTCAACATTAATAACAGTTGATAATACAGGTACGCAATATGAATTTAGAGTACCATATAGATTCTTTACAGAGAATGTTAAATTTATTATATATGATGAATTAAATGATTTAGAATATACAATTGATGTAGTAGCAGAGGATGACCAAGGATATATGAAGTTCAACTATGAATTTACATTTGAAGATGAAAAGTCATATGAATCCAAAATAGTTGATGATAATGGTAAATTAATATGGAGAGGTAAATTATATGCGACATCACAAGAAGATTTACAAAATTATTCAATAAATAAAAACGAAAGAGAAGTATAATGAGTGTAATAAGAGGTATTAAGATAAACTTAAATAAATATGAGCAGGTACCAAGAAGAAAGCTTACAGATAATAGAAGTTATAAATATATTGAAAATGGTACAAAAAACTCACAATTTTATAAATATGATGAGTTATATTATGGTTCACCAACTCATAAATCAGTTATTGATAGATATGTAAGTTATATATTAGGTGAGAAATTAGTAGATAAAAATGGATATGATATATCTAAAATTTTATCTAAGAATGATTTAATGCTTTTTGTTAAAGATTATAAAAAATCAGGACAAGCTGCACTACATGTTATATATTCAGCATCAGGTTTAATAAAAAAGTTGAAGCATATACCAATTAGAAAATTAATGATTAATTCAGAGGATGATATATTATCACCTATAACCGGATATTGGTATTCTTTTGATTGGCAAGATAATCAAAAATGGGGAGATCAATTCATACCAGCATTTGGTTATGGTCCAAAAGGAGTAAATGGTAATCCATTATCAAATGAAATATTTTATTTAAGACAACCTGATGATACAGAAAGTTATTCACTTCCAGATTGGGAACCAGGTATACAATTCTGCGAAGATGAATTAGAGTTATCTAACTTCTTAAAGAATCACATTAAAAAGAAATTAAGCGTTAATACTATTATTAACTTAAATGTTGGTGAAGGTATGACAGATGAAAAAGTTGATGAATATGTAGAACAATTTCTATCTCAATTTACAGGATCAGGAGGTGATACATATGCTTTAACAGTTAATAAGAATGCTGATTTAGCACCTACAATTACATCAGTTGTTTTAGATTTTAATACAGCAGAGTTCCAATTTTTATTAGATACTGCAAAAACTAATATATTACAATCACATGGTGTAAATAACCCATCTTTATTTAATGTAATAACACCTAGTGGGTTTACATCACAGGCAGAAGATAAAGAAGTAAGTGAGATGGTTCTAAAAGATACTATAATTAAAGATTATAGATATAATATATTAGAAGGATTAAACGATTTATTTATGGTAAATAGTGATACAATAGATTTAGTTTTCTTAGATAAAGGTCAAGACTTAGATAATTTAGATAATAAAGTAGATATATTAGATATTGAATCAAGAAAATCTTTAATATCATCACAAACATCTTTAAGAGCATCAGTAGCAGGTATAGGTGGTATAATTCAAATACAACAATCAGTAAGCGCAGGTATAACAACATATCAATCTGCTTTATCAATGTTAGAGAATATATATGGGTATAGTAAAGAGGTATCAATTTCTTTATTAGGACAACCAAAAGAAGGAAGCACAGGTTCAATTGATAATCCAATGTTTGATATAAAAAATAATAGTAAATAAAATGGCAAAACCTTTAATTAAAGAAAAAGATTTATCTAAATATACTATTATTAGTGGGAACCTAGATGTTAATAAATATATTAGTGAGTTAGATGACGCGCAAAGAAGATATATTAGAAAGGATTTAAGGAATGATAATCTATATGATAAATTATGTAATGATTATAACGACAATACATTAACAGGACTATATAAAATTATATATGACGATTATATTAGATGGATGTTAATATACAAAGCAATGGAGTTATATGTTGAAGTTGGTGGTGTAAATATTTCTAATAATGGTATAACAAGACCGTCTAGTGAAAATAATGCACCTTTATTTGAAAGTGAAATTGGTAAGCTAGCACAAAAATATAAGATGAGATACCAAGAGTATAAAAATGATTTTTTTAATTTTATGTTAAATAATGGTAAAGATATACCTGAATGGGATAGTAATTATAATAATTCTAAATATAATAATTTAGGTGGATTTTTAGTAAGAAAATAATAAATAAAGATGACGCATAGTATAAATATAGGAGCAACTGCTAATAATGGTTTAGGTGATCAATTAAGAGTAGCATTTTCATATGTAAATGATAATTTCAATTATTTATTTACAAATCAAGTTTTTAATTTATCAGAACTTAATAATGATATAGGATATATAACAGCTAGTTCTATACCAGCAACATATTCAATTAGTAGTGTTACTGGATTAATTGGTGAATTAGAAACATTACAAGATCAAATAGATATATTATCAGCTTCTTTTTCATCAGTAGATTTTACTGAAATCCAAAATAGTATAAATTCTATTAATAATACTATTATAACAATTAATGGAACAATAAACTCACAAAATAGTTTAATTTCAGGTCTACAAGATCAAATAAATGATATTTACAATATAATTAGTTAATAATGAGACAAGATATAATAAATACACCTGCTGATAGTGGTTTAGGAGATAAACTTAAAATAGCTTTTGATAAAGTTAATGAAATGTTTATTGAGTTATACCAACAAGATGATGATTTTTTAGATGAATTGAATATTATACAAAATATAATAGAACAATTAAATGATGGATCTTTATTAAATCATACACATCTAATAAGCCAAATAATTGGTTTACAGACATCTTTAGACAGTAAGTTAAATATAACTACATTTAATACTCAAATATCGTCTATAAACGCTTCTATTCAACAAATAAACACAACTATTGATAATATAATAGATATATTACAGAATAAAATAGATGAAGCACCAATAGATAATAAACAGTATGTTAGAATAAATGCTACTTGGAGTGCAATTACTTTATCTACTGGTGCAACCGGTGCAACAGGACCTCAAGGAATTCAAGGACCTACTGGCCCTACTGCTTCACAAGACTTACAACAAACACTCGAAAATG
>ENA-UOYA01003085-UOYA01003085.1-activated-sludge-metagenome-genome-assembly--contig:-NODE-3085-length-15164-cov-4.290952_pt1 | contig 15164 bp, 16 predicted proteins | sample MGYA00238163_ERZ764804 | MGnify/ENA primary metagenome ERZ764804 (study PRJEB28919, sample SAMN05720223) | activated sludge metagenome | isolation source: Anaerobic digester | place: Hong Kong...
TGGTATGCAAAGAGATCTCCGATCTCATCCTCACCAGTTCGTGTCGGTATCTTATATTGACGGTGAATAATACCTGCTGCAAAGAACAGTCCTGCTTTGATGCAAGAGTGCCCAATCATGTGAAATAATGCCCAGAAAAGAGAGAGAGGACTCCCAATACCAATCCCAAGTAATATTAATCCCATGTTCTCAATGGATGAGAACGCGATAAGGGTTTTGAGTTTTTTTTGCCTGAGCATCGAGAGGCACGCAACAGAGATGGTAATCATGGCAAAGATGATCAAAAGTACTGATACGTGTCCAATGACCACTGTCTCCTGCATGATCCCGGTCATTCGAATGATGCCATACATCCCAACGTTTAAAATAGCCCCAGAAAGAACCGCACTTACCGCAGAAGGAGCCTTGGCATGTGCTTCCGCAAGCCAGGTATGAAATGGTACGATACCTGACTTTGCTGCAAACCCAATAAAGAAGAATACAAAGGCTATCCAGATCATTCCCTGGTCAAGACCTGCAGCCGCATGCATTATTTCAGTCCATTCAAGGTATCCAGAGCCGCTCTTGTTCCTCGTCGCTTCATAGAGAAAGATAATACCGATGAATGAAAAGAGCATCGATGTTGAACAGACAAATACATACTTGAGCGATGCGTCAATCGTTGCTCGGAGTGCCAAGATTGCTATGAGTAATGCCGACAAAACTGTGGTCAGTTCTGCCCAAATCCAGAACATTGCGATATTGGGGGTGAATATTGCCATGGTCGCAGCGGTAAGCAAAAGCGAAAACCCAAGATAAAATATCCTCAGACTTCTTCGCTCAAGATCTCCAGATCGAACAAGACCATCGATATACCCAACAGCATACATGCTTGCTGCAGAGAAGATGAGGCTTGTAATGAGCATGACAAACAGGCTCATGTGATCAATGAGGAAGAATTGAGATTCATTCCATACTGCTGGTCGTCCCATGAGGTACACCGTGATCCCAAGGAAACATACCGAGTGGATCACGCCAAGAAGGCTGAGTGAGCGGTGAGTTTTTAGAATTAACTGAAGAGCCAGTATTATCACCGCAATAATTGGATAAAGGATGGTGATCATGAGATCCCTCCCTCATCTGACCACAGATGAAATTCCTGCATCCTGCTTTTGTAATCCTCAATGGAAGAATCTATACCAATAGTCATGATGGATGTCAAAAGCACCACAATGATCAGATCGATGATAATAACAAACTCGATGAAAAATGGAAGCTCAGTGACAAAGAGCCCAAATGCCAAGACACCATTCTCCATTGACAAGTACCCCATAACCTTAGATATTGCCATTTTCCGGGTACATACCGCGATAAGCCCCATCAAAACCAGTGATACACCGACGACAGCCCCTACGAAGAAAAGACTGTTTGCCGAGTATAATGTCTTGAGAATTCGGCCAAAACAAAGATACACCAGCAATATGATGCACGTGCTGAGCATAAGGGCACCAGGGGGCTTAAGATAGGAGAACTTCAAATCTTGCTGAATACACATTCTTTTCTGTATATAACTGATACATGCAGGAATTCCAATTACTTTGGAGATAAGCGTCAATGCTGCAACAAAAAGCAGGACCATGTTATCTGCACGTACACCAAGACAGATCGCAATCACAACCAGGAGGAATGATTGGAATTGATATGTTCGAACCAATTTTTTAAGATTTCTTGACGAGAGAAGAAAGCCGCCTGAGACCAAGACAAGGATAAGACATATCCGGATCATTGACGGGTACAATTCTGTGAGTATCATATCATCACCTCAACAAAGATCGTGAGAACCGAGAAGAAAAACGCGACCATAAAAAAGTTTGGGATCTGAAAGAATCGCATTTTCGCACATCCCGATTCAAAAAATCCAATTATCACACAGAGCAATGTTCCTTTCAGGAGAAAGAGAATCATCCCACATACCAGGGCCACAACACCGAGATCACGTGCTACTCCGAGGGGGAGCACGATGTTTATGAGAATTGCCATCAGCAGTGTTTGTTTAACTGCATGTGCAAGCTCAAAAAGCGCGAGATTTCTCCCTGACGTATCGAGCAACATCCCTTCGTGGACCATCGTCAGTTCAAGATGGGTTTCAGGATTGTCCACAGGAATACGCCCAGTCTCAACAATAATTAAGATAAAAAGTGGTACAGAAAGAAGCAATACGGTGGGAGAACATGACGTGAATGTCGTCAAAGCGGTTTTGAATATCTCGTGTATTGAAAAACTACCCATGACGTAGACGAGTGTGGCAAAAACAATCACAGTCACGGGTTCAAGGATTGCTGAAAGACTCATCTCTCGTGAGCTTGCCATCCCCCCAAAGGTACTTGCTGCATCAAGACCAAGCAAGGCAATAAGGAGCCGACCTGCAACAAGCAGATAGAGAAATACAATAATGTGACTCGTGACGAGTTCTTCTTCAGGTATCCAAAAAAGCGGGACCTGCAGAGCTGAAACTAACATGATTGAGAGAGCAGCATACGGAGCTATCCGAGAGATAAATCCTGCATACTCTGAATATATTACTTCTTTTTGAAACAACTTTGCAAGATTGTAGTAACCTTGAATAATGTGCGGTCCTTCTCTGCCCTGGATCTGTGCTTTTACTTTTTTTATGACAATCATAAAGAACGGCGATATGAGGAGGACAAAAACCACGTTGAGAAAACCAAAGATGAGTGATTCACCATTCATGCTGACCACCCGAGGATACACATGAGCACAAGAATCGTGCAGAAGACATAGAGAACATAGCGGTCAAGATCGCCGCTCTGAAGTGATGCAACCACAGAGGCATACGAATCGATTCTTCGTGCAATCGGAAGATACAGATATTCTTCAAAAAATTTCACCAGATGTATGCCTGCGGTCCCAGATTTAAACAAGCACTGATACGAGTCGAGATACTCCCGTGTTGAGTACACCCGCGTCCGATACAGGCCTGAAAAAAACCTGACCACTGGCTCGGTAAATCCTGAAGCAGTATATTCCATCCTGCTTGAAGGAGCCATCATACCACAGTCCCATGTCTTTGCAATCCTGGTCTTTCGTGATGCACATGACCAGACGGCACCATATACCAGCACCGTTATTCCTAAGAAAAACAGGGAGAGTACAAGTAAATCAGGAAGCAGACCAGGATACCCCAAGGCACTGAGGATTTGAGATGAGAAGATACCAACAAAGGCACTCATCCCAGCAAGGAGAGCTGGTCCTGCATACATCGGCCAGGAAACCTCTCGTGCATTTTGGGCTCCTTTTGTGCGGGGAAGTGCAAGGAAGGTAAGACCAAAGGCTTTTACAAAGGTGGTAACAGTCAATGCTCCAGTCAGAGAAAAGAGAGAAAGCACAACCACCATGCCGATCTGCAGAGGCAAAGCGAGATCACAAAGCCCACCGATAAGAGACTGCGCAATGAGGAGTTCTCCAACAAAACCACTGAAAGGAGGGAGTGATGCTATTGACAGAACTCCTATGAAAAAAAGTCCCCCTGTCAGAGGCATTCTGACATAGATCCCACCCATTTCATCTATGTTCCTGGTGTTCACAGCCTGGCAGACAGAACCTGCAGTCAGGAATAATAGTCCCTTGAATAGACCATGACTGATAGTATGAAATACAGCTCCGATGAGTGCCATCTGGGCTAGCCCATAATGGCCGTATACCGTAAAAATAACCCACAACCCAGTCCCAATCAGGATAAGGCCTGTATTATCAATTGATGAATATGCTAAAAGTTTTTTGAGATCTTGCTCTTTAAGCGCATATATGGCCCCAAAAATCGCAGTAAGACATCCAAATGCGAGGATGGAAATCCCCCAGATAAGATCCGGAGCATAAAATGCGGTCACGACCCGAAAGAGAATGTACAGAGCGGTACTTATCATCATCCCTGACATCAAAGCAGAGACCGGTGATGGTGCAGCAGGATGCGCATGAACGAGCCATTTATGAAACGGAATTACCCCTGATTTTATTGCAATACCGAGAAATAAGCAAAAAAATGAGAGAATCGTGAGGGGATCAGATGCGGGTAAGGATTGAGGATACTGCCACGAACCCGTGATGAGGTACAAAAGAAGTAATCCCAAAAAAACAAAGACCGTTGAAAGCTGGGTCATTGTTAAGTAAAACATCGAGGCATATCGTGTTTTTTCTTCTTCGAATTCTGTCAGAACAAGAAAAAACGAAAGAGTTGCCATGATCTCCCAGAACATCAAAAATGTAAACGTTGTGCGAGCCAGAAGTACAAGCAGCATACTCATCAAAAACAATGGAATAAACCCACAAACTACATATGTGCGTCTTTTCCCATGCATTCGCTGAAGATACCCTGGTGTATATAACGCTATAGAAAGGGTGAGTATCCCAAGAAGGAGAGAAAATATTGCAGATAGACGATCCATGCCAATTAAAATTGGAAACGTCATGTATTCTCTTTGGATAAAAATGGCATCTGGGACTTTGAAGAAAAGATAAACCAAAGAAATAAAGATGAGCAAGATACCGCCACAGCCAGCGATGAAAGAAGAGATATACCAGATTCGTCTATTTCGAATACTTAAGGGGAGGAACCCCGAAAAGGCATAGAGGAATAATATTACAAGAAATAATTCTGTCATAAAACCACATTCGATGAGACGTTTGAGTGAATTGATTAAAGAATAAATAAGAGACGACTCGGTAATTAAATCGCCAATCTTCGTTTGAAGAGATTTCATGATAAAGGTTACCGATATCAAGTGCCGGGGTATCGCGTGTACGAACTATCTATTTATATGAACAAATGCAATTCTTAAGGACATGAAAAAATTAATTATCTCCGGTCCACGCACATGCCGGAAATTTACAGCCGTTTCAAATGAAATAGCGAAATATATCAAAGAGTTAAACGGCGTCGATGAGATCATTACGGGTGGATCAACGGGTGTAGATCTCATCGCACGGGAGTATGCACTGCAGCACAATATCCCATACAAAGAGTTTGCACCGAATTGGCAAGACGATTTGAACGCTGCTGGCATGGTTCGGGACGCGCGAATGGCTGAGTATGGCACCCATCTCCTTGTTCTCTCCAATGGAGTGTCAAAAGAATCAAAAAACCTGATAGCAGAGGCAAAAAAGAATAACCTTACCATCAAGATCATTGGATACGCTGAAGAGATGCTCATAGGGGAGATAAAACCCACGATACATCCTGCGGCATCTCTCTGACCGTTTTGTACTACATATCAAAAACGAAGCGGGTGCAAACACCCAAACTTGATTCTTTTCCTAATCTCTTCGTAACGGTGTCCCAGGATCGATGATCTCCATCTGGGCAGTTGACATCCGATAGTACAGCCCGACAAGTCGAAGTTTCCCTGCCTCCTCTGCCTCTTTGACGAAGGGGTAGGTTCTGAGGTGTCCGAGCTGGAGCTTTACATTCTCAATTTCAAGTGCTGATTGCCACGTTCGTGCTTCTTCAGGATCCGTCGGTCTCTCTCCTTTCCCTTCAAGGCATTCAAGTGCAGGATGCGCATGCCTCAGCCATCCTGGAATGAAGATATCATCACCTTTCTTCTTGCTGGCAAGCGCTTTCATGGCACCACACTCCTCATGACCGCACACTTCCAGCGTATCTATGTTCAGGTGACGAATTCCATATTCAAGAAACGTCCCTACATTCCAGTCTCCTGGTGGGACGATATTGCCAATATTGCGATGAACAAATACCTCTCCGGGCTTGGCATGACAGGTGATCTCCGGGGCAACACGGGAGTCACAACACCCGATCATCATGACATGCGGGTTTTGCCCCTTAAGCAGCGCCTTATAATATTCAATGTTCTCTGCGTACTCATTCTCTACAAAGGTTTGATTCCCTTCGATCAACTTCTCAATTCCCATGTCTAATCTCCCAGGGTCCTTATCAAATAAGGATATACAATCGTGAACGGAAAAGCCAATATATATTACGGTTGTATCCGGCGCTTTTTGAACAAAAACCGAAAGATTAAAAAAGTTATTGCCTGAATAAAGCACATGGAGGAAGTAACCCTGCAAGCAGTAAAACGGGCTATGCCCGGTCATGGAAGGGCCAGAATTCATGAAAAACTCCTTTCATTCCTCGGTATTGAGGACCAATCAGAGGTAGAAGTAAGTACGGATGCAGGGGTAACCCTTACACTGACGGTATTTGCAGATGAACTGGTTGAGGAAGGTACCATACGGATAAGCGCTGAAGATCTCAGACGACTCAATATCCCCGATGGTGGCACGGTTCATGTCACACGAAAAATCCCACTTGAGGAACAGATCCGCACCACTGCTGAAACAGCCGCAGAGCAGATAAAAGGAGGAGCACAGGAAGTCGGGGCAAAGCTTTCAGAGACTGCAGAAAAGATACAAAAAAGTGCAGCAGATACTGCTGAACAGATCGGGACAAAAGCAAAGGAGCTTACAGAAAAAGTAAAAGAAGAGACAAAACCTATAACCGAAAAAATCAGCATGGCAGCAAAGAGCTCGGCTCATACCATCAGGGAGAAGATACCACTAGGAAAACTCTCTGCAGATATTGAAAAGGAGCTTTCTGTAGTAGCACCTGACGAGGCACAGAAGATCCGAAATGCCTTGACAGGGCGAGACGGAAAGGGTGCAGCTGCACGTGTTCGCTTTGCTGCAGGAAGATCTCTTGGCAACCTCACAATTCCCCCTGAAGTGACACTTGTGGCGCTTCAGCGAACGAATCAGATCCTAAAACTTGATGAAAACACTATTTTGAAAGAGAATGACATTGTATATTTCTTTGGATCTGCAAAATCTGTTGAATTTGTCACTCGGATGCTGGAGGGATAAATCGTGGAGTTCTCTTTTTCTCAGGACGGTCTTTTAGGAATTGCAGTTCTTCTTGTCATTGTCATTATGATATATCTGATCATCAGAGAGATACGATTGATGCGTACCAACACCCGCAAACTTGAACTCGAATTAGAGCGGGACAAACTCCAGATTCTCAAGCAAGATACTGCCACTTCGGTCCAGCCGGCGTTGCGGCTCACATCAGACCAGATTGCCACGCTCAAAGAGATCGAGGACTCAAATATTGCCCTTGAAACAGAGATATTCATGAAACAAAAGACAATTGAGGGAAGATTAAAGCGTCTAGAGAATTATGTCAAGCGCGAAAAACTTGACCTCATGCTCGACCGAATCGAATCTGAAGAGAAAAAGGTATAGGTGAGAGATATGTTTGAAACACCACAGCGTACCCATACGATCCTTGATCGCCTGACCAATCTTGAGACAAAGGCTGCACTCTCTGTTCCGACCTTTGACAGGGTTTTAGACTCATATTTTGAGCGGAACATGGAGTCAGTAATTGAGGAGTGGGGTCTGATCACCGAGGGAGACCTTCATGAATATGAGCGCAAACTTGAGTATTTGCACTATGAAGTCGAGAGGCTCCATGCCGAAAAGGATAACTTGAAAAAACGTGTAGAGGGCATTGAGCAGGCTATCAAAAAACTGGAGGGAAAGAAATGAATCTGGATAACTACCTAAATGCCTATCTCGATCGCCGGATGAGAGAGATGATCGATGACTGGCATCTTGCCACGACACACGATATCAAGGACCTGTCACAGCGATACAGACATGTTCGGCATGACGTTGACAGGCTCAAGTCATTTGAGCGGGAGTCAAAGGATCGGATAGATCGAATGGAAGAACGAATACGCAAACTCTCGGAGCGGATGAAATGACCCTTATTGAAATACTCCTAATAATACTCATCGTCCTTGTCATCGTATTTCTGCTCTTCTGGTTCTTCCAGGGCACAACCGGCCGGATCTCTCTTCGAAGACCAGTTGAAAGCAGGGTTGATGAGTATCTCGACCGGCGTTTTGCACAGATAATTGAGGAATATGGAGTCGTTCAACGACCAAAACTAAACCGATTCAAGGATGAACGAGGCAAAGTACTTGATGCAGATGAACAAAAGATAGCAGAGATGCAAGATTTTGAGCATGAATTCATCGAGCATCTCGCTGACCTTGAGGCACGACTTGATGCATTGGAAAGAACGCTTGATCCGAAGAAGTAACAATGTACCTCCATCAGGAGGTATGTTTCAGGCTCTAAAAAGCCAGGTCACACGGGTTCGAAAGGGCAATGAACCCCCTCATCGGGATCCCGATTCTTTTTCCCAGTATATCTGTGACCTCTGTCACCGTTCCGGCTCTCTCTCAGACCTGCGGCAATGCGTCATCTGTGGAAGATGGGGATGCAGCTCCTGTTGGTGTGACGAATATTACCTCTGCAAATCCTGTAGCGGTATTATGAACCTGCTTATGCTCGAGGTTGCAAACCATTGCTCTTTAAGCAAGCCTGATATCAGTACCTCTGGACCTGATGAAGAAGAAAGAGCATGAACTGTTTGGTGTCCACGCAAAACAGTTCACCTATTTTCTCAATAGATGAGGTAAGAGATACGTTCCCGGAAGATCTCCTGTGAAAATTATCAGAATACCCTCTCTTATCTCTTCTGTCGCATTGAATGCATTCATCGGACTGGACAATATGGTATTTACACTTCGTGATCACTGTCCATGGTGCAACGGAGCAATCAGGTACCATGACATCCGCAAAAAACGATTTGCAACGATTGTCGTTGATGGGGAAAAGCGAATCATCAATGTGCTCGTAACACGGTACTATTGCAAGGCATGTGGGCGACTCTGTTATGCAATGGCACCTTTTTATCCAAATACGAAGTTTGGATCACCAGTAATCGATCTCTGTGTTACTCTCGCCCGATTCCATCCCTATAATCATAGTGCACGAATCCTGCAAGAACTAGGTATTGTGGTAGACCGAGGTACTATCCGAAATTTTTTCTCTCATGATATTCCCCCTGTCAGTTATGTAAAAATATATGGCTTACCACTCCCCCTCTCTCTTCTTCTCCTCTCAGATCTTGCATCCAAAAAACAGCATTCACAGATCGTAACCCAAGAGGATATCTTACGGATATGTGGTTTTCCATCCGTGCCAGCGCTCTTTGACCAGCGGATATAAAAGCTGATTACTATTCCTCATAATCAGAAGAGGCCTTATGGCTGAACAGACGGATCATCTCTGAGTAACTGTTCTCATAATAATGCTCCAATTCTTCATACTGGTTGACTTTTGCTAATATCGGCATTCCCTCTGGCCTTCCTGGGTGATACCCAAACATCTGCTCAAGCTCGGCCTGTAATACATGGGTCATCAGCGAGAGAGGAATATCCATTGCACATCGATCCTGGCACTGTCCGCAATTAATGCACGAATCAGCAACATGGGAGAACCTGATCAGATGAAACGTCAACGAAGGTGGAATTTCACCGGGTTTTACCAACCAAGGTTTTTTCGCCTGGCAATCCTGGCAAACACATAATGGACAGGCTCGAAAACACTCAAAGCATTTTATGCAGCGCGTTGTTTCTTTAGTAATCCAAAAGAGGCGTTCAAGACCTACTCCTGTCTTTGAAAACATCACCGACCGGTTCTGTGTGGAGAGCGTACGCATCGCTGTTTCAACCCGAGAACGTGCCACAATCCCTTTCGGATCAGCACGAACAATGGAGATGAACCCCCCACAGTGCGCCTGCTCTAAAATTACACCACCTTTTGTACTACACACTTCAACGAACGTCGCATGAGAAGAAAATTCACCAAACAGGCCCCAGTTTCCACAGACGAGATCACACTGTCGTGGTATTGGAATATCACATCTCCTGCATGAATCACGCCTCCCAAAACCACTCTCTTCAATTACCTCAAGGGGATACTCCACATTTATGTCTCGTGACCTGATACGTAACCGACCGTTCTTGATCTCCAGTGAATCTACGTGATCAGGATTTATTTTACAGACTTCTTCAATAAACGACCGGGTACGAACGGGAGAGATAGTTCCACTACAGTTCAGTCCAATCAGAATGAGGTCATCACGGTCAAGTTTATGCCGCTTGATCAGTTCGATGATTGCCTTCGCATCACATCCTTTTACAACAGCGGCGATCTTCATTCCTGGGTTTGCTTCTACTGCCCGGACCAGTACATCAACAATCAAGATGCCTCCACAAAAAAGAGACCCTGAACATGAAGGAATTTCACTTGGCTCAGTAATCAGCACTGGGCGTGGATCATATAGATCCAGACCTTTTTGAAGGGTGCAGATTGCATCGACGGTGCCTGAACTGAGAAGAGAGAGTAAAAGACCTGTTACAAGGCCACCAGATGCTGCATTTTCTCTAATTGTGTGATCAGTAGACCACCCATACCACATCAGGTCATTCATGCCTGACTCCCCTTATCAATCACAGGCTCGAGGGTAACAAAGACACGTGCACACTCATTACTCCCCGAGATCATATCAGAAACCCCAATAAGGCGGATGAGAGAGGCATCAAAGAGAGACGGCATCCAGATCATCCCTTCTTGAATTCCTGGGACAACTCGTACGATGCACGATACCATTCCGTTGTGAGAGCGTACATATACCATATCTCCGTCTTTTATCCCGACATGTGCCGCATCTGAAGGGTGCACTTCAATATAGGCTGCATGGACCTCATCACAATGGTTTTTGCATCTCCGGGTCATAGTTCCAGAATGCCAGTGCCAAATGGTCCTTCCTGATATGAGGAGAAAGGGATAGCGAGGATCACGTGTGTGTGAAGGGATGTTCCACTCAACAGGGCAGAATACACCTTTCCCATCAGGATGAAAAAATCTGTCAGAGTACAAGAGCGTTGTACCGGGGTGATCTGAGGACGGACATGGCCAACAGATACCATCTGGGTTGCTGACCCGTTCAAAGGTCATTCCCTGATACGGCTTGCAGACCTGGGTTATCTCCGTGAAGATATCAGAGGGGCTTTGATACGGAAACTGTTTTGTATACCCCATACGGCAGGCAATATCAGTAAAAATCTTCCAGTCAGGTTTTGCATGGCCTGGTGGAAGAACTGCCTGATTCAATCGCTGGACACGTCGCTCAGTATTTGTTGCGGTCCCATCTTTTTCTGCAAAGCACGCTGCCGGCAGGATAACATCTGCATATTCACAGGTCTTCGTAAAGAAGATATCTGAAACGACCAAAAACTCTAGCTTCTTATCTCCCTGAGCACCGAGCAGCCCGTCTTGCTCGGTCAGGAGTGGATTTTCCCCTACCACAATCATAGCGAGAATTCCTTCATGCGTTCTGCCAGCTGTCTGAAGCATACGGGTGAGATCAAGCCCTGTTCGTGCTGGGGCAATCGGATCGGGAAATCCCCATGTGGATTGTATGCTCTGATGAACCTGGCTATCCGTAACCGGGAGATATCCGGGGAAAAAACCTGGCATACACCCCATGTCGCACGCCCCTTGCAGATTACTCTGACCACATAGTGCATACACGCCTGTTCCAGGTCTTCCAATGTTTCCAGTCAGCATCATCAGATTAGCAATCGCCTTAATATTCCCCAAACCGCCCATCCGTTCAGAAATGCCCCGTCCATACAAAACAGAGAGTCTTTTTGCGTTTCCGATCCATTCCGCAGCCCTGATAATATCATCTTTTGCAACACCGGTCAGTTTACTTGTCTCATGGGGAGTATAGATGCTCTTCAGGACTACCTTCTTTAATGATTCATACGCTTTGGTGCGTTCATGAATAAAGCTCTGATTCTCCCAACCATTCCGGATTATCTCACCCATTATACAGTTCAAAATCGCAAGGTCAGCCCCTTGTTCATAGCGAAGAAAGAGATCTGCGTGAAGTGCCGTTGGCGTATGACGGGGATCTCCATAGATAAATCTTCCACCTGCAGCACGAGCACGAACGATTTGTCTTCCGATAAGTGGATATTGTTCGAGGGGATTTGAACCAAGACTGAGAATACAATCTGATGCACGGAGATCTGATATCGGATTGGTCATTACCCCAAGCCCAAACGAGAAGGAAAGGCCTGCCATGGTTGATTCACGACAGAGCCGGGCAGCATGATCCACGTTATTGGTCCGAAGCACACCACGAGCAAACTTCATCAACACATAATTATCTTCATTAGAACACTGAGCCGAAGCGAGCACTCCAATCTGATGGGGCTGATAGTGTTTGAGTTTTTGAATGATCAGATGATATGCAGTATCCCAGTCAACCTCTACAAAAACATCCCCTCTTCGAATGAGAGGTTTTTTCAGCCGATCTGGATGATGAATGACGTGGTGACACGATGCTCCCTTCTGACAGATTTTTCCTTCATTAATGGGAGAGCGAATATGTGGAAAAATACCAGTTACCTTGTCATCATGGACAATAAGATGTACTGAACACCCGGTGCCACAGTACGGACATATCGTCGGGACCAGGCGTATCATAAAAATACTAAGAGCCTCAGCTTCTGATAAGGATATACTCTTGCCTTGTTCTCATTGTCTTGATGATTTATGGTGGATGATATCATATAAACGAACCTGTTTGCGCAAACAAAAGCCAATGATGCGGCCTGTTCAAATTGAACATGTAAATACATGTAAAAACGATAATTTTACTCGCCTCAAAATATGTCCAGCAGTGCTCATTTGAGCTATAACAGATAATATGGGCACGCAGGATTTTCTGAACCCAAATTGACCCAAAATAAAACAACCATTATTGATTCTTTTTTATTTTTGGGCGGACAAAACTTGAGAAATGCCAATGAACCCATGAATGGTAAGATTTTTTTTCAACTCACGATATTCGCGAGTAAATTTTCCGTGATTCAAATAATGACAAGATAATATCGGCTTTTCATGACGAACCTCATCTATCGAACTAAAGATTTATCATGATTTATCATGATTGATAAGGGTCTAAAAATTAGCTTTAAATTATTTACATCCCATAAATCGTAAACATAAAAACCATACTTTTTCACCTTTTTTTCGACAAAAATCTCGTATCGATTTCAGAACCTTTATCTATATTTTCTAACAACCTTTGTTCAGTCGATTTTTAATCGATCAGGCTGGTGCGATAACAAATGGCATTTGCAGTTCATGTAAACATGGAACGCTGTACCGGCTGCAACAATTGTGTGGTAGCATGTCCAGTGAATGCACTGGAACTCAACACGGTTAACCCTTCCAGCACAGATAAAATCTACAAAGTCATCAATGGTGATGCAGTCATCCTTGATGTCAAACATGAACTTTGTGCAGGATGTGGTATCTGTGTGGATGCATGTCCATATGATGTGATTCAGCTCTCCGGTCAACCACCCCAGGCAGTGGAAGCCTGAATGGTCCGGAGAAAAATGCAAGCGTTTCAGGAACAGAATTCGTGAACAACCGAGGTATCTTAATGTCTACACTGTTTCCGAAGTATTCCAAGACCGCTGACGGGTCAAAGGTTATAATGGAGCAGAGACTTCTCCAGCAGGTAAACAATCTCATTCTGGACAATGACATTTGTACAGGGTGTGGTATCTGCTCAGAGGTCTGTCCCGAAGAAGCGATTACCGTAGGGGCAGTCGGAGGGGTCCGGAGAGGACTTGTTGATGATGCTGCGAGCATTCATGTCGATGAGACAAAATGCTCATACTGTGGTGTATGTGTCATCATGTGTCCCTTCTCAGCTCTTACGCTGAAAGTTGATGGTGAAGAACGTCTGCCAATCCTTGAAAAAGAAGGATTCCCGACATATGACAAGGGAACGGCGATTGATCAGGACAAATGCGTGAGATGTAATATCTGCAATGACGTCTGTCCTCGTGATGCAATAGACCGCGATGTTCCCCTGTTTGAGGGCGAGGATAAAGAAGGACTTGCAAAAGGGCAGGCTGTGGAACTCAAGATTGAGTTTAAAGTCGATGATGAGAAATGTACCAAGTGTGGAATCTGTGGTAACCTGTGTGAAGCAATCACGGTCCTCCACAAGCCCTACAGTCCTGAAGTCGGCAAAGTTGAGGGTGAGATTCTCTGGGACGAGGCATACTGTGACGGATGTAATGTCTGTGCAGAAGCATGTCCATCAGAGGCAATAAAGGTGACCAGGACTGTTGTTGGACAGAAAAAGCTTGGCAACGTCAATATCATCGACGAAGACTGTTGTACCTGCCGCTGGTGTGCAATCAACTGCCCAACCGAGGCAATCACCGTCAATAAGATCTTTGAAGGAGAGATCACCTTCCATCCGGAGAAATGTCCCGGAGGATGTTCTACCTGTGTTGATGTCTGTCCAGCAAATGCCATTTATCTCCCAACTCCAAAACCAGCAAAGGAGATGAAAGGTGAGATCGAACCGACGATCGCGGTCAACAAAGACTTCTGCATCCTGTGTGGAGCATGTGTCAATGCCTGTCCAGGTGAGGATATTATCTATCTCCGTCGTGACAGTGTGAAGATCAAAGGCAAAGAAACTGACCTCTTTAAGAAGATCAAGGAAAAACTCTTCACTCCAAGAACTTCAAAGGTCAAAGAGCAGCCATCTCGTGCAGGATCTGTTGAATTAAAGGCTTTAAGCCAGTAATAGAGGTGTCTTATGGCTGCAAAAACATATAACATTCCTGAACTGGACAAAAAACTTGCTGACCGCAGGTATCATCTTTCTGATACAAACCCAGAATTTACCAAGAAGATACTCAAGACGAGCAGGACTATTGCAAATATGTGCTACCAGTGTGGTACCTGTACCGGTTCCTGCCCTTCAGCACCCCGAAGTTCATATCGGATCCGTCTCTTTATGAGACGTTGCGTGCTCGGTCTCGAGAATGAAGCCCTAACAGATCCAGATCTCTGGCTTTGTACAACCTGTTACTCCTGTACTGATCGCTGCCCACGAGACATCGCTCCGACTGATGTTATCATGGCAATGAGAAATCTTGCATTCAAGCGGGACATTGTTCCAAAGAACTTCTTGCAGACCTGCCAGCTTATTTATACCAGTGGTCACGGTGTACCAAACAATGATGTCAACCGTGCAGCACGAACCAAGCTTGGTCTTCCTGCAGATCCGCCGACAACGCACTCGTACCCTGAATTCATCAAGGGTATCCAGAAGATTATGGACCACTATGGTCTGAAAGAGAATGCAGACAGAATTCTGAAGGGTGACTAAACGTGCACGAATACGC
>ENA-UOYA01003086-UOYA01003086.1-activated-sludge-metagenome-genome-assembly--contig:-NODE-3086-length-15154-cov-46.994967_pt1 | contig 15154 bp, 22 predicted proteins | sample MGYA00238163_ERZ764804 | MGnify/ENA primary metagenome ERZ764804 (study PRJEB28919, sample SAMN05720223) | activated sludge metagenome | isolation source: Anaerobic digester | place: Hong Kong...
CATTCTCTGATAATATCGGAGAAATAACTTTCTGATCATTTAACTCCTCTATATCTACATAATACTCAAAACATTTATAACTACCTTCTAATGCCTTAAAGCATGGAATCTCCTTATATCCATTTATTACACCATGATAGAAAACTTCCTTTTGAGCATAAACAGGAGAGACCAAAAAGAAGGTAATAAATAATAAAATTAACAAAATTATTCTTTTCATACTCTCTATTATACAAAAAAGAGAGGCTTTTACACCTCTCTTCTCATTTCAATGTAACAACCCTTATCTTTTATTCTTCAAATATACAACAGAAGAACTTATTACAAATGCAAGTAAGGCAAGTAAACCAAATATCATCATTAAATTATTCCCTATTAACTCATCAAATGTCCCTGCTGCCTGTGGAATATTCTGATCAACAACTGCATCTCCATTAACACTGCCAAGAGGAGAGTAGTTTACTCTTACTTTCTCATCAAGCTGTACTTCATTTCCTGCTAAATCTTTTATGTATACAGAATACACATTCTTCCCTTCTTCAAGTTTTATACCCTCAATCCTAAAGTTTCCATCTTTATCAGCTAATGCACTAAAACTATCAGTTCCTCTTTTTACCTCTACTGTTGCATTAGGTTCTACAGTACCAACAAGTATGAATGTGTTTTTGTTTGTTTCTGTACCATATTTAAGGGTAACACCTTCTTTGCTTGGTGCTGTTCTATCAACAATTGAAGTTGCAATTTCAGATTTTGGAGATATCTTTCTGCTTGGAAAACCCTTTACACCAGCAACAGCAATTTTATACTCTCCCTCTTTTTCAACAGTATACTCATAGCTAAACTTGGAATCATCATCTACCTTTGCTTCTGCAATCTTCTCATCATTGAGATATATAAAGACATTGTCATATCCCTTAGCACTTCCTTGTATTTTTATTACATCCCCATTAGTTACTGATGTTACATTCTCTAATAGTGGAGATTCAAACTCAGGATCAAGTAATGGCTCCTCTCTATATTTTATATATGAAAAAATTCCAAAAGCTACAAGAAGAACACCTAAACCAATAAAGATAGAGCCAACTAACCTAGAAAGCTTTTCCTGTTTAGCAGAAGAAGGCTGCTTTATCTCAACCTTATTCTTCATACTTTCTTCTTTTTTAGATACTTTTGAGGCAGATTTTTTAATATTTTTTTTCTTTGCCACACCAACCTATATTAAAATTTATATAGTCTATGCATATAGCATAAAACAAAATTAAAAATAGTGCAAGATACTCAATTAAATGATAAAATAAAAGCATGAAGAAAAGTGCCAAAACAGCAATTACAATAATACTAATATTAACGATACTAACCCCTCTTGGGTACTTTCTAATTTATCCAAATTACAACAAATTAATTGGGCCTATAAAAAGATTTAATATACAGAGGAGTGCAGAGGAGATAACCTTCCAAATTATCACAGAACTTGTACCTACAAAAGATGAAGTCTTAGGTGTTGCAATACAAAGTTCTGGAGGACAAAGCATAGAAGAGAGTCTTAATCCCCAAACAGTCCTTGATAAAAAGATATTAGAAGAATTAAATACTAAAATAATTATTAACTCCATTGATGCAGAAGGTCTTGTATATGAAGGTACAGACTCTCATACAATGAACAAAGGCTTCTGGCATTTTCCTTCCTCAAATCTCCCTGGACAAAAGGGCAACATGGTAGTAATTGGACACAGGTATGCAAAGCTTCCTCCCAACAAAGACACCTTTTTTAACTTAGATAAGGTAAAAGTAGGGGATAAGATTGAGGTTGTTCAAAATGACAATCAATTCACATACATAGTTACAGAAACAAAGGTAGTTGAGAAAAATGATATCTCTGTTCTTCAAGATTACTCTGATTACAGAATTACATTAATCACTTGTTCTCCCCTATGGACTTCAAAGCAAAGACTAGTTATAGTCGGAAAACTGGACAAATTGTATAAAAACACATAGAATACAATACATTTCTTAATTTCAATAAATATATTAATGGATACTAAATACACAAGAAAAGATATTAATGAATATACTCATGAATTGAATATTACAATTCCTGCGGACAGTTTTAAGCATTCATATGATTTAATGCTCCAAGACTACTCTAAAGATTTAGATGTTAAAGGCTTTAGGAAAGGAAAAGTACCTGCAGACTTCATAAGCAATGAAGCAAAAGATGTTTTAAGATTAGAAACTTTCCAAAGATTAGCCCCATTATACATTAACAATGTGCTCACAAAGGAAAACATAGATCCAATTGCACCACCTGAATTCAAAGAGCTTCCTAAGTTCATGGAAAACTTAGATATTCCTTTTACAATAACTGTTACAACAATGCCTACTTTTAAACTTGGTGATATGAAAAAGGTAAAAGTCTCAAAAGAAAAGCTCACAGTTGAACAAAGTGAGATTGATAGTGCTTTAAATGAACTTAAGAAATCACAAAAGACTAAAGCTAAAGAAATAAATGATGAATGGGCAAAAGAAATAGGAGAAATAATAGGAGAGAAAGAGATTAAAACTTTAGATGCTTTAAAAGAAAAAATTAAAGATGCACTTTTAAAAGAAAAAGAACATTATCAAATTCATCAAATGCAGGACAGTGCACTAAAACTGGCAATAAAAGAGTGTAATATTGAAATACCTCAACAGGCAATTGATTATGAGGCACAGGAAAGAGAAAAAGCTTTTGTTGAAGATATGAAGAGCAGAGGGATTAATATTGATGATTTTCTTAAAGCTAATAATATTACAATAGAAAAGATGAGAGAGTTGTGGAAGCTTGATGCAAAAGAAGCAATAGAGGCAGATGTCTTTCTAACCCTTTATGCTGATTCAAGAAATATACAAATGACAGATAAGGAGCTTGATGCAAGAATAGAAGAAATTAAAAAACAAAGACCTGATGTAGATAAAGATATATTTAGTAATTTAGAGTGGAGAGAGAATATGAAGAGAGTAGGAAGAAAAGAAAAAGCATTTAATACATTCATTGAAGAGATTTTAGGAAAGGAATATGTAGATGAACATAATTAAAATGTAAATATTTAAATATATGGCATTTTTAATACCTACAGTAATTGAAAAAGATAGAGAAGGGGAAAGAGCTTATGATATCTATTCTAGACTTCTTAAGGATAGAATTGTATTTTTAGGTGGTCCTATTGAAACTAATTTAGCTAATACAATAGTAGCTCAGCTTTTGTTTCTTGAGAAAGAAAATCCTGATGAGGATATCCAAATGTTTATAAACTCTCCTGGAGGTGAAATAAATGCAGGTATGGCAATACTAGATACCATGAACTATATAAAATGCGATGTATCTACAATTGCTGTAGGTCTTGCAGCTTCTATGGGTTCCCTTCTTCTTACATTTGGAGCAAAGGGAAAGAGATTTGCACTTCCTAATAGTAAGATACACATACATCAGCCAATTGGAGGTGTAGAAGGTCAAGCAAGTGATATTGCAATTGAGGCAGAAGAGATATTAAAGACAAGAGATTTATTATACAAAATGCTTTCAAAACAAACAGGACAGAGTATAAAACAGATACAAAGGGATGCAGATAGGGATAAATATTTTACTGCACAAGAAGCAAAAGAGTATGGATTAATAGATAAGGTAATAAGTAAGAGATAAAGGTATTTAAATTAAGTATTAATAAATATGGAAAACAGTTTAGAGAGTTATAATGAAGAAGAAAATATTCTTACAAAATATATAAAGCAGATAGACGAGTTAAGGGCTGGAAATAAGAAGGAAGAATTAGAAAAACTTCTTAATAGTGTTGTTAATATTTTACCAGAGAATGTAAAATCTCTTTCTATTCCTGTTACATCTTCTAATGGAGAAATAGAATTTATTACAAGGGAAAGAGAAAGTAATGTTCCTAAGGAAGAACAGAAGGATTGGAATATTAGTGATTTAATAGCATATTCAGTAAGAGAAGAGGGTTTAACAGATAGAAATGATGATTAGGATTGATTAAGAAGATATTTAATAATAAAATACTAAATATATTATATGGGCGATTAGCTCAGCTGGTTAGAGCGTCACATTGACATTGTGAAGGTCACAGGTTCGAGTCCTATATCGCCCACCATTATTTATTCAAAGCTTTTTATCAAATTTACTATCAATGGGAATTCCTTATACGGTTGATTGAAAGATTCCGATCCCATATGTCCTTCTCCATGTCTAATAATCAATTCTCCTCCTAAATTATCAAACATTTTTCTTCCCTGTTTATCATTACAACCCCATGGGTCATTATCCGAATTTATAAAAACGAATTTCTGACAATTGTTTCTTATCTTTTCCCAATCATATTTATCTTGCAATATTGGTTTAGGAACATTTATATCAGAATCAATAAAACCACTAACTAATATTGCCATTTTTATTTTAGTATTAATCCTCTCCAAAAGACTAAGAATTAATGGACAACCAGCGGAATGACCTATCAAAACAGTATCATTATCATATTTTCCATTTAAGACAAATGGTAGTTGTTCCTCTAGATTAGGAGTGTTGGGGTTCGGTAACTGTGGAGCCCATATGGAATATCCCATCTTTTCTAATTCTGTTTTAACATATGGAAACCAAAAATGTTCTGGAGAACTACTTGAGCCATGAAATATACAGGCATTTTTCATATATTAAGATTATACATCATAACAATTGTATTTTTAAGTTCCATGCCCGAAAGTAAAGCCCTCCGTTGCTATTTCCACTTTGGGTATTTAACTGTATAAGAGCGAATATCCGTAAGATACACTTCTGGAATAATTTCTATACCAAAGATCTCTTCTAAAAACATCTTAGTGATATAAATATTGCCTAAGCTATTTGGATGAATAGGGTCCTTCTTTACCTCAGAAGTGTTATCAATATTTAAATCTAAATCCAAAGTATAAAACTTTTCTCTTGGATAATTTTTATATATTCCAAATCCATTAAAGACATAAATATTATCTGGGAAATTAAGATTTATGACAACATTAACATATTCTTCGTATCTTTTATTCAACGTATCATCATTTGAATATATATCTGGAGTAAATATAACATCTTGAGTTTGGATTAAGTCAAAAATCTTTTTAAAATTATCTTTATGCTCCTGGACAGAAATTTCTAATTCTATATCATTTGAAGTTCCCATAATTATATATAAATCTGGATTTATTTCTCTTTGTGCAATAGAAATTTGTTGTATGAAATCTCTACTGGAAGCTCCATCTAAAGAATAATTGTAGAACTTCAAATTCCATTCAGGAATCCACCAATCATTACCCTTAAATTCTTCAAATGAAAATTTTAATATATATTCAAAAGAATCTCTCCAATTTGGATGTATCCATTCAGCAGAAGTTAAAGAATCACCAATGAAAGCAATTCTATATTCCCTTCCTGATTTAAGAGTATCTAATATTTTTTTATATAATGGTTTTTTATCCATTTAATATATACTTAGTTTAAACAATTAATTTTAGCTTAATTTAAGAAATAGAGATAGAGGATATCTTAGTTCCATGCCTGAAAGTGTAGCCCACCATTTCAAAACTTCCGTCCTTAATGTATCATTCAATATGGAACATGAAATGAAACTAAATGAAAAAGCTTTTACTAGTGTCATATCAGGTTTGCAAAAATATGAAACCCGTTTATTAGACGAAAAGAGGCGTAGGATTTCAGTTGGTGATATTATAATTTTTTCTAAAATTCCAGAACTAAATGAAAAGGCTCTAGTGAAGGTAATTAGAATTATCAAGGCAAGAGATTTTGAAGAATTATTCTCACTTTTTCCAATAAAAGATGCTAACTGGCCATCAACCTATTCCAATCATGATTGTGCTAGAGACATGCTTAAATACTATTCTTATGAAGACCAAAAGAAGTTCGGAGTTGTAGCTTTTGAAATTGAACTGATTAAAAAAAGTGATTAAGCCAATTCGTGTTTTAAATTCCATACTAGAAAGTATATCCCACCATTTTACTTTCTATAAAGTTATTCTCTTTTAAGTGAAATAATTGGATCTTTATTGATAGAAATTTCTAAATTTTCATCTCATCAAGATAAGTAACAGATAATTCTTAATCATTTTTAACTTATGATATAATTCTTACAAATGAATAAAAGAGAAGAGTATCCTAAAGAATTGTTTCACTTAATTATTGAATATGCTAAAAAGAGAGCTGAAATAACAGGTTCAGACCTGATTGAAACAATTAAAAACTTTACTCCAATATACTATCTAATTGGTAACTATGATTGGGAGATTAATGAAGATTCAAAATATTGGAAAGAATTTCTTGAAAGATATTATAAAGGAGAAGATTTAGTAGAATTAATATATGAGATGTATAATAAAAACTATCAGGAATTTACTAATCACAAATGGTTTGGATGTTTTAGATATAAGTATATAGAAGACGACCAGAGGAATGGAATAGTAAAAATGCATTTCTTAAATAATCGTTCAAGTAAAGAAGGACCTCTTGCTTCAAGTCAAAAAGAGAAAAGGTTAAGAGAACTAAAAGAATTATTTGAAGATGTTAAAAAGAAACATCCCAATGCAAAATATGTCCAAGGTGGTAGTTGGCTATACAATTTAGAAGTCTACAGGAGACTCTTCCCCAAAGAATACTTCACTGATATGAAACCAATATATCCAAAACCACAAATGTTAGTTATATGGGGACAATTCATAAATTCAGAGTGGGGGATACACAAAGATAGATCAGAAAGATTCTTAGAGAAATTAAAGGAATGCAAAACTGAAGAAGATTTGAAAAATGTATTTGAATTCGTAGAACTATTTCCAAAATGTGAAATAAAATATTTTTACGATTACTACTCAAAGATTTAAGGTAAAAGAAATAGTAGTTCTAAGTTCCATACTAGCTATTCTTTATCTCGCTACTTACTTCTTGCACTTTCCCCCAGTTATTTACTAAAAACTCTATATCTTTCTCATTAGAAAGTTTTTCTAAAGCCTCCTCATATGTAAACCAATTCGCATCTTTAACATTCTTATCCCTAGGATGTAATTCTCCATTGTAATCAGTTCTAAACAGAAACATATGTATTTCCATAGGGTAAGCACCAGGAGTATCCTTCGTAAGACCATTAGGATATCTCTCGTAAGTATCTAGTTCCTTTATTGTACTAAATTCCTCTAAACCAACCTCCTCAAGAACTTCTCTTTTAGCGGTAGTAATATAATCTTCTCCATCATCAACACCACCTCTTGGAAACCCCCAAAGATGTTCATTCGCCAATGCTATCTTTCCTTCATGATTGATTACTATTCCTCCAGCTCTATATGATTTCATTATTATTAAGAAAAAATTTATTAAATAATTTTAACTTAAATACAACGCTAAAGAAAGATTCATTTTAAGTTCCATGCGAGAAAGTGTAGCCCACCATTATAGAAAACAGCAACCATAGACTATCTTCGCAAAAAGCTTTTCATAAGATATAATAAATTGATTAGCTCTATAAAAAGATAAACTATTTTCTCATATAAAAGGAGACTTGTCATGGCTGACAAAGGAAGTAGAGTTCAAACCAATGGTGGAAAAGATCCTGGATCAAGTTATCGGGATAACAAAGATGGGACTATACATGTAACCCATCATGATGGAAATTCAAGAACCAGTTATGATGTAAAGTATGGGAAAGATGCTGATGATAGGGGAAATGCCCTTCCCAATACTGAGCATACAAGTAAGCAGTAATTACTGATTACAAAATTATCTTTTTATGAGCTAAGTGTAAGCTCCGCAAAATTATCTTTTGATATGTGGAGCTTACACATCTTACTTTAGTATTTTATTATTATGATTCGTAACACCAAAAATAAAGCTGAAGAATATATAGACTTCATAATTGAAAGTAATTTTAAAGATAAAGAAATTCTGAAAAAAGAATATCCCGGAGTTATTGAACATGATGATAAGGACTTTGAAATAGCACAAGAAATTTATAATGATTTAAAGAGAATGTGCATTAGTTATAGAAATAAAGATATAGATGCAAAAGAAATTTCTGAATTTTGTGGAAATACTATGTATTCAAAATATACACCAAAAATTGTTAGCAAAATAGTATCTGATGAAATATATGATGCATTAGACTATATTAGTGAGTTAGATTTCTATATAAAAGAAAAATAACAACCTCCTTTCTACCTAAACAAAAAAATACAATATTATCCTGTCTTTAAGTTCCATATCTGAAAGTATCGCCCACCATTCCCTATGAATACCTTGATTTAACAACAGATTTCATATACAATAAAGTGTTTAAGTAGCTATGCTACGTTCTTTCAAAACTGGGTCCAAAGAAAGGAGATTACCATGGGTCCCAAAGATCGCAAAACCGTTGAACGAGAAGATAAAGATGGCTGGAAGCACAGCACCACCTATGATCCTGAAACCAATAATCGTTGGAGTGTAGATTATAAAGATACAGGTCTTGGTGGAGTCGGGTCAAACTGGTTTGAAGTTAAAAATGCACATCACACAAATCAGGATGACAATACCCATGACGACAATGTTCGTTTTGGAGAATCTACTTAGTTTTCTTTTTACCCAGAAGAGAGGAGTCTTCACATTGTTTTTAAACAGAAACTCCTCTCTTCACTTTATTATGTAGGTCGGTTGTGAGTTGGTAGAAGCTCACATTGCAAGTTCCTGCTTATACGCTGTGAAAGGCGAAGATAAGGTGGGGCGTTTAGCAATCTAGCGGTGCAAGTCCGACGACCTACAAAGTTGTATACAATACAATTTCATTTTTAAATCCCATGCATTTGAATATCGCCAGCCATTAGATTTACATGTTATACTCATCAAAGTATGAATAATAATAAGAGATCTATTTTAATACTTCTAGGAATTTCTTTTATATTTGGTATCTTTGATTTTCATTATCAAAATACTATCTATCCTCTATTCAACAAATTTCTTAATTTTCTAGGAGGTAATGAAAACCCCTTATTATTGATTCCTTTGTTTATATATATGTTACTCCCTTGGTATTTATTAAGTCTTTATGCCTTAAAGGTTAGTAAAAAGGAAAACATATTCAAGTTTAAAGTATTAATCAAAAATACCCTACTTGTTTATTTAATATCTGTACTATCCTATTATTTACACTATGTCTTCTTATTGTTTTTTGTAGGATTGCCGAATTTTGAAAACATAAGATTTGTTTTTTCAAAGGAGAATTTTGATTATGCATTTAATACATTATTTTTACCTGGAGTAATAGAGTGGGGAATTGGTGCAATAGTTTTAGGTTTTATTATTTCATTATTTAACTATTATGCAGTTCCATATATAGCAAAGCACTTAATAAGAAAAACTCTAAAGAAAAAGTTCTAGCATAATCCTACTTTTAAGTTCCATGCTTGAAAGTATCGCCCACCATTATCCACTATTTTTTTTAGAATGATCTTCGGTCAAAAGAATAGCTTTTCTCAATAAAGCTTTTAAATTTGTAATTGGCTTTAATCCGTAATCAAGTTCGTATAGCCAATCTAAATATTTGATTTTGGTGGCACTATTTGGTCTTCCATAAAGGACTTTCTTAGTATGTAACCAATATCCAAATTCAACATTTGTAGTAAATCCTGGCATTTCAGGGAGGCTTCTTGGTATCCAAAAGACAATAACAGTTGCCTGTTTTAAGGCTTCTCTTTCCCACATAGCTTGATCATTGTAATTATTTTTCGTTTTCCAGGTTGAATACTCTGGAACGTAAACAAGACCATTGAAACCAAAGGTCCTTAGATTTCTACAAGCTTCTTTTCTCCAAGAAAGAATATTTTTATCCCGTGGAGTAGGACCAGCAAGAAATATAGATTTTTTATTTTTGTGAATTACTTGATCAGAATAATTAATTTTCATTTATCTTTATATTATTAAACCATTTTCAAATCCAATAATAAAGATATGGTATTTTTAAGTTCCATGCTTAAAAGTATATCCCACCATTAGGATTCTATAATAGTATTTTTAAATTTCTCAATATCTTGCCAGGAGTTAAGGTTGATTACTTTATATGAGTATTCTCTAATTAATTCTTTAACCGAAAGTTTTCCCTTCTTTCTTTTGCCAAGCTTATACCTTTTTAATACTGTAGTATAACAAAGATTTAAATATGACCAGAAGTTTTCTTTCCTCTTAAAACTTCTCTTTGTTATACAAATCAATTGAGAAAGTAAATTTTTAAACCACAAATGAATTATTAAATCCGCATCTTTTAAACATAAACACATCATATCTCTTGTCGTTCCTTCTATTATCCACTCATTATTTTCTTTCAAAAAAGTTTTTACTAAATCTAATTGCTCTTGTTTCTCTCTTCTAATTGTAAATTTTTTAATATAAAAGAAATCATCTAAATCCTGATGCTTTATATTTAAATTCTTACTTAGTAAGTCTGCCATTGTACTCTTACCACGACAAGAATCTCCAACGATTAATATCCTCTTACAATCTATTATATCTTTCATAATTTAAGATATTTTACCTTAAATATAAGAATAGAATAATTCTGCTTAAAAGCTTCTTATAAAATCTGTAATGACAATATATATTTATTTTGTTAAAATATTGTATGACTTCACCAAATGAAATAGGATATTTCAGAGTTACAGATAAAGAATTTAGCAGAGAACTTGAAGCTTCAAAACTTGATGAGAATGATATCCTAGGATTACCTAGAAATGGAGTAATTGTTGAGATAGGAAGTGGTTTAAGTCAAAATTTTGCAAATGAAACTAAAAAATTACGACCAGATTTAAAAGTAATTTCCTTGGATCCAACATTAGGTATTCATAGTTCTGACTTTTTTACGACACATGAACGTAATAAAAAAGGAAAATTAGAACAGGTCTCTTACACTTACTTTGGTAAAGATTCATATTATGAAGGAAAGACTCCTGAATATGCAGATCCACCTGAAATTAGTAAGACAATTGGACAAGAGAGAATTACTCAAGCAAATGAAACTGGCAATGTTGTTTCAGGCCTTGCTCCTGAGATTCCATTTGCATCAAATTCCATAGATATGTTGATAGATTTATGGGGACCTGGTTTATACTTAGAACGATATTCAGATGGTTCACAGCTCCAATTATATTTAGAAAATGTTATTAGAGTACTTAAACAAGGTGGAGAAGCAATTATATATCCAATAGATTATTACAATGAGGCTCTTGAAGAAAATAGCATTAGAAATGCTAATGCAAAAAAAGAATATAGTAAAATTCTAAAAGAATTTGTTAATATTGATATCGAATTCTACGAACAAGAAGATTCAGCATTACAAAATAAAGAAAACCAAATTAGAATTGGAATCAAGATAAAGAAACATTTAATGTAAAAATAATACAAGGGAAATTCTCTTTACTTAAGTATTTACTTCCATGATAATATATCTATAAATATGATAGCTACTAGCTGTATAAATATGGAAATGTTTGCATAAATATCAATAATCTTTATATCAATAAATTGCTTATACAATCTACCTAATATACAGAAAAAAGAGTAGGGTATCTATATTTAAGCTCCATTATTCAGATTATATCCTAGTTCTATGTACTTTCTCTCTCTTAGAATGTTGTTCTAAATGTTTTGAATAATACCCATTAACTTTATTAATATAGTTCTTTCCATTAAGTTTAAATTCCTGAAAGATACTAAGATAATAATCTGAAGGTATATCTGTAGGCTTATTATATTTATTTTTAGTTATATACTGTTTAATATACTTTAGCTGTTTATATGTAAAAAGCTTTTTAAATGTATCTAACACAGAATAATTCCTCTGATTAAAAGTATATGTAATAAAATCTCTATATAATTGGAAATCTCTTTTATCAAAACCCTTACGCTTTATCTTAAGCAAAACTATATCTACATTAGGTATTGGTTTAAAATCCTTTCTTTGGAACTTCTCAATAATATTAATTTCATACATAAATGATAATATTGTAGCTATTTGTGTATTTTTAGGTTCTCCAACAAATCTTTCTGCAGATTCTTTCTGTACAAATAGAAATGCTTCTTCTAACTTAGAATTTACATCTGTAATTTTATTAATAATATCTGAAGTAATAAAAAAGGGGATATTAGAAAATATCTTAAATGCTTTCTGGGGTAATTGTATATTCAGAAAGTTCTCATTTTTAACTATTACATTAGAACTATCCTTAAATTTTTCTTCTAACTTTCTAAAATATTTTTGATCTAATTCATAAGCAATAACTTTATTAGCATACTTTGATAATTCTTCTGTAATAGTTCCAGTGCCAGCACCTATATCTAAAACAATATCATTATGGTTAATACCAGAGAGGTTAACAAGTTTTTGTAAGTTTGTATTATTTCTATATAAATTCTGTGAATACTTAATATCTATCATAAAAAGATTATATCATTAAGATAAGTGACAAATGATTTAATTAAATACTATTTACTTAAAAACTTACTTCCTTTAATATAAAATCTCCAATTCTCATTTACAGCACTCAATGCATCTTCCTTTTCTTTATGATACATTCCAAGATTAATTCTCTTATCACTAGATATTATTATCCTCTGAGGAACAATTGGCTTAAGAATATAAATGTCCGAATTTATGTCTGTCAAATCTTTTCCCTGATCTTTAATGCTGATGCCAAGGCATTCGGACAACCTACCTGGACCATTTGATAAGTTCCTTTCATTGTTTATACCTCTTCTTTTTAACATAACCTCTTTACCATAAATTGGCTCTATAGAACGAATAAATGATACATCTGCAACCCCTTTATCATTTACAACAATTGAAGTCATAATATACATACCATAAATCAAATATAGATAAAGATGACCACCCTCTAATAACTGATATTTAGTTCTTTCAGTAACACCTCTTTTAAAAACATGAGATCCTGCATCAGTATTAGGATATGCCTCAGTTTCAACAATTCTTCCTCCAGTAAGGATACTATCTTTCTCAGAAACAAACATACAACCTAATAAATCTTGAGATACAGTAATTGAATCTCTTTTAAAGAATGTCCTATCAACAGGTATATAACCATGATTACTTAACTTTCTCAGGAAATCTTCTTTCATTTTTTCCTACTCTTTAACTCATTCGGTTTAAGAAAGTGTATTTTATCAATAGTTAATTTTCCTGAATTAATATACATATCATATACAGATTTAGGTATATACTCTTTATCTAACAAATCAATATGCATATTAATTAAGCCTTTTTCAAGTTGAATAGGAATTAATACTATAGCATTATCAGCAGTTTCAATAAAATATATAAAGTTTCTTGATTTTGAATCATATTTAACATTAGAAATACTACAATGACTACAAATATCTAAAAATGTTTCTTCATCTTTAATCTCTGAATCTGTAATTTTAACTAATTTAAAAGGTAAATCCTGATCTAATTCCATCTTTTCTATATGCTTATCAATATCATCAAGTGTTAAGTCTTCCATAATATAGTCAAAAGGAAACTCCTTCTCATCACTTTCTAAAGCAGACTTAATAGAAGGAAATAGGGAATCTAAAGGCTCCTGATTGTACTCCTTACTTTCATACTCAGATGGAATAGGCATACATTAATTAATATCAACAAATTATTGCTGTATTATACCATCTATTATACTTAATAACTCATCAATATTTTTTGTATTCATCATTTCTTCTCTAATACTTTGTGCCTCAGGAAAACCAGAGATATACGATTTAACAAATTTTTTTAATACACTAAAATCTTTTGAATTACCCCATGTATCTTTAAAAAGAAGAACATGCTTTTTAAAAAGTTCAATCCTCTCATTTTGAGTTAATTTCTCTTTACCACTAAATATCCATGGATTAGTAATAGCAGCTCTCCCAATCATAACACCATCAACATTAAACTTTTTGTAATACTCCTGTGCCTGTTTAACAGATTTAACATCACCATTACCAAATATTAAAGTCCCTTCATTTATTTCATCCCTTAATTTAACACACAGTAATATTTTTCCCCAATCAGCACTCTTAGCATTTTCCCCAATAGCTGACCTGCCATGTACTGTAAGAGCATTCAGGTTTTGCTCAAGTAAAAATTCAATCCAGCTTTGATCATACTCTTCCCAGCCAATTCTTGTTTTAACAGAAACAGGTAAATTATTAGCACCCTCTTTTACACTTTGTATTACATCTTTAACTAGCTCCCTCTCTGCATTAATCATTCCAATTCCTGCATTTTTTAAAGAAACTTTTCTAACAGCACAACCCATATTAATATCTATCCCATCAAAACCTAACTTTCGAACCAAAACAGATGCTTTGTAGAAATTCTCTGGTTTAATACCCCACAACTGTGCTATTATCGGTTTCTCACTCTTATCATATTTTAATCTATGAATCACTTTATCTCTTCCTTTTGAATTCAATCCTTCTACATTAACAAATTCAGTATAAAAGAGATTGGGTCTACAAACAGATGCAACAATCTGTCTAAATACTGTATCTGTAACATCTTCCATAGGGGCGAGAGTAATAATTGGTTTTTTAAATGTGTCATATATATTCATAGCTGTTAATTCTATCATACCTTTATTCTTGAAAAAATATGTAAATTACAATAAACTGGAAGCAGAAAAGATATAAAAATGGCACAACAAAATATTTTAACAAATAGCACTGATCAACAACTTTTAAATGAAAGTGGAGTAGATAACAATATTGAGATAATAGGATATAGCTTTAAGCAATTTATAAGATGGTGGTATGCAAAAATGAGCATGTGGCATCTTAAAATGCTAGGAAGAATATCTGTACTTCTTGATGATAATCTATCAATAAGTCTGCTTTTAAAGAATTTTTTCCTACCATGGCATAGGGATTTTTCATTCATAGGGTATGTGTTTGGGATTTTGATTAAAATTTTGTATCTTCCAATTGCAATAAGTATCTTTTTACTATTTTGCACATTATATATCGCTTTGATATTATTATGGTTTTTACTTCCTCCTGTAACTCTCCTCTTTATCTTTAAATCATTATTAGGAATATAACTATGGCTATAGATTATGGATG
>ENA-UOYA01003087-UOYA01003087.1-activated-sludge-metagenome-genome-assembly--contig:-NODE-3087-length-15154-cov-6.917279_pt1 | contig 15154 bp, 12 predicted proteins | sample MGYA00238163_ERZ764804 | MGnify/ENA primary metagenome ERZ764804 (study PRJEB28919, sample SAMN05720223) | activated sludge metagenome | isolation source: Anaerobic digester | place: Hong Kong...
TTATCGTATAGCCCTGCGCACCGATTTTCAAGACGGTTTCCCCCTTTGTCTCACAGCTGTTATTCTACGCCGTTTTACGAGCTTTTTCTATAGCCTTTATAAAACTTTCGGCGTTCGCTGCTATATCGCCCTTTAACAGGCAGCCGCCCGCCCCGACGGCGACGGCGCCCGCCGCCATCCACTCGCCCACATTGAAGACGTCCACCCCGCCGGTAGGCATGATACGCGCATACGGGAGAGGCCCCATGATGGATTTGATAAAAGCCGGGCCGAACACCTCCGCCGGGAACAGCTTGAGGATATCCACCCCGCACTCCATGGCCTTCACGGCCTCGGTCACCGTCGCTATGCCGGCCATGACCGCCTTGCGGTAGCGGTTGCAAAGGCGCACGATATCTAAATCGAGGTGGGGAGAAACGACAAAATCCGCGCCCGACAAAATGGCGATACGCGCCGTTTCGCTGTCGAGTACGGTGCCCGCGCCGAGCACGATCTGCCCGCCGTAGCGCCGCGCAAGATTCTCTATTACGCGGTGGGCGAAGGGAACGGTGAAGGCAAGCGTCCGCTCGTCCGTCTGCTCGAACTCGTGCGCGCCCTGGGTGAGCACTGCAAAGCCCTTACCCCCGCCCTGTAAAAGGGCAAAGGACGTATTGGGGAACACTTTGCTCATCGTGCCTGAGAAATGCTGGTCATCGGTGCGTTTTATGATATCATAGGGAGTATCCGCGAAGCAGCTGCCGCCCACGATATCTGTTTTAACCATCAACCGGACGCGGTGGTCTTTCGAACGGTTGTTAATTTCGTATATGATTTCCGTTGCTGGACGGCCCTTTATGACCGAAAGCGTTAAAGACAGAGACGATATCTCCGTTTCCTGACTGCGGCGAAGGTTTTCAAAATCGTAATAAGCGGGCAGAGGCAGCCTCCAAGTAAGCTTGATACTGCCCTTGAACGCGTTTTTCTCAAGGACGGTAATTTGGGGCTTATGGCAGCAGGACAGAATGGGCTTGTCGCCCGCGGAGAAGTAGACGTAGGAATCCCCCCGGTCGGCCGTATCCTCAAAATATATACAGTCCTCCGCCGTGCGGCCCGTTTTTAGGTCGGTAATGCTTATTCGTCCGTCTTCCGAAACCGACAGGCGGACATATTCGTTTTCAATAACGGGAACATCATCTGTTTTGTCCTTGAGCAGCGGCAGGCAGGCGGCCGACTTTTTGGCCGTGAAAACTTTGAAGGAAAACGGCTCGAGGGTACCGGCGTCGAGGTAGAGGCTGTAGCAGTCCGACAAAACGCGCCCCGGCAGGTTGACAGGCGAGAAAACATCGATATTCTTCCTCGTTTTCGCTTTCACTGCGAAAGGAACCTTGTTCCCAGCCGAATCGAAGATTTCAAACGCGTCCAGCTCGTCAGCGGCAGGAGCGCAGAGCTCCGCCTCCATCGCGCCGCCCTGGCTGCTGCCGACCGTGTTCGCCGCTAAGATGATATAGTTTTCGCCCTGAGGCGTAACGCCTTCGGCATGATAAAGCGCTTCCCGCAAACCGCGTTCTAAAAGCTCGCCGGCGAACTCATTTAGACGCTCAGCCGGCAGTCCCGCATCCGCCGAATTCTTTGGCCAGCCTTCTGCCCTCGAGCAGGTTGCGGATAGTCGCTTCGCCGCTGGTCAGATAGAAATCGTTCTGCAGGTACCATGGCCCCACGATAATATTACCCTTCGCGATATATTTTTTAAGCAATTCACGCTTACCGGGACGAATTTCAAGATAATCCTCCAATACGACCGTCTGCGCATCCATGTGAAAAATATATTCCGGGTATTGGGCGATAATATCCAGCAGGTGGTCGAACATATCCACCAGTTTGAGGCGAAATTTGTCGAACGGCATATACCATTCCCTATCCCAGTGTGTGTGCGATATAACGCAGTATTTCTTCTCCAATGCCTTTCACCTTGTCTTTTATTATATTGTTTTTATTGAATCGCACATCGCCGCGACATTTTCTGCCGGAATATCATAAAAAAGATAATCGCTCGCCGCGAGAATGTGTTTACGCCCCTCCGATTCCCGAAGCGCCTTATAACAATGCTCCTTTTCCGATGCGGGCGCACCGAGAAAGACAAAGTCCACGCCTGCTTTTTGGCAGCAGTCGAGCAGACGGATATCAAGGCGAAGGATTTTATCCATCAAGCGCAAGAATTTCTCCGGACAATCGTTCGCCAAAAACATCGTGTCAACGGTGCTCGGCCAGCTCAGCAGCTCATAAGGCTGCGCGCCCCACTGCAGGGACAGCGCTGCGCGCTGTCCCCAGGCTACTGACAAACCCGCCGAAAAAACGGCGGGTTTGTCAGTAGCCTGTCCCGTAACCATGCGGGTTACGGGACTTTTTTCGGGCTTGGTTGCTATTTATTAAAATAACCGCATATAGCCGTTTCGTTTTGCTACAGCCCTATTCGTAAGTGCCCGAGCATCATCCGATGTATAATTGCCTCTATACTGAATGTTGGGGTTACGGATAGGGCTTCAATAAAAAAGGCCTCTATACTAAATGTTGGGGTAACGGATAGGGCTTCTATAAAAAAGTAGAGCATATTCGGACAAAAACCTTTAAAATGGAATTGAGAGAAGACCATTTAGGAGGTTTGCGAATATGCTCTGTCCTTATTCTACAGGAACTAATAGCATCGAAAAGGGTTATCATCAAAAATGTACCGAGCAACGTTGGAATCTATACTTTTTTACTTGTTCTGATTTTCAAAAACCTCAAGCATTGCCAATATATTTTCCACGGGCACATCAAACGGTATCGCATGCGTCGGTGCCGCTATGTATCCTCCCCCTTCGGACATGATATCCATAATACGCTTTGTTTCTTCCTTTACCTTTTCGGGTGCCGCATAAGGCAATAGCTTTTGGGTCGATATCCCGCCCCAAAACGCCAAATCATTTCCGTACTCTTTTTTTACCGCCTCGATATCGTAAATTTCAGGCTGAAATGTCTGATAACAGTCGAGGCCTATCTCAATCAGGTCAGGGAATATTTCAAGTATATCGCCACAGGAATGCTGAAATATATATTTATTGTTCTTTTTTGCCCTTGCGTACATTTCAGCCATCCTCGGCTTGATAAACTCACGCCACAGCTTGGGCCCCATTATAAGTCCTCTCTGCTGTCCCCAATCGTCGCCGAAATAGATGCCGTCGAGCGGATATTCATTGAATATATCTATAACGCGCAGGTTAAACTCGCATATCTCGTCCAAAATGGCATGCGTAAACTCCGGCTCGGTTATCATGTATATCAGCGCGTTTTCCATGCCGCAATAGCTCCAGAATCTTTCAAACATCGAAAAACCTATTCCGGCAAATACGAATTTATCCTCTTTTGAAGCTATGGTTTCCTCAATCTGTCTTCTGAGTTTCTTTTCATCCAGTACAGGCTCAGGCATTAACGACAAATCGGGTTTATATACCACAGGCTTTTCGATTATGCCTATGTCCTTATCGACGCCGCTTCTGTTCCACGTAACACCGAAATCGTCCAGAAACAGCTCGCTGCCTTTTTCTGTTTCCGTCGGCCAGCCCCAATATTGAAAATAATGAAGGTGAATGCCCGATTTTTTAATAAAAGCGTAGCTTCCTAAATGCCTCGATATTTTTTCAAAAGCCTGCTGTGTCAAATCAAAATGGAACGGTACCATATCCGTATCCTTGTGATTTAAGGCATCTATAACCCTTTGGTGTCGGGTCATATATTTTCCCCCCTTAACTTCCCTCTTGCGGCTGGAGTTTTTATTTGGCAGCTTTGTCCCTATGAAGACGGCGCGCCATGCCAAAAAACGGCTCTTTCTATGTGACAGCTAAAGTATAGCCTTATAAAGAGCTTTTAGTCAATATCAAAAATTTTGTTATCTCATGGTGTTATTGCGTTTTTTACAGTATTCATGTTGTCTGCCGGCTTTTCGCATAGAGTTTCCTGAACGCGAGCGGCGTTACCCCCGTGTATTTCCTGAACAGGTGAATAAAATTACCGGCGTCCTGATACCCGCATTTTTCACTAATCTGTTCAACGGTGAGCTGGGTATATGCCAAAAGAAAACGTGCCTGCGCCAACCGGTGCTTTGTGATATACTGATACGGTGAACAGTTGAGAAACTCTTTGAACTTACGTATGAAAACATATTTATTGATATACAGGGTATCTGCCAGTTCCTGTACGGTAAGCCTCATGCCGTAATCCGACTCTATAATCTGCAGCGCTTGAGCCAGGATATCGGGCACACCTTTATTTTTGTTTTTGTTCGCAGGCAACAGCTTGATGTGCGACAATATCTGATAAATATACTTGTAGGCGGCATGATACAGCTCCGATGTTCCGCTGGAAAACAGGTTCAGGATTTCGAATATGCAGTTGGTGACCTGCCCGTCTGACGCGTCAAACAAAATGCCGTTTCCCGCCACTATATCATCGTAAAGCGCCTGCGAATTTGCCCCGTAAAAATGCAGCCACAGCTTATGCCAGACCGAGCCTTTTTTGCACCAATACCGGTGAGGCGTCATGCAGTCGATGATAAATCCCTTTCCCTGTTTAATTTCATACAGCTGCCCGTTGTAATCCAGCACGCCTTCCCCTGCCATAGTTACCAATACCATAATGCTGTGCATATCACGGCGCTCAAATGAATACCGGTCGTTGCACTCGAACATTCCCACCATCTGCACGCAGGGCATCAGCGAAGAATAGGCTTCATCCACCGTGCTCCAATAGCTTATTGCCCTGTCCCACTGCGGATAATTTTTTAATTCTACCTTGTACCATTTTTGCATTATCACACCCCCTTCCCTTTATTATATAAGCATTGTATAATCAGTCAACAATCTTATATTTTTTATCAATATTCATTAACAATTATCCGTCCGTATATGTTAATATAAAGACAGAGAAAAATCTAATGGAGGATGTTGCATATGTCATTTAAGGTTGCGTTCGTCGGAGCCGGAAGCATCGGATTCACAAGAACTTTGCTTACAGATCTGCTGTCTGTTCCGGAATTCAACTCACTGGAAATCGCCTTTACCGACATCAATGCCAAAAATCTGGATATGGTGACGCAGCTCTGCCAGCGGGATATACGTTCAAACGGCTTGGATATACGTATATCCGCTACTTTAGACCGCAAGGAAGCTCTGAAAAATGCCAAATACGTTTTCAACATGGTGCGTATAGGAGGCTTGGAGGCCTTTTCCGCCGATATCGACATCCCGCTCAAATACGGCGTCGACCAGTGTGTGGGCGATACCCTCTGCGCCGGAGGCATCATGTACGGGCAACGCGGCATCGCCTTTATGCTGGAGTTGTGCCAGGATATCCGCACGTTGGCCGCGCCGGGCTGTATTCTTCTTAACTATTCAAATCCCAATGCCATGATGACTTGGGCCGCCAACCAATACGGCAACGTCCACACCATCGGCCTTTGCCACGGGGTGACCAACGGTATAGAGCAGATTGCGCAGGCCTTCAAGCTGCCGGCCAAGGAGTTGGACGTAATCTGCGCCGGCATCAACCATCAGACCTGGTACATACGTGTCATGCACAAGGGCGTCGACCTGTTGCCCAAAATGCTTGAGACCTTTGAAAAAGATCCCGAGCTCTCACGCACGGAAAAGGTGCGTATAGATGTCATGCGCCGTTTTGGTTACTACAGCACCGAATCCAACGGGCATCTCTCGGAATACCTCGCCTGGTATCGCAAGCGTCCCGACGAAATCAGCCGTTGGATCGATCTCAGCTGCTGGATCAACGGGGAGACAGGCGGATATCTCAGGGTATGCACCGAGGGCCGCAATTGGTTTGAAACAGATTTTCCTAACTGGCTCAACGCGCCGCCGGCGGTATATGACTACGAAAAAAGAGGCAAGGAGCACGGATCCTATATCATTGAAGCGCTGGAGACCGGCAGGAGGTACAGGGGACATTTTAATGTGGTCAATAATCATACGATTTCCAATCTGCCGGAGGACGCTATCGTGGAAGTCCCCGCTTATGTGGACGGTAACGGCATAAGTGTCCCGCGTGTGGGTCCGCTGCCGCTCGGCTGCGCTGCCATATGCAACCAGAGCATATCTGTACAGAGACTTGCCGTCGAAGCAGCGGTCCGTGGCGACATCAATTTGCTGCGTCAGGCCTTCCTGCTGGACCCGTTGACCGGAGCGGTGTGCAATCCCCCGGAAGTATGGCAAATGGTGGACGAGATGCTGATTGCACAACAGAAATGGCTGCCGCAATACCGGCATGAAATCCCCGCCGCCCAAAAACGCCTTGCCGAAAATCCGCCACCGGCTTCCGGCTCATACAAAGGTGCGGCGAGACTGCATATCAGAACGGTGGAGGAAATGGCCCAGAATGCCGATAAGGCGCGCGCAAACGCGGCGGCTGCCGACAAAGCCAATAAACACCAGTCTAAACAGTCCTAAAAAGCGCCGCCGCGGGCGGTTGTACAGGCTGCCTGTCTCGCCGCCCCATCCTTGACTGCGAAAACCTTCAACCTTTCGGTAAATAAGGAAAATAACAATTGGTGATAGCAGTGAAAAGACCTAACATCCTTTTGGCAGTTGCCGACGATGCTTCGCATTTTGGCGTATATGGACATCGGTTTGTAAATACGCCTAATATAGACGAATTAGCCGAGGAAGGCATTGTTTTCAACAATGCCTTCACCTGCAACCCGAAATGTTCGCCTTCACGGGCATGCCTGTTGACAGGAAGGCATACGTGGCAGCTGGAGGACGCGTGCAATCATTTCGGTATATTCCCGGCGAAGTTTCCGGTATATCCCGATATACTCGAAAAAAATGGGTACCATGTGGGCTTTACGGGAAAAGGATGGGGGCCAGGCGACTATATAAAGGGAGGTTTTAAAAGAAATCCGGCGGGTGATGAATATAACATGTTTAAATTGTCCCCTCCGGAGCGCACGATGATCAGCAACTGTGATTATTATAGGAATTTTGTGGACTTTCTTTCGAAAAAGCCCAAGAACAAGCCCTTTTGCTTTTGGTATGGCGGATTTGAGCCGCACAGGCATTATGCACCAGGCGAAGGTATAAGGGCGGGCAAAAAAATTGAAGACATAACATATATACCCTCACATCTTCCCGACAATGAGACTGTCCGTTCAGATTTTTTGGATTATGCTAACGAAATAGACTGGTTCGATTTGCAGCTCGGTAAAATGCTACGTAAGCTAAAGGAAATAGACGAGTTTGAAAATACAATCATTATTGTGACGTCGGATAACGGATGTCCTTTCCCCCGAATAAAAGGACAAATGTATGAACAGGGTTTTCATTTGCCCATGGTAGCCTGCTGGAAGGCCGTTTCCCCAGGCGGCAGATATATCGACGATATCATAAGCTTTATTGATTTTGCCCCCACCTTTCTCGAGGCGGCGCATATTGCCCCGGACGAGGGTATGACTGGGAAAAGTTTTCTTGATGTTTTTTATTCGCACAAATCGGGAATAATCGACGAAAAAAGAAATAAGGCCTATTTTGGAAGGGAACGACATGATCCGGGCAGAAAGGGAGATGTGGGATATCCGGTAAGATGTATACGGAACAGACAGTTTTTATACATCAGGAATTTCAAACCCGAAAGATGGCCTGCTGGAGATCCCGAAACGTGGTTTACAAATTGTGACGGCGGACCTACAAAAAAAGAAGTATTGCGATTGTATGCGCAGGGCGATGTCAAATATTTTAACCTGTGTTTTGGCAGAAGAGACGGTGAGGAATTATACGACATTGTCAAGGATCCCGAATGTATCAACAATCTGGCTTATAAAAAAGAATACCGTGGGGTTAAAGAAAATTTGCAGAGCGAATTAATGCGCGAACTAATCAAGACAAAGGACCCGCGAGTAACCGGAGACGAGGATATTTTTGAGACTTATGAAAACGTGTGTTCCGCTCCAGTATCTTTTAAAGCGTATAAGGAAGGTCGTTTTGTTCTGCAAAGCTGGTAAATGCATTCTCCCGGTTTCCGCTGTTTACGGGCTCTTTGGCAGGCCATGAAGCGGATAAAATTTTAATAATTCAGAGGTGAGGGCAGTGAAAAAACAGCGTTTATTGGCATTATTACTTCTCTTGATATTGTTTGTGTCGGGCTGTAAAGACAGTGGCTCGGAAGCAAGCAGCTCCGGTTCCAGCTCCAGTGTTCAAAATTATAGCAATGAGGAGGAGAGCCAGTTGAATTCACCGAGCGATGTGACAAGCAACGGTATAGCGGAAAATAAAACTGTGTATGTGAGGGATTTCGGCGCATTCCCGAATGACGGCAAGGATGATACCGAAGCGATAAACGCGGCTATCGATTATGCTTTAAAAAACAATATTACATATGTCGAGCTTGAAAAGGGTCAGTACGATTTAAAGCACGGCAACAGCAAAACTATCGACGGCCATAACGGTTATCTCCATATCTATAATGCAAAAAACCTGACACTAAAAGGCGCCGTGGATTCAAAAGGCACTCTGGCTACAATATTGGTAAGGGAAAATCCGTGTATAGTTGATAGCCAGCAGCTCCCCCAAGCCATGGATTTACCATCGATAATAGTTGCGTATAAAAGTAAAAATATTAAAATTGAAAACCTGAAGCTCGATAATCACCCGTATTTTTACAGCGCGGGCAAGGTGATTGAAAAAACAGACGAAAAAATCAGGGTGGAAATATTAAAAGGTCATCCGGTTGTAGACGGTATGGCAAGCGATATTATGGGCTCATATGATCTGGTTAAAAAAAAGTTGAAATGCAGCCGGCTCACCTTTTACGGGGAGGCAAAATGGCGCGTGATAGATTATGATAAAAGAATTATGGAGCTTATAATCAACGATTTGAGAGACGGCTATCAGATAAACGACATCAATCAAAACGTTAAAGTCGGAGACGGACTGTATTGGTTCTTTATAGCCGCAAGCCATATACCCCAGATCAATTTGCTTTTGAGCGATAATGTTTCACTAAATAATATCCTTACCGTAAATGCATCGGGCTTTGCATATTCGGCAATTGCCGTAAAGGATCTCACCATAAATAAGGTATACCTGAAACCGGAGGGAAACCGTATCGCCACAGCTCCTCGGGACGGTTTTAAAATCAACAGCTGTACGGGAAATATCACAATAAACGATTTAATCTTGGATGGCTGCAATGACGATGGTATAAACATCCATTCCATACCGTTTGAGGTGTTCTCAAGGGTGAACGATACGACAGTAGCGCTGAAAATCTCTTCAGACCACACTTGGCTGATGAAATACTTTTCACAAAGAGGGGCGCAGGCGGGAGACAGAGTGACGTTTATAGACAAACAGTCTGGAAAAGTCATCTGTAATGCGTCAATAAAGGAATACAAATATATAGATGTCACCAACTTGGTGACCCTTATATTTGATAAAAAACTGCCGTCGGAGATTGATTCAGGCATTTTTGCCACAATACACAGCTTTGTCACCAGTAATTTTAAAGTGACAAACTCCGCTTTTAGAAATATCTCGGGCAACGGAATTGTGTTTGCTAATTCAAAGGGACATGTGGAAAATACGGTGTTTGAGCATATCAACGGAAAAGGCATTATTGTAGGCGTCGCTTTTTTCCCGCCGTATTACAATACATTTGAAATGACGATCCCCGACAGCTTAGTAATAGAAAAGTGCCTGTTTAGGGACTCGGACAAGAGAAACGAATGGCATACAGGTCAGCCGAAGGGAATGGTCACAGTCTGTAACGGTACCAGATTGACAGAGAAAAGCATTGAAAACGTTATCGTCAGGGACAGCGTCTTTGAAGATGTATCTAAAGGATCGAGCTGCATATATATAAACAACCTTATCAAAGGAGAGATATACAACAATAAATATCCCGCCGATGCGACTTTTGTCAGCTTCGCGGATACAAATCAGCAGGACTCTGTCACCATAGGGCAAAATATAAAGCAGTGAGTAAATTCCTCTCGGGCTTTTTACGCCAATGACAAATTTGTATCATATGAATTGACGACTTGACTTAGATGTTGGCTATAATTCGGATGGGACGGCGTAACCGCCATCCCATCCGAATTTTATAGCTTTTTAAATCTTTATTGTCTATCCTAACCCTGCAAATCAGCAAAGCCAAAGCTAAGATTCGGAAGCCGTCTCCTTTGTCTTGATAAGAGAATTCAAGTACGGCGTCAGATGCTCTTGCAATTGGGATACTGGCTTGCCCTCCACCGCCAAAGGCAGCCAGACAAATGTTGAGTTAATGAGGATAGCGCTGGGATAGCCGCCGTATACCTTAAGCTCTTTCATTTTTTCAAAGACTTCAACGTGCTCCGTTGTCCAAACGGGATGTCTATCCTTTTCTGATTTTTCTTTTCCGTAAGCCATCCTCTCATTGGCAAAAGCGACAAATCCCTTAGGATTTTTACAGCCTGAAACGGCGGCTTGGTACCAGTATTGGGAGCCTCCGGCGGAATTTGCCTCAACGTCCGGGCCATGAGGGAAGGGCGCAATGCCGAACTCATCCTCCATCTTGTTGTAGAATATCATTTCTGCCATCCATGAAAATCCAAGGAGCATGGCCGTATTTCCGTTCATAAAATCTTTATCCCATGCCGTTGCGTCGTATTTACCGAAGCGGTTGGGTCCGACATAGATATCCTGAAAAAATTTCATAGCATTGGTAGTCTTCTGGTCCTTTATGCTTACCTCAATGGTTCCGTTCTCATTCATGCGCGTGTACATACCGTCGTTGGAACGGAAAATGGTATCGTAGGAATAGGTCTCAAAGCCCCACTGGTCTATAATGCCGTCATTATTTGTATCGACAGTGAGCCTTTTGCCGAGCTCGGCGAAGGTTTTCCAGTCCCATTTTCCCTGATAGAAAAGCTCGGTCGGTGTGGTCTCCCCGGCGTTTTCAAAAATCCTTTTGTTATAAAACAAGATATTAGCTCCGGTCTTGCCCGTAATGCCATAGTATGCGCCCTTGTATTTGATTCTCTCCATAGCGTCCCAGCCGTAATCTTCGTTATCAGTGTCGATATAGGGAGTGATATCTTCCAGTATATTCTTTTCCATCAAGGGCTGCAATTCATACTCATAACCGCCAATCCAGTCGGGCGAAGCGCCTGCAGAAAACTTTGCCGTCACCTGAGTAATGTATTGTTCGTAACTGGAAACACCCTCTACCGTAACTTTCCCTCCGTATTTTTCTTCAAAAATCTCTATGACCTTTTGCATATCAGTATCTCCGCTGATATCCTTTTGCCAATAGAGCAAATACAAATCGGGGTTGTCGAGCTCGCTCTTCTCTTCCTTTTCCTGATTCGCGCAGCCGGATGTAGCAGGCAGGACAAGCAAGGCCGCCAAAACGAGAAACGCGATACGCTTCATAAAATGCTCCTTTCGGTCAGACAGGGCTGCCGTGTGTTATACGCAACCCTGTCATGATTCTTATTTCTTCTTCACGGCAAAGAAAGCAAGACCGCCGGCAATAACAACAACCGCTACAATAATAATGACTATAACCAGAACATTGTTTCCGCCGCTACCGGCGCCTGTCTCGTCGCCGTCTGCACTGGAGGTGCTGCCGGAATGCCGGGAAGAGTCTTCGTTTATGGATGAATCCTCGTTGCTCACACTGGGTTCCTCCGAAACTGTGCTCTCGGATGAACTGTACGAGGAATCCTCGTTGCCTGAGGAAACGGTGGCAGCCTTAGAGGAGGTGCCGCCGGTGGGCGAGGACGAAGCGCTGCCGCCTGTACTCACAAATGTAAGTTCAGCCCATTCCGCGGTGGAATAATAGTCTGCCCACCAGGTTGAGTTGAAAGAACGGAAAGCCACCCTCGTTCCCTTAGCGTCTTCATAATCGGCCACGGTAAGGCCAAAGCGCACTCCGTCTCCGGCCTTCTTTTCTGTCCTGAAGGGAATTTTAATCTCCATGGTAAAGATCCCTTTTGCGGCGTCGGTCTTCACTGCCGCCCGCACAGGCCGCCCATACTTGGCGACCAAATTGCCGCCAAGCTGGCCGAAGATATCGTAATGGAGGGAGTCTATCTTTATCTCGTTCATCTGTTCCAGGGTTTTTCCGTCCGACCACCCGTCTATATGCTGAGAACGCACACTCGGCTCGGCGTCCCACATATAAATGGTTACGCCGTCATGCGCCCAGCAGCTGCCTACGCCGGAATTAAAGGTGCCCAGCTCGTTGTCGTCCACATAGATTGCGACATATAAGTATTTGCTGTCCCACAGCATCTTCAGCTTGGCCTCGTCGTGATTCCATACCTTTTTGATATCCTCGTCCTTATTACTGGCAGGAGCCGGATCTATTCTGCCGTTGACTGGGATCCATGGAGCCACATCCCATTCACTGTCGATTTTTCCGTCTATGGTTTTGACAGTGCCTTTAGCAATTTGAAAGGTTTTAACAATAGGTTTGGGACTCTCGGCGAAAACCGGACAAGCCATCGCAAGTGTCAGCAGGAAAACGCTTAATATGGAGACGGCCCTTTTCATAATATCACCCCAAATTTATTTAATACAAACGGTGTCTGCGGATTAATAACAAGGCGCTTGCCGCGGATATGACCATTCCCGGCAGGAGATAGAGCAGCACATCAAAAGTGTCAGGTGGCTCCGGGGTTTCAGGCTGTTCCGGAGTTTCATCCCCGCCGAGCGTTTTAAGCTTCAGCAATTCAAAGACCTCTGCGGGAGAAGTGCTGCCTGCATAAGCCACTACCTGGAAAGCATAATCGGTGCCCTCCTCCAGCCCTGTGACGGTGAAGCTGGTTACAGCAGATTGCAAAGTTTTTACAAACTCATAAGTTTCCGTATCTCCCGATGTTATCACCTTATAGACGTCTATTTGATACAAGGTCGCTCCTTGTACCGCGTTCCAGCTTAGATAAACGGCCTCCGACATGATGTCGCCGTCTTCCGGCGTGTTGACCTTGGGGTTCTCCTCCGTGGTCGGTATGGGCTGCTTGGGAGGCAATTCTGGCTCCTCTCCGTCAACGACACCTCCGTCGTCAGGCCTGCCCGTCAATGTGATATATCCCCATTGCAGCGAACTGCTCCATTCGGCGACATTAGTAGCGCTCCAACCACGGAAGCCGACTCGGCCACCCGCCTCGGCGTTGCCTCTGCCCACTCCCCCTGTATCGGTGTCCTCCCAGTCGGCAATTATCAGCGCCATGCGGATAACGGAGCCATTGGCTTTATTTTTATAGTGGAAAGGAATGCGGAATTCCATGACATAGCTATTGGTATTGTTATCCACTACAACAGCGCGGTCATCCAGAACGAAGGCGCCGCATTGATTAAAGATATCGAGATAAGAGGTTTTATCTCCCGTCACACTGCCGACCTGTTTGTCGCTCTCGCACTCCCTTTCGCGTAAATAGCATGTCATGCCATCGTGCGCCCATATCTCACCCTCTGCGATTGTGCCCAGCTCATCATCCTGGGCGACCTCCAGAAATACACTCAGACCGTCCTCGTCCCAAAGAGCTTTGAACCTGCCGATAGGATCGACAATTCCGCTTTGCAAGCCGTCTATATTAATCCATCCCGCAGCATTCCACGCCTCCTCCATTTGGCCGTCATAAACAATGTCTTTGGCGTATGCGAATTCTTTTGTCATCCGCTCCTCGGGAGTCATCTGAGACTCGTTGGGGTCGGCGTAACCAAAGCTTACATTGTCCAGATAAAAGTCCGCTGTCTCGTCAAAGTTTAACGTAAGGCCGTAGCATTTAATCACGTATCCCTCCGGCACTGTAAAATCTGTACCGCTTGGCAACTTTATCTTGACGCCGCCACCATCCTGCATCACCTCAAAATTATAGGATTTACGCATATAGCCCTCGGAGACAGTGTGCCCTATAGACTCCCAGCTTGAAAGCTCGGCAAAGTCTTGTTTGTAGTGGTCAGTTGTAGAATTATAGGTTATTATCTCCATATATGGATTCATTGAAACAGACGTGCTGTCTGCCGATTTGATGCTGAACGAAATATTGTATAACGCGGGCTGATTCATATCCGTACCGAAACGGACTACGCCCCTATCGTATTGTCCGCCGCGCTGGGAATTAAGCAGCGCTTTTGAACCGTCGACACCCGCTCCGTCCACGACCGACAGCGTAACCGTTCCGGCGGGCGCCCACAAATAGTCCTGATTGTAATGATCGTTCTGGGTGTTGCTGAATTGCCCGTCGGTCTCAAAATCATTAACTCTACTAAGCTGCCGAAAGCTGAAATTGTCTATGTAAAAATCCGACGTTTCATTAAAGTTGATATAAAGACCATATTTCAGAAGCTGATATCCTTCGGGAACCGTATAATCCGCGCTGGCGGGCATTTTTATTACAGTGCTGCCGCCTCCGCGAACAACTGAAATAGTATAGGATTTGTTTATATAAGCTTCTGTACCAATGACCTCCCAAGCTGACAGTTGAACATAATCTGATTTATACGAGTTGTTTGCGGCATCATAGGATATTATCTCTATAGCTGGATTCATTGCCATTGAAGCGCTATCAACAGATTTAATGCTAAAGGATACCTCATATCTTCCGGTGGCGGTTGCCCCATGACCGAAACGGACTACGCCCCTATCGTATTGTCCGCCGCGCTGGGAATTAAGCAGCGCTTTTGAACCGTCGACACCCGCTCCGTCCACGACCGACAGCGTAACCGTTCCGGCGGGCGCCCACAAATAGTCCTGATTGTAATGGTCGTTCTGGGTGTTGCTGAATTGTCCGTCCGTCTCGAAATCATTGCTCCCGTATGCGAAGGACGTGGAAAGCGCCGGAGCATGAGGAATCATTACCGGAATCATTGTCACAATAAGCAACATGACCAGCAAAGTCGCCAAGAACATTTTTTTCATTTCTCTTCCTCCTTATATTCTTTACCGTATTGTAAAGTTAAATGAAAGTTGAGAACCCGTCAGCCTTAGTGGTACAATGCTTTTGCCACAAAACACAGTACCTCCCGAAAGGAGACGAGTTCTCATGGCAAAAGTATATCAGTTCAGCTGTCCGAAATGCAACAACAATCACTCATTTTATCGTTACGGCAAAGATCCTGACGGGTATCAGAAGTATCTCTGCCGGAGC
>ENA-UOYA01003091-UOYA01003091.1-activated-sludge-metagenome-genome-assembly--contig:-NODE-3091-length-15148-cov-4.461803_pt1 | contig 15148 bp, 11 predicted proteins | sample MGYA00238163_ERZ764804 | MGnify/ENA primary metagenome ERZ764804 (study PRJEB28919, sample SAMN05720223) | activated sludge metagenome | isolation source: Anaerobic digester | place: Hong Kong...
CGGATTTATCGGACACGTTGGGGGCGACCTCATCCACATCATCCTCGTCATCGCAGCTATCGTCTTGATCTACAACCTCGTTGTTGGTCGCCGACGAGTCTAACACTTTGACACCTACAACAAATCACCTCGGCCTTTTGCCGAGGTGATTTTTGTCAGTGGCGACAACAATATCCGCCCAGACGCGCCCAGTACCGTCGACCCCGACAACTGGTCATGTAGAATGGACTCCTCGCACGTCGCCACACTCAACTCGCAAGCAGGCTACTGGCGCAACCTCAACACCGCCAGCAACCGCGGCGTGTTACGTGAAGCAAGCTAGATGCTATTTATTTTCAGTGGTAAGAGATTTGCTGATTGCAGCTACCTAGCAAGCGCTAGATCCTGTGCGACTAGCGCCTCGAGTTCGCAATCCATGCCATCGGTTGGATTTGTCACACATGCATTTCCAAGTATTAGTTTACGTCCTCGCCCATCTACTGCAGAAACCGCCGAACGTCCTGTCGCGGTATATTTGTTCCATATACCATCACGCATAAGACCTGCGATCTCTGTCATTGGCTGCAAATCATCATCCATGAATTGAAATTTTACTCGATACAAACCTTGCTCAAAATCTATTCTCGCGATTCTTCCAAGATGCTTAACGGCATTTTCATGATCTTTGTATATCTCAAAGTTCAGCATCACAACTTCGTTCTCACTAAGCTCACCCTCATTTAGCCGAGCCGTAAAAGCCTCGTCGTATTCGCGTCGCGGACACAAACCGGATTCGTCTAACATTGCCATAGTATTACTAGTTATACCACTTTTTATATATTATTACGAACAAAAAGCTTGTTAGAATGAGTTTATACGTAATATATCCAACCGCCTCCCACAAGAGCAGGTAGCGTATTCATGCACTATTTGGCGGTTCGACTCAACCACTCTATTGCAGCTTTACCTTCGTTACGAATGACATCATCCATAAGACGTGAGTGCTTGATATCATTACGATAGCGGCGAAAAGCATTAAAACGTGAACGCATTAGCTCAACCGACTCGAATCTATCTGAAAACAAACTCCAATTATTCTCAATGATGTTCATATAGTCAGGAACATCAAGTTGTCTTAGTTGTTCAAGATACGTAACGTGTGCATTGATAGTCGCAGTGTGCCTCTCTTCGCTTTTGATTCTTTCGTCAATTTTTTCTTGAAGTTTTTTTGAAATAGACCTCTCCCAAGTAACAGCACACTGCGATGCGATCAGTTGACGAATACTTAACTCAAGACTATCTATGACTTTATTTGCATTACCCTCAAAATCACGTTCAAATTTCGAACCTGCTAGCAGTTCAAATTCATGAAGAATACTGTTTGCACGCTCACTTAAAAACACTGAGTAGTTATCATCTTTGATAACTTGATTATAGACGAGGAGATGACTAGCGAGCGTGTTATCAAAAGTATTGTTCTGCTGATTGTAATCGGCAAAATAATCGCTTGGTTTACGATCTGTAATTTCTTTGTTAAGTTCAGCCGGTATAAAACAAAAGTTCGATATCGTATTCTCATTGCCGATTGAGTTATCACGCAAAAACGCCCTCGGGAAAACATGATGCTTCTCAATCGCACCGTATGATGTTAACACGTCTATAAGTGCGATTCGTTCACCTGTCTTAAAATGCTTAGGATGTTTTAGGGCTAACATGCAAAAGAAGGCGTTACGGATCGATGACCTATTGGAAATAGATACACTGAGAATTCGTTCGGCGCTTAGCGATGGATTCTCAATACGAACTTCTTCGCCGCGAAGAGCTTTGTCGATGATATCTCTCCTGTCGTCGCCGAGCTTGTTTTCGAGTGTTGCCGAGTATCGCTCGTTCAGCGCCGACTTCCAGTACCACTGATCGATAGTAGCGCTCAAGTGCGGCGTCAGCGAACGACCTTTTACTTGATAAAATGCATATGCAACGAGTGCAGTCATTGACGGATATGGCAGGAACTCTATCGAGTATGCTCCAAAATTATTTCTCATATAGCTAAGAGCCGAACGTATCGCCGTATCGATTTCTTTCCACTCATTCTCAAGCTGCTTGCCATCAATCGATAGCTGATGTGCGCGGGTACTAAACTTCTTTAATATCAAGGCGATAGTCTGAGAAACTACTTCGGGTGGCAAGCTGCCATAATTCATAGCTTTTAGCTCCTCACGAAGTTTCTCATATTCGACTTTGAGATCGAACGTCTCCGACCAAGTCGATGCTACCACAAGATCAAATGTTCCGAGTCGCACGCCGCCCTTATTGATGCGCTCGAATATTTCGATAGCATTTCCGAGCTCCATTTCTCGTACTTCAACGACCGAGAGGTTATAGCTACGAAATAGCATGGCACACCGATAAAATGTATTTTGATACTCAGGTTTGATGCTCGACATGAGGCGAAGGGACGAGCTCATCTCGACAATGTCTCTTAGTGCTATCAAGTTCACCCCATTTGGATGACTCGCGCTGAATTTTTCTTCTTCGAGGTCAAAGCATATTTTGCTATAGTCGATACCATTTACCTCAAGACCTTTTATGGCGACATACAGTGAGGTTGCTCGTTGCTGTCCGTCGAGAATATACCGCAACTGCGATTCGTCTTCGGGCTCGGGCAGGTTGAGTTCTGCAACGTTCTTATACAGCGACTTATACTTAGAGTCTGCCTTCCATATAAAGAAGCTGCCGATCGGAAACTCGTTATAAATCGAATCAAGTAAGCCAATGACTTTCGGCCGATTCCATACATAATCACGCTGAAACCGCGGAAGCCTGAGGTCGCCTTTATCGATATCACTAATAAGGTCGGATAGATGATAATCACTATTTATACGAAGTTTTTGAGTTTCCATATCTCTTTTATCATACTATAGAAGTAATTTTCATTACTAGAAGACGAATATACTTATGCTTTCATTTATAAGAATTGTCAAATATACTATTTATAATTATATTTTTACGTTAGTCTATGTTGTATTATTATCAATAATCTGTTGTATTTATCAGATATAGGCATTAGCGGTACTTGACAAACACACCATCGGATGTTGACATATATAGTTTTTTACGATAGTATGTACTTAGATAGAACTGCCATGTTTTATCTCCGAGAAACTTCGTCGTAGTTTATACACTACACCTGCGAGGTTTCTTTTTTATCTAGGCGGAAAAACAGACATAAAGTATTTGTTATTTGTAGAGTTGTCACGCTTTACTTGAACATAAAACAGTTCATCGGAGGGCGTAGAGCCGGCAAATCGATACACTGTTTCATTTGCGCCATTTGGGTTTTTCCTACTAACAGGCTCAAAGCGGGTGTTCTGTAGAAGGTCGATTGCTGCAGCGTAAAATTTTAGTCGTCTTTTTCTATCACTGCGCGGCTTTTGGCTCAAATGTGCCCAAAACATATCGATAAAGATCTTTTCTCTACCAAAATATAAAGATTTTATATACGGATTTCGCTTTGTCGAGTGAGCATATTGTTTATGTATATCACGAGCAGCACGCTCCACATCTCGATAAGATCTTCCGGGAATTTTACCAATTTTTGAACGGTAAACCTTCACTATTTCTACGCCTCGTCGGTGCGAAATTCTATATCATAATTAATCAAGAAACTCGTTTCATCGTCTGTAAATCCAAAGGGCTCCTGCAGTAGCCTATCGATATCATCAATTAGGTGCTTTGAAAGTCGAGCACGGTACTCTCGAAACTCTGATATATTATTGTAGCTTGCTTTTTTTAAAGACGAGTTTAGCTCAAGATCCTTTACATACTTATTATAGGCAAGTTCAAGTTTCTTTACTGTGCTCTCATCCATTTCCGGTACATGGCACATCATTATCTCAGGGACTTTTACGTTCAAGTTATCTGAATATGTTTGGTAAAGCCAGAAATAAAGATTGGATGACAAAATTGCGCAAATCGCATCCCTCGATATATTAGAGACGTTGATCTTCTTCTCTGCAGCGGACATAGTCGGATAATTAAAGATAAGGTTATAGTATCTTCCACCAGCAGCACGATAATATATAGCTTCCGCTGCATCATTATCTTTCGTAACATAGTTTTCTAGCTTGCTTTGCTGACTTATCTTATCAAGAATCGTGCGTTCAATTTCGGAGCTGATTTTGGCGATTCTTCCGGGCTTCTCATATCCTTTAGAATTAATGAATCGTAAGTCATCAATAATTGATCGAATTTCTCTTGTTGCATAGCGCTTGATAACTTTTGTAGTCATAAGCTCTCGCGTGGGGGTGCCCGTCTTAACAGCCATTACTATAGACACTCGTTGATCGGCATTATCAAATATCTTCTTTGGCCTATTTGAATATGATGATACCTCAATGTATTCGCATTCACTCAGTATCATTCGGTGAAGCGCGCTCATACCTTCGCTCGAAGTAAACGCAAGTGGAACAATATAACTAAGAACCCCATTGTCTTTTATAGAGTGAAAAAGTCCAAGGTCTATGAAAAGCGAGTACGTATCCGTGCTACCTTTCACCGTTTTGTTAGATTGCGCACTCTTATATGTTAGTTTGTACAGCTCCTTTTCTGAAGTTTTGAGCTTAACTCCATAAGGTGGGTTCCCGACAACAATATCAAACGATTCGATGCCGAACATATAGTCAGTATCGAAAAACTGCGCACACTTTGTACTGTCAAATGGATCAAATGTCTGTAGTTGCTTTGAGCGCTTACTGCTACTTAGTCCTACTTGAGATGTTAGTTGCCTATACTCAACACGCAGTTTTTGTTTCGACGCTTTTGTGCGAGCACGAAAATATCTGTCTCGAATATCCGCAAGTTTTGAGTCGAGCGATTGCTCATCAAAAAGATTGAGCGCATCGCCCTCAGCAAGTGGAATGAGGCTGTTTGCTGTGATGAACTTGAAGTCGAGATTTGGCAGTGGCTCATTCTTTAGCTTTTCCGGCACTTCATCAACAACGAGACTCAGCCATGCTCTTAATCGCGAAATATCAGCGGCCATAGGATTTATATCTACACCGTATATACTGTCCTGCAATATTCCGAGCTTTACTTCGTACTCGTCGAGCTTGCGATCAACGCGCTGAAATACACGAACAAGCAGCTGCATCATGCCCATCGGAAATGCTCCCGAACCACAAGCGGGGTCAAGAATCTTTACTTGTTCTAGCGCGCGGCGTACTTCATCACGATCTGCTGGCCGCTTTTCGAAAAGGTGTTTTGTCTGATTGCTTTCGTCATTTGTCCACTCTTGCTCGGAGGTATCGATGAGCTTGTCGACAAGCACTATATGATCAATAACCTTGCCCTCGAGCTGGCCGTACAGGTAGCGTCTCAGGCTTTCGCGGCACATATAATCTACAATCTCGCGCGGCGTGTAGAATGCTCCGCTCGCTTTTCGAGCGTTTGTTTTGGTCTCGTCCACTTGCTCGGCGAGAAGGTTCTCAAAGATACGTCCGAGCATCTCAGGATCGATAGCTACCTGCTCAAAGTCAGGTGTCGATTCGTCGGTCGTAAAGTTATACTCGTCAAAAAAATTATATATGTTTGCAAAGTATCCAGTCGGAAATGAGAGCTTGTCATTTTTATCAAGATTTGACTCTTCGAATAGGCCGCCATTGAGGTACGGTGTTTTCTGATCTGCTCGCTCATCCATAGGCGTATTGAGCGTCGCAAAAAAAAGTTTTTTGAGACGCTGTGCGTAGTACTCATCCGAGTCGACCGAAACCGCAAAGTACGCCTCTGCCTCATTGACTACTCCTTTTTTGCGCAAAAACCACACAAAGAGCAGGCGCCCTATGAGACGGTTTGCGTACTGCTTCGCATCAAAATCATCAAATATATCATTTTTTACAAAATGCTGCGTGAGCTCAGTAAAGTAGCGAGCAATTTCTTTGTAAAACTTCTTATTAACCTCTTGGAGCTGGAAGCTATTCCATAAGGCACCGTGAAGACGTGCTTGATCTGAAATGCCTGCTGCTTCTGCCCAGTTACTCAAAATAGTTTTTGCGGTGTGAGTAAGATGACCGTCGAGACTCAACACGCGCACAGCGCCGCGATTGCTCAGCGCTATCGTTAGCGCATCGCCATCGGGGCTGAGAAAAAAGTCTATGCCTATAGGTAACTTTTGCTGGCGTGTAAACTCAGCGTCTTCGTAGTTTGGCGTGAAGTGTACAGCGCCCATGATGCGCTGACGAGTGCTTTTTTTTGAATCCTTGCCGAGCCAATAGAGCTTTGCCTGGATATTTGAATCTGCCGCCACTCCTAAATTGACGCACGCACGTTGACTCGTAAGTATCGGATGTTTTTGGAACCAGCCTTCGTACTGAATGACTTTTTGATCTTGAAGGAATGATTCTCTTGGAGCGGTTTGTATATCGAGGAGTGACAAAATGCTCCTCGCCAGATCGAGACTATTTTCATAGCCCTTTTCGCGCTTGAGCTTTTGTACAAGCGTGTCAATCTGTGAGATGCTAGTTCGACTTTGCATAGTTGTATACAATCTTCATGTTTTCTAGGATATGTTGACTACTCTCTGTGTTCACTAACTTGTCGGTTGGCTCAGTAATGAGCAAAAGGTCAGAGTCGGTTAGGGGCTTCCCTAGCTTTATACGCTCATAGGCGTTTCGCATACCTTTGTCGAGCTCCTTCTCGTATATACGGTTAGCGCCTCTTGTCAATGCTTTGTAAAGATCAGTAGTATCCATATTAATATGCGTCACGAGGTAATCAAGGACAAGTGAGTATGATGGCTTGATTTTTCCTTCTCGTGGGCTTTCGTATTCGCTTGTTGCAAGCATCTGGCCGTATCGCACGATATGACTTTCGACGGTAGATTTATCAAATCTAATTGTATCGCGCCCTGATTGATCATCTTCAGGAGTTGTCTGTATATATGAAAGAGCGGCCAGCGTATCAAATAACTGCATTGTTCCCTGTTCGGGCTGCGACGCGTAGAACCTATGATGCCCACCAATGATATCTACTTTGCTGTCATTTACCGCATCTTTTACATCAAAGTGCACTAACGTAAGAGCCTCAGGGGTGTCTTTTATTGAGATTGTTCTTGCTGGCAGCATTCCCCACTTGCGATGAGGTATGCCATGATAAACACGCTGTTTTGTCTCGATATCAGCCGACGCGTCAAACCTCTTGAGGTCGGCGATGAGGCCGTCTTCACCCAATGAAAAATCAGCCTCCTCTTCTATCTCAGCGAGAGCGCGAGACTTATCTTCATCACTCCCTGTCAATACACGGAGCGTAGTGTCGATGTCTATGTCGTTGGCTGCGTCATCAAGAAAGTCTACTGGTTTTGCCTTTTCTCCAAGGATAGATTGGTCCGTCCCGACAGTGTTGCGGATAAGATCTACCTTGTGCTGCAACCGCTGAACAAGTCGCAAATACTGTTCGAGTTGCCGAGCAGGATGCATGTTGTAAATGTACACCGACTCAAATGGAGAACCAAGACGATTGATGCGACCGTTTCGCTGGATCATACGAACAGGGTTCCAATGAAGATCGTAGTTGATCAACACACCACAATCTTGTAGGTTTTGTCCCTCGCTCAAAACATCCGTGCTAAACAGGTAGTCCAGCTCGGTATCGAGTGGCCCCATTTCGTAATTTTTCGCTACAGGTGCAAAGCGACCGGTGTAATTTTCTACCATCTTCTTACTTTGACCAGTGATAAAGGCTGCATTCTGGACATTTATAGCACCTCCTGTCAGCTCAGGAAGTCTTTTTTTGAGATACTCAATCGTATCTGCGTAAAATGAGAATACGAGCACTTTCTGACCAGCCGGCTGGGTATTGCGAAGGTTTGAGAGATGAGCTGCAAAAGCTTCAATTTTCTTGTCTTCGTCAGTAAGCACTTTTATACATTGGAGCGCACAGTCGATCAGCCTAAGGTCGTAATCTATGTCTTTCTGTAGCTCGGCGATAGCATGCGTTTGCTCGGTGATATCCACTGCTTCTTCATCGATAGTTTTGATGATATCAGAGTCATCATCGCTATACTCTTTGCGAATCGAATCAATATCTTTGATACGAATCAATTTACCTTGATGCAGCGCATCACGAAATGCTAAGAGCCTATCCCTGTATCTTTTAATACTTATCACTAGACTTTGCGGAGACGATTCAAGCCGCTTAAGATAGCCGATACGAATGATGTTGTGGATGCTCATTTGTATGCGAAGACGAAATCCATCAGATCCTTCCAACTTAAACGCACGGAGTTCTTCTACTGACTTGTCATAAAAACGATGCATGTAGAGCATATCGCGATAGAGGGGCAAGCCGAGAGATAATAATAGTTGGAAGATCATATCGAACGGAGAGTCTATAGAGATTTCATCGATAGCCCTAGGTTCTTTCTCAAGAACGCGAAGCGGATGGGCTGACCGCTGAGTAGCTTCGAGTAGCTCCTCGATCGAGTATGAAAATAATTTTGCGATTGGCAACATGCCGTTGTGCGCAATTAATACGTCTCGGATCTTCTCTGCCTGTACAGACGTAAAATCATACGGTAAAGAGTCTACTTTACCCTTCGGAAACTTCTTTATATTACCTTCGGCATCTTTTAGCCCACCGTAGGTAGACTCGATACCCTGCCTCGTTGCTCTGACCATAAAGTGCGAGAGTGCTGGACGCAGTGCTTTTTTTACTTTGTTAAAGTTAATGGTTTTTCCTTGTTTTGCCTGCGCCTTAATAGATGAGTCAAGCGAGCGTATGACTTCATCAAAATCTCGACTTCGAGGTGGCTCCTTTTCTTCATTTGGAGTATATAAAATCCTATATGCACTCCGACTCCCTTTTGCGGCAAGTTGGATTTGATTCGCAAAATCCGATAGTTGATTATTGATAGGTGTTGCAGTGAGCATCAAGACATGGCTATTAGGATTTGCCGCGAGCCAGTCAAACATCATCTTGTAGCGAGCACCGTTCTCGGAGCGTAGATTATGCGCCTCATCAATAACAAATAATCTTACCTGTGCATCCTTATCAATTTGTCTTCGTCGATTGATCTCATCTTCATTCTGTAGAGAGATGATTGATACATCTGTAAGGCCAAACGCTTTTGAAAGCTCACGAGTCCATTGGCTTTTTAGTGCCGCTGGCACAATTATTTCGACACGTTGCCGTCCATCAGGACTATTGATGTAATGGTCTATAACACTTCCCGCCGTATACGTCTTTCCGAGTCCAACTGAGTCCGACAGCATCGCCAATTTATGACTTTTTAATTTCTTAATCAAGATGTTTGCATTTCGCCGCTGAAACTCATAGAGAGTGTTTTCCCGGCTCAGCAAATCATCGTCTTCTAGCTCATCCTTATATAGCTGATAGAGCGTTGCGATATACATTTCATACGGACTAAACATCTGGTCGCCGACTGGTGACGTGCTCAATATTCTACTAAACTCACCCGACCACTCCTCTGCTTGTTCCCAAAATTGATCATACCAACATAGATGACCAACCTCCTGCGTCTCAGTCGTGGGTCGATACGTAACAATGCGACCATCTTGTTCTAGACCATTTAATTCTGTGTTGCCTGTGAGCCCTGCGCCAGTAAAATTGCTCGATCCGACAATCGCCACATTTTGATCTGAGGAATAGTTACCAAAAATATATGCCTTTGCGTGAAAAAAAGTCTTTTTAAAAATTCTTACTTCTAACCTGCCTTCGTCAATCAATGTCCTAATCTTGATGATAAGTTCTTTGTAGGCCGTGTTCTGCTCTAGTTGTTCGAGATCGGAAAAGATGTCTTTGTCTGGAAAGTCTGGCTCTGGTGATGCTTTTTTATAGCGCGGTACCAATGGTTCCTGGCCGATGAGCAAGCGAATCTTTTTGAAGTTTTCGAGTCGATCGATGAGCAGCCCTGTACCGGGCAAATCCCAGTAGCCGGTGGCGATCGCAATCTCGTCATATTCATCGCATAACTGCCAGAGGGTATCTTTTAGTACCCTTCTGTTGTTATCGATGATTTTCGGCAAGGTCATTACATACAGTATACCTCTCTCGCCTCTGTTTTTCTACCATATCCTACGTTGTTCTGCTCAGGCTTTTGTCGATGGGCGCAGGCTGTCGATAGCCGTCAGGACTTGGTCGATACTAATCTGCGAGTGATTGAGACCATCGCCGGCGTAATAGCTCGTGCTGGGATTGCCACCGATAACACGCGGCAAGGCCGCCCACTCTTTGGAGAGATTGTGCGCCAGCTGTTCGCGGGATATCGCCCCGCGTAGATACTCATGCACACCGCGGCGCTCAAGCAGGCGGATAGCCAGCCGGTCTTGGAGTGCTTCGTCAAACCGGGTTTTTTCATCGATATCGAGCTCATTTACGAGACCGGCGAGCGTCGGACGGATGAACTGATACTTACCGACGGCGTTGCTAGGATGCCCCTGCTCGACGAAGCGCTTTTGCCATTCGAGCACCTCCCCGACGGTCATGGTAGTGAACTTTGTTTCAGTATTTGCGGCATTGCCAAAGTACGCGTTGTAGTTGCCCCGGCTCTCGCCGAGCGCAATGGTATCTAATAGGTCAGTGTAGTTAGCCTGCATAGCGCTCCTTTCGATCAATATCCCGGCAGCCGACACGACAACGACCGCAACGACCATAGCAAGACGTCGCCGGGTCCGCCAAAGGCGCCAGAGACGTCGGGTAAATCTGGTGGTTCGTTTGCTCATGCCTCATATCATTTTACCAAGATTTCGCTCATGCTTCATGATAGTCGGCGAGAAATAATCTAGCGAGTACAGTTTGCCGGCGTGTAGTAGAAATTACCCGCGTCAACACCGGTGATTTCCTTGCCAGCCGTTACCTCGAGGGTGAGTGGCGTGTGGTACTGCGCATCACACAGATCGACATCGCCGGTCTTGTAATGACCGTCCTTCATATAAGTATCATAGTAGCCAGTCATAGTGCCGCTCTTTGCGAGCACTTTGTATATACCCGGCGTCACGGTGACCTTGTAGTCCTGCGCGCCAGTCTTGCCCGCCATCGCCGTGTCGCATACTATCTCGGCGCCCGAAGTCGCACTGACAATGCATACTTTGTAGTCGGCTGGATAACCCTCAGAAGGATACACTGCCCCACCAGTAATCGTACCGGTGTCGTCAGTTGTCTTTTCGGAATCGGTCTTTTTGTCGGTCGTAACGCCGGTCGTTCTTAGTGATTCAGTTTGAGTCGATACGGGAGCGTCATTTGTTTTTCGCTGTACGGACCACATACCGTACACGGCCGCGCCAACGAGCCCCACGACGACGACCGCCAGTATGACAGCCAGTAGATTTCTATTGTTATTGTTCACGATATAGTCCTCCTTGTCTTTACTGACTAGTATCCTCCGCATCGGACCGAGGTGCAAGTGACACCTAGCGAGGTGTATACTATCATCATGAAAGCACTAGCAAAACTCATAGTCGTCACGGGTGCGGGCGGCGGTATCGGCGGCGAGCTGGTACTAACCCTACTCTCGCGTGGCGCACGTGTCGCTGCCATCGACCTGCGTGAAGACAGTCTCGCGGGCATACAGTCACAGGCCGGTGAACATGCTGGTAATCTCTCGATACATGCCTGCGACATCGGTGACCGTGAAGCAGTCACAGCACTCCCCGCCGCCATAGCCGCCGCACATGGCCAAGAAGTCGACGGACTCATCAACTGCGCCGGTATCATCCAGCCGTTCGTCCGCGTCAATGACCTGACGTACGATGCTATCGACCGGGTCATGCGCGTCAACTTCTACGGTACCCTTTACATGACCAAGACGTTTTTGCCCGGTCTGCTGACTCGCCCAGAAGCCCACATCGTCAATGTCTCGAGCATGGGAGGTTTTCTCCCTGTGCCAGGTCAGAGCATCTATGGAGCGAGCAAGGCCGCTGTAAAGCTAATGACCGAGGGACTCTATGCCGAGCTGCTCGATACATCAGTCCGCGTCAGCGTGGTATTTCCCGGTGCGACCAAGACCGATATTACCAAGAACTCAGACGTATCAACCCCAGGCGACGCGGCCGCAAGTGAAGCAAAGTACAAGATGCTCTCTGCCGCAGGCGCGGCGAAAATCATCGTCGATGGCATGGAGGCGAACAAGCCGCAGATATTTACCGGCAGCGACTCAAGGATGATGAACAAGCTCTATCGGCTCTCACCTGTCTATGCGACAAAATTAATCGCAAAACAAATGAAGTCCCTGCTCAAATAACTACTTAGACTTACGGGATAGCTTTGACGGCCACCACATCCAGCGGCCGAGCGTCAGTGTGATGCCTGGAACGATTATCGAACGCACGATGAGCGTGTCGAGCAACACGCCAAATGCGACGATGAAAGCTATCTGCGCTAGGAATAATATCGGGATGACATAGAGCGCCGCGAAAGTCGACGCCAGTACGATACCCGCGCTCGTGATGACACCCCCGGTGACGACGAGCGCCTTGAGAGTACCTTCACGGACACCGAGCTTTATGGTCTCTTCGCGTACGCGCGTCATGAGAAAGATATTGTAGTCGATACCGAGTGCGACGAGGAATACAAAGCCGAATATCACCACTGCCGGGTCTGCGCCGACGTAGTGCCAGACGTTGTTGAAGAGCAGTGCAGCGATACCGAGCGTCGCCCCAAATGATACGACGGTCGTAATGAGCAGTACGAGCGGAGCAACGATAGAGCGAAGCAGTAGCATTAGCACAATAGTGATGGCCACTAGGATGAGCGGGATGATAGTACGCAGATCATGCTCGGAAGCGATATTGGTGTCCAGCTGGACGGCACTAACGCCGCCGAACTTGACGTTCGGGTAGCTCGGATGGATCGCCTCGCGGAGACGCTTGATTGTCGCGCGGGCGTCAAGCGAACTCGCGGGGTCACGCAGCACGACTTGCATGAGGACATTGCCGTCAACGACTTTTGGCTCAGTGCCAGCAAAGGGATACGCCGTGTCGACGATAGAATCAACCGAAGGAATAGCGCTCGACGCCTGCTGGTATGCCTGATCGATGATGGCGGCTGGAGCACCTGCCATCTGGACCTCGAGCTGAGACCGAAGTGCACCGAGCTGCTCGTCTTGCTTGTCAGCGACTTGGTCGCGAATGGTACCACGAATCTTTGTCTCCAGCCGGCCGAGCGGCGCAGGACTTTTGTCAGCATCAGTCGTGACGACACTCACCGTATCAACACCCTTGTCAGCTTCGAGCTTTGCGAGCACGTCCTGTTGCTGCGCCTTCGGAACGAGTACGAGTGCCGGGGTACCAGAGCCCTTCGGGAAATGGCGATCGAGGACCGCTTGGCCATCGCGGGCCTCGGACTTACCGACGATGAGGTCGCCCTGTGATACGCCGTCCGCCTTTAGCTGCGGGACGAAAAGACAGGCTATGAGCAACAGTCCCATGAGGCCGACCCATAGGCGCCTTGGGTAGCGACCAACGAGTGCGCCGACCTTTATCCATGCTGGATGAGCATCATGATAATCAGTTTGGGACTTGCCTTTAATGTATTTCGGACGGCGTGGCCAAAATGCCGCCCTACCAAACAGTAAAAGTGCCGCCGGGAGAAACGTCAGTGCAGAAAGAATAGAAAATATCACGCCGACACCACCGACCGGACCAAGCGCTTTATTCGAACCGAGATCTGAAGCGAGCAGGCAGAGCAAGCCGAGCGTTACCGTACCGCCAGCAGCGAGTATCGGCTCCCATGATGCCTTCCAGGCGGCCTTGGTGGCCTGCCATGCGCTGGCATGATGCGTCAACTCTTCGCGATATCGAGCGATATATAAGAGAGCATAGTCAGTCGCCGCACCGATGACGAGGATGAAGAGGATGCCCTGAACCTGACCGTTGAGCTGCAAGATACCCGCATCCGCAAGGTGCCAGACGAGTAGAATGGCGGTCGAGAGCGCGAATATCGCTCCCATTAATGTGATGACAGGCAGTATCGGCGAGCGGTATACGACGAGCAAGATAACGAACACCACTGCTAGCGCCACTAGCAGTAGCGTGCCATCGATACCGGCGAACGCTTTGTTGAGGTCGCGCGCGAACATGGCTGGACCGGTAAAGGTATAGGTAAGCGACGGCTTCGTGTCGGCGACGGATTGCTTCATCTCGCCGATGACCTCGGCAAACTCACTGTTTGAATCGAGCGGAACCACCAAAAATGCGGCTTTTTTGTCGTCTGATATAATCGGCAGTGCAATCGTTCCCTTAGCGACGCCGCTGGCTTCTATCTTATCCTTAACGGCATTGATTTCGGTTTTTTGTGAGCTCGTGAGCTCGCTCGAGTGCTCGGTAACAAGCAGTACTGGGATGGTATTTGAACTTTGGAACTTACCCAGCTCATCAGCAACTCGTGTTGACTCTGCGCTTTTCGGAAGGAATGATGTGAGGTCATTACTTGATACCTCATCGATCTTGCCAAAGTATGGACCGCCAACGCCTGACAGCCCAATCCATACGAGTATGACGGCGAGTGGCAAAATGAATCTGAGCAGCATGGATGGACGCTGGTTTTTTTCTTTTTTCACTGTTTCCTCCTAAGAATTGGTCTTTCACCATTGTACCACCCTATATTAGGAGAAAAATGCGAGATATATTATACTTTTATGCATATGAAAGACGCTTATCCCGCCGGCACCGTCCATACAAAAGTCCCCGCCGACCTCACACGAGCTCTCGATGAGCATACTGAGGCTCGCGCCGCCTGGCACGATATAACTCCGCTTGCCCGCAACGAATGGATCTGCCTTGTCGAATCTGCCAAACAAAAGCAGACCCGAGCTCGGCGACTCAAACGTACCTACGAGCAACTCTCGCGCGGCCAGCGGCGGCCATGCTGCTGGCAAGGCTGTCCGCACCGCGAAAAAAACGGGAAGTAACTTCCCGTTTTCATATTAGATACGCCAAGTCGTGAAGAATAGTTTACATAACTATACCCGAGACTTACGAGCAGTAAGCGGGATCGGAATAACATTTGCGATAGGCTTTTTCGTGAGGATTGCCGTGGTGCGATCGAGACCAATACCAACTCCATACATCGGAGGAAGCCCCATCTCGCAGGCTTCTATGAGTCGCGTATCCGTTCGGATCTCATCGTCACCGCTTTCGATAGCTTGTCGGCCTAGTTTACG
>ENA-UOYA01003094-UOYA01003094.1-activated-sludge-metagenome-genome-assembly--contig:-NODE-3094-length-15139-cov-8.902944_pt1 | contig 15139 bp, 18 predicted proteins | sample MGYA00238163_ERZ764804 | MGnify/ENA primary metagenome ERZ764804 (study PRJEB28919, sample SAMN05720223) | activated sludge metagenome | isolation source: Anaerobic digester | place: Hong Kong...
TATGTACAATTTTGCCGTCAATCATAGTCATTGTAACATCTGTCATAATGTCGAGAGGATCGCCGTCAAGCAGAATAAGGTCAGCGTCCTTGCCTACGGTAATTGAGCCGGTTCTGTCGGCTATGCCGATACCCTGTGCAGCGTTTATTGTTATTGCTTTAAGTGCTTCAAGACGCGGAAGCCCTGCCTTTGCGCAGTATGCCGCACTTAATGCAAGATATTGTACGGGAACCTCGGGATGGTCTGTGCATATTGCGACTTTAACCTTACTATTATATAGTATAGCTGCATTTGCGGTTGTCAGCTTTGCAAGCTCAGGCTTTCCCCTGTCGCTTATAATAGGGCCGACAAAAGCTGTTGCGTGGGCCTCTCCAAGCAGGTCAGCAATAATATGCCCCTCTGTGCAGTGAATAAGCACATAGTCAAGGTTGAACTCTTTTGCAATACGTACAGCTGTCATTATATCGTCCGCCCTGTGGCAGTGAAAATGCGCCTTGATTTCTCTTTTCAAAAGAGGTATAAGCGCCTCATTTTTAATGTCGAACTCGGGCAAATCCTCGTCGTTTTCAACAGCCTTTTCAATATCATCCATATAACGTTTTGCCTTGAACAAAGCTTCCCTTATAAGTGCAGCCGTAGCCATTCTCGTAACAGGGGCACTTTCCTTGTCAGCAAATGCTGACTTTGGGTTTTCACCGAGAGCAAATTTAATTGCTGCTTTACGGATAAGCATTTCATCAGCACACCGTCCGGCTGTTTTTACTGCAATAAAATCTCCGCCAATGGGGTTTGTTGAGCCGCACCCTGTAAGAACAGCTGTTACTCCTGCCCTAACGGCGTCAGCGAAATACCCGTCGGTAAAGTTAAGACCGTCAATAGCCCGCAAATGCGGAGTAACAGGGTCGCTGTCCTCGTTGATGTCATCGCTTTCAATTCCTGCTCCGTCGCCTAAAAGCCCTATATGCGAATGGCAGTCGATAAATCCCGGGAAAAGGAGCTGTCCCTTTGCGTCAATATCATCTTTAGAAACAGCAGGGGGAGCACCTTCCGACACTTTGGTTATTTTTCCGTTTTTCACATGGACAAAGCCGCGTTCAATGGGCATACTGTCCATGGGAAAAATCTGTGCATTATAGATATACATTATAAATGGCCCTGCTTTCTCAGGACAGACCGCATTCGTCATAATCCTTCCAGCGTTCATGATAGCGAAGATTGCTTACTGTACGGTAAACAATATAAGCTGCCGATGCAAGGAAAAGAACAAGTGCCGCTGCAACAGGAATTGCGGTGCGGAAAAAGTCTCTTGCATCCTGACGTTCCTCTGCTATAAATTTAATAGTATCTTTCATCTTGTGATCTCCTTTTTCAGCAATAATATATTTACTATTATAATGTGTAAATATTAATAAGTAAATACCTTTTAAGTATTTTTTAATTATTGCAAGGCATATTAAAAGTGATAATGGCAGGATATTTTTATAGCTTTAGGGATAAAGTAAAAGTTTTATGGAAGTGACAAAAAAGGTTGCAATTATTTTACTAAATGTAGCATAATATACAGACTAAGCTTAATTTTGTTTAAAAATAATATTATAAAAAGAAATGATTTGTCATATTTTGATTTTAAAATCAGGATTTTTGACCTTGGTTCAGAATTGTATTATGTGAATTTATGATTTTTGCATAAAGAGAATTACAAAATTATTACTTTTACGCCGCATAAAATGTAACTATATGGTTAATAATTAATTTGAAGTACAATTGTTTTGTTACATATGTACAAAAATGCTGTGTTGAAATCAATTGACAAATAGCTATGTTTTATCTATAATTGCTGTAAGATTTCAAAGCGGTTACTTGTTGTAATTGTTTTGTAACAAGCAAAAGTATTTTAATATAAATAGTGACAAATTTTAAGTAAAGGAGTCGTTATGAGCAGACTATATATACTGTCGGATTCTCTAAAGGGAAAACTTAAAGAAAAGCTTACCGTTTATGTTTCCGCCGTGCTAGTCTTTGCAGTGCTGGTTTGTATGTCGTTAATAACTGTTCTCGGCAGCAAACTTACAGAGGATATCAATGAAACTGAAATGACCTATACGCTTAAGGAGCCTGTTTTGCCGGAGCGTGTTTATAATGTCAGCATAACCGCTGACGGGAGAACTATTCATGTTGATGCCGACGGAACGGTTGCAGATGCACTTTCGCTTGCAGGCATAGAGGTTGATGACGATGATCTTATCAACGTTGGCTTAAATGAAAAAGTCTGCGCTGCTACAAATATTGTTATCAACAGAGTTGAGTGCCGCAAAACAGTTAAGGTTGAAACAATTGCCTATGCTACAAAGTATCAGGAGGACGAGGATTTGATTCTCGGCTATAAAGAGGTTCTTGTAGAAGGAAAGAATGGTGAAAAGGAAGTCACCTCGTTAAAAAGATACATTGATGGAAAGCTTGTTGCGTCAAAAATACTTGAGGAAAATGTTGTTGAGCCTGCCGTGGATAAGGTTGTTCTCAAGGGAACTGGTGTTGAAAATGCAGGCGTGCCTGCTTCAACAATAAGTCAGGTTTCCCAGCTTCAGTGTCCTAAGGATTTAATTATTGATAAAAACGGCGCGCCTATAAAGTATTCAAAGGTATATACGGGGAAATCCTGTGCCTATTCTGCAAAGCCGGGTGCTTATACAGCATCCGGAAGAAAAGCCTGCGTGGGATATGTTGCTGTTGACCCTGCGCTTATCCCGTACGGAACAGAGCTTTATATCGTTTCAACTGACGGCAAGTATGTTTACGGCTATGCAGTGGCTGCTGACACGGGAACAGCTTTGCTTGACGGCAGAATTCTTGTTGACCTTTTTATGGGTTCATATGAGGAGTCCTGCGAATGGGGAGCAAAGCAGGTTAATATTTATGTGCTTGATTAATATTTTTGCAAACGGAATATAAAAAAGGGGGCATTGTCGGATTGGGCAGTGCTCCTTTTACTTTGCAGTAACTCTTGAGTCACGGTCTGTGTAGCTTTATTATTTGAAAGCAGCCTTAGCATATACTGTTGTGTCACAGCTGTTTCCTTGCGGTGTATTATCAAATTCAATTATTTATATTTAACAATTATTGGATTTTATAAGCTTTAAAATAAAAAGGGAAATGCCGTCTTAATGGCATTTCCCTTTAATCTATTTAATCTCAAGCCTTCTTGTAGTCGGCTGAGGTACTTCCTTTTTAGGAAGATTAAGCTTTAATATACCGTTTTTATATTCTGCATCAATAGCATCTGTGTTTACATTTGAAACGTCAAAGCTTCTTTTAAACGAGCCATAGTAACGTTCCTTGCGGATATATCTGCCATCCTTGTCTTTCTCCTCGTTTTCGGAGCGGCGCTCGGCTGATATTGTAAGATAATCATTGCTGATATCAATGTTGATATCATCTTTAGAGAATCCGGGGAGTTCGGCCTCGAGAATGTATTTGTTTCCGTCGTCCTGAATATCAGTGCGGAAGCTTGTTGTCATTAAACTGCCTTCTCCGAAAAAGTCCTTTTCAAAGTCGCGGAAGGCATTAAACAGATCAAATCCTTTTCTTTCATAAGGTGTAAGTCCAAACATAAAATTACCTCCTTAAATAATCATTTAAAAATACTGTAATTAAATTTTATAATTGCAGCTGACGGCTGCATACTGAATATGAAAGACATGAACAATTCATTGGAGAACCCCTCTTTCTTTCATTATATTGTTATTTCCCTTTCGGTGACTATATATTAATCCCGCAATGTGATAATTTAATGTTAATATTGTGATAAAAAAACGAAAATTAGCACTCTAGTATAACGAGTGCTAGCAAATAAATTAGACGAGTGCTAGACACTTTGTGCAAGCTCTTTTTTAAGAAGAGCTATGATTACATTAAGATACTTGCATACATAGACTGCCGGTATTGTAACAAAGAACCATACTGTGGAAAACCATGGGCATATTTGCCCGAAAAGGTCAAAATGTCTTTCCGAGTAATCCCATACATTCCAGCCGAGCAAAATATTTACAATACAACCGGTAACAAATTCAAGGCAGGTTATGGTGATACAGCCAAACAGACACTTTTTAAACAGACTTTCCTCAGGATAATCATTAAAGTGCTGGTACATCAGGATCAGCACTATACCCCCAAGAAGAGCCATCGTCCAGTGAGTATAGCCTCGTGAAACAATTTCTATCAGTGAATATATTATTGCTCCGACAGAGAAAACTGCGGCATATTCTTTTAGCTTTGACATTCAATTTTCTCCCCCTTACAGTTTTTTATAAGTATTTTGTGCCGCAAAGACAGGTATATTCTAAAGAAAATTTTTGAGCTTGAAGAAAAATTTTCAAACCCCTTGACAAAAAGTAGAGTATGCTGTATAATATGTAAAGTGTTTTGCTTTACATATTAGGGAGGTCGGCTGAATTGGATATTGAAAAGGATTTGCGCGTTTCTGTTCTTCTTGATTATTATTCGGATATGCTGACTGAAAAGCAGAAGGATGTTATCGATTTGTATTATAATGAGGATCTTTCATTGTCCGAAATTGCAGAGCATGAAAATATTACAAGGCAGGGCGTTCGGGACAGCATTAAGCGAGGCGAACAAACCTTGTTCGAGATGGAGGAAAAGCTCCATCTTGCAGATAGGTCAAAAAAGTTTTATGAGATAATTGAAGAGGTCGGACAGCTTTCTAAGGATATTAGGGAAGAGGCAAAGTTTTACGGTAACCCTAAGGGAATTGTAAAACGCGCTGAGTATCTTATGAAGCTGGCGGAAGAAAACAAGGACTTGTTTTAACATATATCAATTCATAAAAGGAAGGTATGAATATGGCGTTTGAGGGACTTTCGGAAAAATTAAATAGTGTGTTCAAGCGCCTTAAGGGCAGAGGAAAGCTTAGTGAGGCTGATGTCAAGGAGGCTATGCGAGAGGTACGTCTTGCATTGCTTGAAGCCGATGTAAACTATAAGGTCGCAAAGGATTTTGTAGCTAAGGTTTCTGAAAGAGCTGTCGGCGAAGAGGTGCTGTCAAGCCTTACTCCCGGACAGCAGGTTATAAAAATTGTTAATGAAGAGCTTGTTGCTCTTATGGGAAATAATAATGCCCGCATAAATATTCCGAACAAGCCGCCTTGCATTATTATGATGTGTGGTCTGCAGGGTTCGGGAAAAACTACTCATGCTGCAAAGCTTGCTAAGTTTTTTAAGGAGCAGGGCAAAAGACCGCTGCTTGTTGCCTGCGACGTTTACCGTCCTGCTGCTATAAATCAGCTGCAGGTTGTTGGTGAAAAGGCAGGGGTAAAGGTTTTTGAAATGGGACAGATTAACCCTGTTACTATTGCAAAAGAGGCTATAAAGCACGCAAAGGACTACGGCAACGATATGGTTATTATTGATACCGCCGGACGTCTGCATATTGACGAAGAGCTTATGAATGAGCTTAAAAGAATAAAAAGTGAAACTCAGCCGCATGAAATAATGCTTGTGGTTGACGCTATGACAGGACAGGATTCTGTTAACGTTGCTAAGGCGTTTGATGACGCTCTCGGCATTGACAGCGTTCTTATGTCAAAGCTTGATTCCGATACAAGAGGCGGTGCGGCGCTTTCCGTACTGTCCGTAACAGGCAAGCCGATAAAGTTTGTAGGAATGGGCGAAAAGCTTGATGATTTTGAACAGTTCCACCCCGAAAGAATGGCTTCAAGAATTCTTGGAATGGGTGACGTACTTACTCTTATTGAAAGAGCGCAAAGCTCCTTTGACGAAAAAAATTCGCAGAAGCTTGCTGAACGTCTTAAAGAAAATTCCTTTGACCTTAACGATTTGCTTGAACAAATGAAGCAGATTCAGAAAATGGGGCCGCTGAAGCAGATAATGGGTATGCTTCCCGGTTTGGGTGATAAGCTTAAAGATGTTGATATTGACGACCGTCAGATAAAACGTGTTGAAGCTATTATAACTTCAATGACGCCTGCTGAAAGAGCTAAGCCCTCTATTGTAAATCCTTCAAGAAAGCGCCGTATTGCCGCAGGAAGCGGAAATACTGTTGCTGATGTAAACAGGCTGCTCAAGCAGTTTGAGGATATGCAGAAGATGATGAAGCAGTTTGGAGTTATGGGCAAGAATGCAAAGGGCAAGAAAAACAAGCTTAGACTTCCGCCTGGCATGATGGGCGGAGGCGGAGGTTTCCCCGGTATGCCGATGTAGGTAATTCCATATGGCAGTAAGTTTAATTAACTTGGGTGATAAAATGGATTTTTCACACAACAATACCGTTTTATGGTCCGTTGTTTTTATAGCAGTTGGTATTTTGCATATGATTTCATCAATATTTAAAGCACTTCAGGGTGGTCGGCATAAGAAAGTCAGTACATTGATTTTTAATCTAATAATAAGCCTTATGCTGATAACCTGCGGAATTCTGGCTTTGTTGGGAATAGGCAGCTTTGTGCCTGCTGATTGATTTGGATTAACAGGGAGGATTGCTTTTTATAAAGCATTGGTATCAATATGGAGTTATTTTTAAATATTCTTTTTATTGTTGTAGGATTATTTGTGCTGCTTGTGTCAATAATGAATTGGGATTGGTTTTTTACAAGCACAAAAGCACAGCGGCTTATTAGCTTAATCGGAAGAACAGGGACACGAATATTTTATGCTGTCGTTGCGCTGCTGCTAATCCTTTTTGGAATTGGTTCAATCACAGGATTTTTAAAATAATCTGACATTGATGTTATGCATAAAAGGTGCAGAGCATTAATATAAATAGTAAATTTACGGAGGTGAATATAAATGGCAGTAAAAATCAGACTGAGAAGAATGGGTGCTAAGAAAGCTCCTTTCTATCGTATAGTTGTTGCCGACTCTAGATATCCAAGAGATGGCAGATTTATCGAAGAAATCGGTTATTATGATTCCACAAAGGAGCCTTCAGTTGTTAGCATCGACGCTGAAAAGGCTAAGAAGTGGATGGCAAACGGTGCTCAGCCGACAGATACAGTTAAAAGACTGTTTGATAAGAACGGCATTAAGTAATTGGACACGCTATCATCTAATAGGGCACCTTAACAAAAGGTGTCCATTATGGGTGATGCAGATAAAACAGTATAATTTTCAACACTGCAAAGTCGCTTGATCCGTTACCAGATAAGGCTTTGCTTGTTCATTATTACGGAATGGAGTTGTTTTATAGATGAAGGATTTGCTTATAGCTATTGTTTCAGGACTTGTTGAGCATAAGGATGCTATATCTGTTGATGTTGACGAGCCTAATGAAAGCGGTGTAATAGTTTACCATCTGCACGTTGCGCAGGACGATATGGGCAGAGTTATCGGAAAGCAGGGCAGGATTGCTAAGGCAATAAGAACCGTTATGCGTGCCGGTGCAGGAAGAGTTAATCAGAAGATTATGGTGGAAATTGATTGATTTCTGAAACCCGAAAAGTATTTATGGTCACCGGACATAAGGTACGGTGGCCATGTTATTTATATCAATGCATATCTAAAAATATTTTTTAGAAGCAGGCATTAAAAGGAACAGCTCGAAAAAACATTGTTTTTTAGTACGCATTATATTAGAAAGGAATAATCATGAAACAATATCTTGAAATAGGGAAAATAGTTTCGGTTCAGGGACTGAAGGGAGAAGTCAGGGTTGAGGCATGGTGTGATACCCTTGAGTTCCTGTGCGAGTTTGATACGCTTTACTTTGATAAGGGCGAAAAGAAAATTGAGATTGAGCGTTCCCGTCCGCACAAAAATATAGTTTTAATGAAAATAAAGGGCATTGATACAGTTGAGCAGGCACAGCTCCTGCGCGGGAAAATCCTTTATATGGACAGGGACGATGTTGAGCTTGAGGAGGGCAGCTATTTTGTGCAGGACCTTATTGGGCTTGAGGTTATTGACATTGACGACGGAACAGTTTACGGCAAGCTGTCAGAGGTAAGCTTTACCGGCGCTAATGATGTTTATCATATAAAAAATCCTGACAGAAAAAAAGAGTGGCTTATCCCAGCTATACCAGATGTAGTAATTGAAACAGATATTGCAGGAGGTAAAATGCTTATACGCAAACTGGAGGGGCTTTTTGATGAGGATTGATGTTGCTACACTATTTCCCGAAATGTGTGAAACAGTCCTGTCAGAAAGCATTATAGGCAGAGCAAGGAAAGCAGGCAAAATTGAAATACACTGCCACCAGATAAGGGATTATTCAACGGATAAACATCGCCGTGTTGACGATACTCCGTATGGCGGCGGAATGGGTATGGTTATGCAGGCAGAGCCTATATACAGATGCTTTCTTGGTGTAACAGAGGGCTTTTCAGAAAAGCCGTATGTCATATATATGTCGCCTAAGGGAACGGTTTTTACTCAGAAAAAAGCCGTTGAGCTTTCGCTTAAAAATAATATTTTTGTAATATGCGGGCATTATGAGGGCGTTGACCAGCGTATAATAGATAAAATAGTTGATGAGGAAATTTCTATAGGGGATTATGTTCTTACCGGCGGAGAGCTTCCGGCACTTGTTATGATTGATGCTGTAGCAAGAATGTGCAGAGGTGTTTTGTCCTCGTCCGAGTGCTTTGAAGAGGAGAGCCATTATGCAGGGCTTCTTGAGTATCCTCACTATACTCGTCCGGAGGTCTGGGAGGACATGAAGGTTCCGGATGTTCTACTTACCGGACACCACAAAAATATCAGCGATTTCCGTCGAAAAGAGGCTTTAAAAATTACTGAGGAAAGACGTCCGGATATGTACACTGAATTTGAAAAAACATACAATATTAATAATGAATGAAATTTATTCTGAAAAGATGTTGAAAAAATATAGTTATTTTGCATATAAAACCATGTTGAAAGTTAGTGATACAGAATAATTATAGTAATAATAAACAAATTATGTGTATGATAATTGAGGTATGTTAATTAAAAAGCAGAAAATTCGAGCAAAACGCAGGATTGTCTAAAATATACGTTGACTAGAGCAAAAATGCGGGGTATAATTATTGTATGTTAAGGCTTTATATTATGGTTTCAATATACAAAGATATGAGTTAGGAGAGAGATATATGTTTGTTAAAGATGTAATGGTTCAGAATCAGGTTGGTCTTCATGCCCGCCCTGCTACTTTTTTTATTCAGAAGGCAAATGAGTTTAAATCATCAATCTGGATTGAAAAAGAAGAAAGACGAGTTAATGCAAAGAGCCTTCTCGGTATTCTTTCACTCGGCATTGTAGGCGGAACACAAATCAGAATTATAGCTGATGGTGTTGATGAGGAGGCTGCTGTTTCAGGCCTTGTTGAGCTTGTTGAAAGCGGCTTTGCAGAGGAAACAAGATAAATCTTGTTTCAGCCTTATAGCTGTATTTAATTATAAATTATAAAAAATATGAGCAATGTATTCTTTACACTGCTCTTTTTTTATAATATAACGGTTACTTTATATTTTGTATGTAAGCAATAAGTGCGGCTGCTCCACTGATGGTAAAGATTATTCCCATGCCGTATATTGTGAAATTAACCCAAAAGGATGGGCGGTAAAACTCTTCAGGATTATCAGGATTAATGTATAACTGCACTTCTGAGTCGAGCTTTGGAACATCAATATTTGTATAATAGCTTTGAGTCACAGTATATTCTGCCCCGTTAAAATAGTATTTGAATACAGGTGCATAGGTTGGTCTTCCTCCGATATCGTCACTGCTGTCAAAAGAATATTTTCTGTTTAACTTAATGCATACGGCAGTAACAATTTCAGTACAATGAATTTTTTTGATGCGGTTGTTTAAAAAAGTAAAAACGGTCATTCCCAAACCGACAAGAATAAAAACTGCCAATGCTGCAATCGGTATCAAGGACATTATATTTGATTTAATGTCCTCGCTGCCCCACATATATGCTCCTGAAAAGAACATTATTCCTGCCCCTATTAAGGGGAACAGCAACACAAAGAGGTTGTTTTTGTTAACTCCGGTATATATAATGGCGAAAGTCCCAAACATAAAAAACACAGCTCCAAATATGAAAATACATAATGGCTGGTTTTTATCCTTGAAATACAAGATAGCAGCTATTGCCCCCAAAAACAGTACCACAAAAACTATTCCAATAATTGTATCAAGCAGTGAGCTATTTCTTTTCTTATCCATAATTTTCATCATGCTTTTTTAAAAAGCATGCCCCCTTAATAATTTGTAATTTTACAAAATTAAACTCTATTTCAGCAGAATTTTTACTAATTATACAATATTATAGCAGTAAAATCAAGACATATCAAGGCATAATATCCCAATTCACGATGAATTTTTCCGATTTTGTTTAATTATTCTAACCTTTTGTTCAGCTGAAAGACCTGAAAAAATTTCTTTCTTCAGCTTTAAAACCTCTTCCCATAATTCACCTTTATCCTTGTAGGAATCAAGATTGCCCGAAAACTCTGCTGCACGTTCGTACATATCAAGCCGGAGCATTGATTTTATAAGGCAGATGTCAAGATAAAGATTGTTTCTTGGATCCGGAACATCATTCATTTTAATCAGTATTGTCACAGCGTTTTCGTATCTTTTGTTAATATGCTCGTGAATAGCAAGAGAACGACGCATAAGTGCCGTATGCTCATGAAGAACAATACTGTTATGCTCCATAAAAAGCTCGTCGGCTTGTTTTAATTTGTCCTGCACAAAAAGGCAGAAAATCATATTGTTTATTAGAATTGCAGCAATAATATCGTTCAGCTTTTTTAAATCAGCCGTCTGGAATGTTTCGTATGCCTTTGCAAGCTCACCTCGGAACAGATATGCGTTTGCAAGGTAGCTTTTCCCTTCTGCTAAGGGCTTAGAACCTTTTGCAGCAGCAAGCTCGTTTTTAAGTACAGAAAGGTACTTGTCGGTGTAACCCTCATCGGCAAGTACCTTTACTGATTCTTTATAATAATTTTTATTTGAACCAAACAAGCAGTCATCTCTTCTTTCCGTATTTTAGCTTGATATAAAGGCAAGCGGCACTGTCTGCAATGAGCAGGATGCCAATAATTATATGCATAATCCTATATCCGGCTGAAATGTCAGCAGTAAATGCAACATAAAGCATTACGGCACTGAACAACAGTGTAACAGCTATCTTCAAATACTTTATAAATGTTTTTGCATAGTCATACAAATCCTTGTCGCTAAGAGTTCTGCATTTTATAAAGCTGACAATGTCCATTATAACTCCAAGAACAAGCAGAACTAATACAATAGTGTATGGTACTCCAAATGTTTTAATCAATGTTATTTACCCCTTTCCGTGCGGCTATTGAATAGTTTCCGCTACCTCAAGTGCCTTTATAAGCTGAGAGTCTTTATCGTCCCTTTCTTCTTCAGAAAGCTTTGAAAGGTCAATATCGGCGGGAGGTGAAACCTCAAAATCAGGCTTCAGTCCAACACCGTTAAAATCCCCGCTGTCAGCAGTTTTAAGAACTGCCACAGTAATCATAACTGCGCTTCCGTCTGCAAGCTGATGAGCTTCCTGCATAACTCCTTTTCCATAGGTTGTTGTTCCGACAATCTGGGCATTAGCATTGTCACGGAGAGCAAAGGCGAAAAGCTCAGCATTGCCAACAGTATTATTATTCACAATAACGACCATAGGAAGCTTTATCTGTTCAGCTTCCGTTGTTTTAATGACAACCTCGGATTTGTTTTTATAATCTGCAGTTACAATATCTCCTTCACCCAAAAGGCAATTGAGAACATCCCCCAGATATTCCGTTGAGCCCTCGGAATTATCCCTTATATCAAACACCAGCGATGTTACTCCCTGAGCTATAACATCTGTAAGATTTTTTCTGAACTGCTCCGGAGTTTTTGCATTAAATGCTGTTATTTTAATATATCCAGTGCTGCCGATAACCTTGCTTGTAACCGATATTATTTCAGTTGTTGAGGATACGACGTCAACGGAGAAAAACTCGGCAATTCCCTCAGGCGATATTCTTTTAATGTGCAGCTTTACCTTTGTTCCCGCATCGCATGACAGAAGCGATACAGCCTCATCGTAGCCGCCCTCATAAGCAATAACGTCGGTATTGTTTACTGCTGTTATAACATCTCCGGGAGCAAGTCCTGCTTGGTCAGCAGACGAATTCTCGGTAACGCTAACAATATTTATATAGCCGCTTTCTTCCTTATCCCATGTAAACCCCAGTCCGACGGAAATGCCGGTGTTCTTTGACTGCATAGCCTCATATTCCTTTTTGGTATAATAGGCTGCATATTTGTCATCAAGTCCTGCAATATACCCCTTTATAATTCCTGTAAGCAGGGTATCCTCGTTAATTTCAGGTTTATAATTTGCTCGCACGTACTTGTCAAGCTCGGACAGCTTTGTATAAAAGCCTTCTTTTTCGGTTACGCTTTTTACCTTCTGATTAAAAATATTAAGAGAAAAATTATATGTAATAATAAAAGTTACTGCAGCGGTAAGAGCCATCAGTCCGATGGTTATACCAATTGATATTTTTTTGTTCAATATATTCAGACCTTTCGGTTATATAAAATATTTAAAAATAATAATTATGAGATTAGTTATCAATAGAAACATAGTTCATAGGATTGGTATGCTGGCCGTTTACGCGAACTTCAAAGTGGCAGTGGTTTCCGTAAGAATATCCGGTCGAGCCTATATATCCGATAACCTGCCCTTGTGCAACGGTATCTCCTGCACTTACTGCAAGGCTGGAGCAGTGGGCATACAAGGTTGCTATTCCGTTCCCATGGTCGATAATAACATGGTTCCCGTAGCCGTTTCCGGTATTGGCGGCAGTGATAACTGTTCCTGCTGCAGAAGCAACAATAGGTTCGCCGTAACAGCCGGGCTTAGTAATGTCTATTCCTTTATGGAAATTATTGCGCTGCTCTTCAACAATCCAACGGTTCCCGTAGCCGTCCGAAATATTTCTTACCGTCGGAACAGGCCATATAAAGCCGGTTTCAGAGTATGTAGGATAGCTTGTTGAGGTGTCCGGCGATGGAGTATAGGTTTGGTTGTTAGCCTCGGCTTCTTTTCGGCGGCGTTCTTCTTCCTGACGCCTGCGTTCCTCTTCTTCCTTCCTTTTCCTTTCAAGCTCTTCCTGCTGTTTTCTGATAAGCTCCTGAATCTCACGTTCAACCTGTTCTTCCTGAGCGTCTATTTCGTCTGACCTTGCGGCATAGTCGGCGGCTTCTCTTTCGTACATTGCCTTTATTTCGACATGGTTGTTGTAGGTTTTCTGCAAATCGGCAAGGTACTGTTCCTGTTCTTGCTTCTTAGTGTTAAGGTCGGCAAGCTGTCTTTCGAGGTCGGCCTTATCCGCCTGAAGCTGGACAATAAGGGTGGTAAGCTTATCAATCATATCATTGTCATGCTTGGAAACACGTTCTACAAGCTCCATTCTTGCAAGCATATCATAAAAGTCAGTTGAACCCGCAAGAACCGACGCAAGGCTGTCGTTTCCGGCAATATAGAGAGCGCGAAGCCGTTTCCTGAATAATTTTATTCCGTCGTCAACTTCAACCTGCTTTTCGTCAACCTTTTTTTCAAGAGATGCGATATTATCCTGCATGAGAGCTATCTGTTCTTTTACAACTTCAATTTCCTGCTCCTGAATTTTCATCCGCTCGTCATATTCGGCGAGGTATTTATCCTGTTCGTCAGCTTTACCCTCACTGTTCTTCATGCTTTGTTCGATTTCCTTACGCTGACGGGCAAGCTCGGCCTGTTTTGCCTCAAGGTCAGACATTGATTCGGCATAAGTGCTTATTGAAAATTTTTGTGCATAAGAAAAGCACGTTACAGAAAAAACAAATGCAAAAAAAACAGCAATTATTTTTTTTAGCCTGTTCACTTAAATACAATCCTTTCCGTTAAACCTTAACGTATTTTCTTGTGCTTAACACAGTGCCTATTGCACTAATCATCGCACCTGCAGCGATATAGCATAACGCAACTCTAATCCATATGGAGCTGAACTGTATAACACCGGTTATTCCGAGGGCAGACCAAAGCGTCATATCAGAGGTAAGGACCTGTGCAAGCTTGTTATAGCCAATCCATGTTATTACGGTTGCAGCAACTCCGGCAATAATTCCGGTAAGCATTCCTTCAACAAAAAACGGTATTTTTATAAAGGCATTTGTTGCACCAACATATTTCATAATTGCAATTTCACGCTTTCTTATATCAACGCTTGCCCTTGCGGCATTTGATATAATTACAAGGCTTACAATAACGAGTGCAATTAAAATAGCGCCGGAAATTACTGCAGTAACGGATTTAAGCCCTCTCAGTATATTTACAAAATCGTTCGGGGCTTTTACCTCATAAATTCCCGTCATGCTTTTTATTTGAGAAACTGTGCTTGTCATTCTGTTAATATTTTTAACTCTTATTTTAAACGAATCGGGAAGAGGACTCTCATCTCCGACATAGTTAAAAAGCTCCTCCGCATTTTTCATGTCAGCTTTCATATCTGCAAAGGCTTCTTCCTTTGAATAGAACACAACCTCACTGATGTTGTCCATATTTCGGAGCTTTATTTCCATTTGTTCAATCATTTCGTCAGTAACATCATCGTCAAGAAAAATTATAACCTCGTTTTTATTCTCCACGCTTCCTATAAAAAGGTTAATGTTAAGAGTAAAAAGAACCGTAAACCCTATCATAAGAAGAGAAACCATAAGTATACAAAATGATGCAAACGACATTATTCTGTTTGTCCATATATTTCTAACTCCCTGCTTAAACAGGTAGCTGGCACTGGATAGCTTCACCTTGTAATCATGTCCTTCCTTTAATATTAAATATAGTCGTCAAAGACTATTTCCCCGCTTTTTATGGTAACGGTTCTGCCGCCGAAATGCCGCACAAGCTCATGCTCATGAGTAACCATCATAACGGTTGTGCCGCACTGATTTATTGCTTTAAGCAGCTCAACGATTTCAAGTGAGGTCCTTGGGTCAAGATTTCCCGTAGGCTCGTCTGCAATAATCAGCTTTGGGTCATTTACAAGTGCTCTTGCAAGAGCGACTCTCTGCTGTTCGCCGCCGGAAAGCTCTGTCGGGTAAGCCTTAATTTTGCTTTTAAGACC
>ENA-UOYA01003096-UOYA01003096.1-activated-sludge-metagenome-genome-assembly--contig:-NODE-3096-length-15123-cov-5.954340_pt1 | contig 15123 bp, 15 predicted proteins | sample MGYA00238163_ERZ764804 | MGnify/ENA primary metagenome ERZ764804 (study PRJEB28919, sample SAMN05720223) | activated sludge metagenome | isolation source: Anaerobic digester | place: Hong Kong...
CCAATGCTTGAAACTGGTGGTGTAGTTATTGGAAGACCATAATATTAAAAATATTTCTTTATACTAAGAAGACCTTTTTTGTTAAAAGGTCTTTTTTTTTGATTTTATTATTTATTTTAGCGTATTGAATTATGCGAATTTTTAATAAAATATCCTTTTTGCTTTTTGCAATAATTATTATCTCTTGTAAAAAAGAAACAGATAGTAATTTAGCCAATAGTGATGATGAATTCTCTCAAGTTTTTTCTAACAAAAAATTGAGTTTAGAATACAGAAAGGAAAATGCGTTAAAAAAGTTAGATTTATTAAAGAAAAAAGGGAATTCAAAAGAAAACAGAGACGAACTAGTAAAGGTTTCGGATTTTTTTTTAGAAAATAAACTTCGGAAAGAATATAATGAATCTCTAGACTTAATTCTTGAAAAATCAATACAAGCTAAAGACTCTTCTTTAATTGCCAGTGCATACAATAAAAAAGCAAATAGTTATATTGACTATAACAAACTTGACAGTTCATATTTATATTTTATCAAATCTGAAAAGATTCTGCTTAAATTAAAAGATAGTTTACAACTAGGTAAAAATTTTTTAGAGAAAGGATATGTACAGGTTACTGTAGGTGATTATTTTGGCTGTGAACAATCTTCAAGTCAGGCATTATTATATCTTAAAAACTTTAATTTACCTTTAAAGGAATATTTTGCTTACAATTATATTGGCATTAGTTCTAATGAGTTAAAAAACTCAGAAAGCGCCATTCATTATCATAAAAAAGCATACCAAGTTGCAAAAAAGTATCTCACTGATGAAGGATTTCATTTTCAGTCCGTTTCTTTAAACAATATTGGGGTTGTTTATCAAAACCTGTCTAATCACAAAGAAGCAATAAAAAACTTTAATTTGGCTCTAAATGAAAAGAATTTGTTGAGAGACAATCCTGATTTATATGTGAAACTTAATGATAATTTAGCCTATTCAAAACTCAAGCTTGGTGACTTTAGAGATTTGCCTGGCTTATTTATTAAATCATTAAAAATTTCCGATAGTTTGAAATTATCATCTGGATCAATAAACAAGGTTCATATTTCGGAATATTATCAAACGGTTAAAGACACTGCTAAATCAATTTATTATGCTGAAAAAGCTTTAAATCAAAGCAAATCTCAAAAATCATATGGTGAAATACTCAGCTCTCTAAAGCAACTATCGGTTGTCGATAAAAAAAATTCTTCAAAATATTACGCTGAGTACATTAAGCTTAATGATAGTTTACAAATCGAGGAAAGAAAATCGAAGGAAAAATTTGCCCGAATTGCTTTTGAAACAGATGAAATTATAAAAGAAAAAGACAAGCTTGAAGAACAAAACAGAACATTGCTTTATATATCACTTGTGATTGGTATCATCTTAACTCTTCTATTTATCCTAAGAGCACAACGAGCAAGAACCAGAGAACTATTATATAAACAAGCCCAACAAAAAGCAAATGAAGAAATCTTTAATCTAATGATTTCTCAACAAAATGTAATAGACGAAAGCAGAAAAGAAGAAAAACTTAGAATTGCGAGGGATTTACACGATGGCGTTTTAGGAAGGATGTTTGGTGTGCGACTAAATTTAGATAGTTTAAACAACAGAAATGATGAGGAATCTACTGAAAAAAGACATCAATATATCAATGAATTAAAAGATATTGAACAAGACATTCGCGAAATATCACACGACTTGAATAGAGAAAAACAAGCATTAATTAACAACTTTGTTTCTATTATAAATAAATTATTGGAGGAACAAAGTCATTTGTTTTCGACCAATTTAAAATATTATATTGATGATAAAATCATTTGGGATAAAATAAATAATACAAGTAAAATTAACCTCTATAGAATTCTCCAAGAAAGTTTACAAAATATTAATAAATATGCCGAAGCAAAACATATTTTTGTAGAACTAAAAAAAGAAAGTGATAATATTGTATTGAATATTGAAGATGATGGATTAGGGTTCGATGTAACCAAAAAAAGTAAAGGAATAGGCGTTCAAAATATGATTTCTAGAACTGATGAGTGTCATGGAATTATTGATATAACTTCCAAAAAAGGACACGGAACAAAAATTTCAATAAAAATACCAATAGAAATAAATACTACAAATATTACTTAATTATGAATAAACCAATCAACGTTTTGATTGTAGATGATCATCCTTTTATCATCGAAGCTTATAAAAATGCGATTAACAAATACAGTCAGCAAGGTTATGAATTCACGATAAGCCAAGCTGGTGATTGCAAAAAAGGATATGAGCTAATCACCGATGAAACAAAAAGTTTCCAAATGGCAATGTTTGACATCAGCATGCCAGAATATGCTGAAAAAGGAATTCACTCTGGCGAAGATTTGGCTAAATTAATGCGAGAAAAAAAACCAGATTGCAAAGTCATTCTCCTTACGATGCATTCTGAGAAAGATAAAATCAACAATATCATAAAAAACATCAATCCAGACGGATTGATTATCAAAAACGACATCACTTTTGACGAATTAATTTTTGCTATTGATAAAATCATCAAAAATGAGAACTATTACAGCCAAACAGTGATAAAACTAGTTGGACAAGCAAAATATCATGATTTAGACTTAGATACTCTTGATACACAAATTATTTACAACATTTCGAAAGGATTGAAAAGTACCGAAATGAGTAACCTTCCTTTGTCTATCAACTCTATAGAAAGTCGTAAAACAAGAATAAAACAAGTCCTAGAAATCCCTAACGCCACAGATTTAGAACTCGTTAAAGTTGCAAAAGATAAAGGAGTGATTTAAACGATTTATGAGCCCAAAGCATCCCAACCGCGAGCTTTAATCGGGATTTTTGTGTTGGCTCTTGTAATCAAATTAATTCCTTCACTAGCATGGGTAACATGACCTATAACCGTGAAGTTTGGATTTGCTTTTATTTTGTCAAAATCTTCTAAAGGAATTGTAAACAGCAATTCATAATCCTCGCCACCATTTAGAGCAATTGTTGTAGAGTCTATGTTGAATTCTTCACAAACATCTATAAACTGTGGATCAACAGGAATTTTTTCCTCAAAAAGATTACAACCTACATTGCTTTGTTTACAAATATGTATCAACTCTGAAGAAAGTCCATCAGAAATATCAATCATCGAAGTTGGTTTTACCTCAAGTTTCTCTAATAATTCTTTGATATCTGTTCTTGCTTCGGGTTTTAGTTGTCTTTCAATCAAATAGGTGTAAGCATCTAGATCGGGTTGATTATTTGGATTAACCTGAAAAACTTGTTTTTCTCTTTCCAAAACTTGCAATCCCATGTAGGCTGAACCCAAATCGCCAGAAACAACGATTAAATCATTTTCTTTTGCGCCATTTCTGTAAACAATTTCATCCTCATTTGCTTCGCCAAGAACAGTAATAGAGATAATCAATCCTTTTTGAGATGAAGTAGTATCACCGCCAATTACGTCTATATTATATGTTTTTGCAGCCAATGCAATTCCGTTAAAAAGTTCTTCTAATGCCTCGAGTGGAAAACGATTAGAAACGGCAATAGAAACGGTTATTTGGGTTGGTTTTGCATTCATTGCAGCAATATCAGATAGATTGACAACAACTGCTTTGTAACCCAAATGCTTCAATGGCATATAACTCAAATCAAAATGAACTCCTTCAACCAATAAATCGGTAGAAACGACTACTTTTTTATCCTTAAAGTCCAAAACAGCACCATCATCACCAATTCCTTTAAGCGTTGATGAATGTTTTATATCAAAACTTTTGGTTAAATGATCTATAAGACCAAATTCGCCAAGTTGTGAAACTGGTGTTCGTTGAGGATTTTTATCTTCGAGCATAGCAAAATTATTTTGGCAAATTTACAAAGTTGGATTGGTAATTGCTAAATAAAAAAACCCATCAACTTTCGTCATTGGGTTTTCTATTATCTATCAGTCTATTATCTGTTATCTAAAACTAATCATTCAACTTCAATACCGCCATAAACGCCGATTGAGGAATTTCTACATTACCTACTTGACGCATACGTTTTTTACCAGCTTTTTGTTTTTCAAGAAGTTTTCGTTTACGAGAAATATCACCTCCATAACACTTGGCTGTAACGTCTTTTCTTAATGCTTTGATGGTTTCACGAGCAATAATTTTAGCACCAATTGCCGCCTGAATAGGAATATCAAATTGTTGTCTTGGGATTAGCTCACGAAGTTTTTCACACATTTTTTTACCAATGTTATAGGCATTATCTTCATGAATTAGCGCTGACAAAGCATCAACCGAATTTCCGTTTAATAACACATCCAATCGAACCAATCTTGATGTTCTCATACCTATTGGATGATAATCGAATGATGCATAACCTTTGGAAACAGTTTTCAATCTATCATAAAAATCAAAAACAATTTCTGCTAGTGGCATATCAAAGTTCAATTCTACTCTCTCGGTAGTCAAATAAGTTTGATTAGTAATTTGACCTCGTTTTTCTATACACAAACTCATTACGTTACCCACAAAATCGGCTTTGGTAATGATAGTTGCCTTAATAAATGGTTCTTCTACTCTATCAAGTTTTGATGGTTCTGGCAAATCTGATGGATTATTTACCACAAAAGCCGTTTCTGGATCTTTTTTGGTGTAGGCAAGATAAGAAACGTTTGGTACAGTAGTAATAACGGTCATATCAAACTCGCGTTCCAATCTTTCTTGGATAATTTCCATGTGAAGCATTCCAAGGAAACCACAACGGAACCCAAAGCCAAGAGCAGCCGAACTCTCTGCTGTAAATACCAATGATGCATCATTCAATTGCAGTTTTTCCATTGAAGCGCGCAAATCCTCATAATCTTCAGTATCAACAGGATAAATTCCCGCAAAAACCATTGGCTTTACATCTTCAAAACCATGGATCATGTTCGTCGTTGGTGTTTTGGCGTCGGTAATAGTATCCCCAACTTTTACCTCTTTTGCCTCTTTTATTCCCGAAATCAAATAACCTACATCACCCGTAGAAATAACATCTTTCGGTACTTGATTGAGTTTTAATGTTCCTATTTCATCAGCAAAATACTCATTATCGGTAGCCATAAATTTGATTTTTTGGCCTTTTCTAATTTCACCATTTTTTACCCTGAAAATAACTTCAATACCTCTAAAAGGGTTGTAAACACTGTCAAAAATTAATGCTTGTAATGGTTCTTCTTTACTTCCTTTTGGTGCAGGAACTCTTTCTATAATGGCTTCAAGAATTTTGTCGACACCAAAACCTGTTTTTCCAGAAGCATGAATAATTTCTTCTAATTTGCAACCTAATAAGTCAACAATATCATCGCTTACTTCTTCGGGATTTGCGCTTGGTAAATCTACTTTATTCAAAACCGGAATAATTTCCAAGTCGTTTTCTAAAGCCAAATACAAATTGGAAATCGTTTGTGCCTGAATACTTTGCGCTGCATCTACAATCAACAATGCGCCTTCGCAAGCTGCAATTGAACGCGAAACTTCATAAGAGAAATCCACGTGACCTGGTGTGTCGATAAGATTTAGAATATATTTTTCTCCTTTATATTCATATTCCATCTGGATTGCGTGACTTTTTATGGTAATTCCTCGTTCACGTTCCAAATCCATATTGTCTAAAAGCTGTGCTTGTGCTTCACGGGCAGTAACGGTTTTGGTAAAATCCAAAAGGCGGTCAGCAAGTGTACTTTTTCCGTGGTCAATATGTGCAATGATGCAAAAATTTCTAATATTCTTCATTATCCAAATTCAATATCAAGTTCAAATTTCAATAGCAATTCAAATGCAATTAATCTGCAAATATACTCTAAATTCATCAGCTTCAAAGCACAAAAAAAGTCTTTATTCGCTTCTGCATTATCTATTCTTTTAAAAGTCGTATTTTTGCGAAAATTTTTTCAGCAAATGCCAAAAATTGGTAACATAGAACTACCTGATTTTCCGTTGTTGCTAGCGCCAATGGAAGATGTGAGCGATCCACCATTTCGTAGATTGTGTAAACTTCATGGTGCAGATTTAATGTATTCAGAGTTTATTTCAAGCGAAGGTTTGATACGTGATGCCATGAAAAGCCGTCAAAAATTGGATATTTTTGATTACGAACGTCCAGTTGGTATTCAAATTTTTGGCGGTGATGAGGAAGCTATGGAAATGTCAGCGAAAATTGTAGATACTGTTCAGCCTGATTTAGTAGATATTAATTTTGGTTGTCCTGTAAAAAAAGTAGTTTGTAAAGGTGCTGGAGCAGGCGTTTTGAAAGATGTAGATTTAATGGTTCGCTTAACCAAAGCTGTAATTAAAGGAACTAATCTTCCAGTAACGGTAAAAACACGTTTGGGTTGGGACGAAAATTCAATAAATATTGATGAAGTAGCCGAAAGACTTCAAGACATTGGTGTCCAAGCTTTGACAATACACGCTAGAACAAGAGCGCAAATGTATAAAGGGCATTCTGATTGGTCACACATTGCAAGAGTAAAAAATAATCCGAGAATTACAATGCCCATTTTTGGAAATGGTGATATTGATAGTCCAGAAAAAGCATTGGAATATAAAAACAAATTTGGCATAGATGGGATAATGATTGGCCGCGCTGCTATTGGTTATCCTTGGATTTTTGATGAAATCAAACATTATTTCAAAACCGGAGAACATTTGCCACTTCCAACAATTAAAGACAGAATTGAAGCGGCTAAAAACCACTTGATATGGTCAATGGAATGGAAAGGTGAAAGAGTGGGAATTGTAGAAATGCGTCGTCACTATACAAATTACTTCAAAGGTATTCATAGCTTCAAAGAATATAAAAATAAACTAGTAACTACTGACAATCACAATGATTTAATGAATATTTTTGAAGAAATTAATGATGTTTATGCTGATTATAAACTTCACTAGTTAACTATATTTTTTGTTACTCTACTACTTGCTATAAAACTTGCTATAAAACCTAAAGTAGTAATCGTTAACAACACTATAAAAACATTTTTAACACTAAATACTACAGGATAAGCTAAATTTTGAGTAATCATTATTAGCTCAAATTTTTGTTGAAGTAGTACGATTATTATCCCTAAAAAGAGACCAATAATTCCTCCTATTACACTCATCATAACACCTTGTAGTAGAAAAACTTTTCTAATATCTTTTATATCTGCACCAAGGCTGAGCATAGTTTTTAAATTGGATTTTTTATCTAAAATCATCATTATTAATGCTCCAATCAGGTTAAATAATGCAATAATTATTACCAAAGTAAATATTAAATAAACGGCTACGTTCTCTGTATTTAACATTTTATAAAGTGTGTCATTTAACTCTGCTCTAGTTTTAATTTTTGCAGTTTTACCAAAAATGACTTTTAACTTTTGAGCTATTAGGTTTTCATCTGAATTAGGTTTCAGCTTTATTTCTATTGCAGACAATTCATTTTTTTTATATTCTAAGAGTTCTTGTGCCAATTTAAAATCACAAAAAACATACTTACTATCAAGTTCTTCGCTAATTGCATAAATTCCAACTGGGAAAAGAACAGCTTTGTTAAAGGCTTCTGCTTCACTCTCTACAAGTCCTTTTCCTTTTCTAGGAACGTAAACTTCAAAAGGGTTATTAAAATCAAATAAACCCAACGATAATTTTTCTGAAACTCCATATCCAATAACAACTTCAGCCGTATCTTCAGTTAGCCATTTTCCATTAAAAAGTTTTTTTGAAACAACATTTGTTTTGGTAAAATTCCTGTCTACACCTTTGATGTATGCCACCTGTTCTTTACCGTCAAAGAAAAACAAAACCCTTTCTTCAATAATTTTACTATAATCCGATATACCATCTACCTTATCAATTTGATTTATTTGATTTTGGTTTATTAGAACGGTTTTTCCAATTGATGGGATTATTTTTAAATCTGGGTCAAAATCATTAGAAAAGGAAAGGCTAAACTCACGCAATCCGCTAAAAACGGAAAGAACAACAAACAAAGCTAGAGTTCCTGCTATTATTCCAACAGAAGCAATTTTGCTTATAATGTTAATAGCATTATTGGTGCTTTTACTAAAAAAGTATCTTTTGGCTATGTAATAAGAAAAATTCAATTACTATGATTTCTTACGCTTAATAAGTAATTCAGGATTTTCAATTGGGTTTTCAACACCCGAAAGTGCATTGTCAATTTTTTCAATATAGTCTAGAGAGTCATCAATATAAAAAACTAAATTGGGAACTTTTCTAAGTTGTAGTTTAACTCTCTGAGCTAAATCGTGCTTTATAAGTGGTATATTTGATTTAATTGCTTCAAGTAGTTCTTTTGCTTTTTCTTGTGGAAAAATACTCAAATAAACCTTTGCGATAGACAAATCAGTAGTAACGCTCACTTTGGACACAGAAATTATCAAATTACTTATACCGTTTTTTCTAATTTCGCCTTGGAGAATATCTACTAGGTCTTTCTGCAAAACATTTCCAATTTTTCTTTGTCTGTTAGTTTCCATAATGCAAAAGTATAATTTTTAAAACAATTACTGTTAGCTATGCTTCTATTTAGTAAAAATTTGAACTAATTTTGCTTAGTATTTTAATCAAATAATATGAAAAAAATAGAGCATATTGGAATAGCCGTGAAAAGCTTAAATGATTCTAACATAATTTTTGAAAAACTTTTCGGAAAAGCGCCTTATAAGCAAGAAGTAGTGGAAAGTGAAGGTGTAAAGACTTCATTTTTCATGAATGGTCCAAATAAAATTGAATTATTAGAAGCAACAAATGCTGATAGTCCAATAGCAAAATTTATTGAAAAAAAAGGTGAAGGAATTCATCATATTGCATTTGATGTAGACGATATTTACAAGGAAATCAGTAGATTGAAAGATGAAGGTTTTATAGTTTTGAATGAAATTCCTAAAAAAGGAGCAGATAACAAACTTGTGGCTTTTCTTCATCCAAAAAGTACAAACGGCGTCTTGATTGAATTATGTCAAGAAATAGCTTAAAAAAAGTTGCAACGAAAAAAAATTAGTAGTAATATTGCAACCTCTAAACTGGTCCTATAGCTCAGTTGGTTAGAGCACCTGACTCATAATCAGGTGGTCCCTGGTTCGAGCCCAGGTGGGACCACAAAACAAAAGACCTCTTTTTAGAGGTCTTTTTTATTTATAATAAATTAAAATTTTTTTCGTTCTTAAATAAAAAGGAGGTATTTTTATCTGATAATGTTGAAATTAGGATATTATTGCGTAGTTTTGCGCCATTAATTTTAGATTAAATTCTTTCTTTGAAAGCATAATTTATTTTGAAGATTAGATTTTTTTTATACTTTTACGCCCAATGAGAGCTATCATGAGTAGATTTTTTGTTTTTTTATTGATGTGTTTGTTAGTAACAAGCACCACTTTTGCAGCACCGCCGCCGCCGCCGCCATCTACGCCGCCGCCGCCGCCGGGTTTGCCTATTGATGAGTGGATTCTACCATTTATGCTACTATCTATTATACTTGGATATGTTAAATTTTTTAAAAAGATAAAAAAAGCTTCAAATTAATTTGAAGCTTTTTTATTTAGTCGAATATAATTTACTCACATATTTACCTATCACATCAAATTCAAGGTTTACTTCTGTACCAACTTTTATTGTTTTGAAATTTGTATTGTCAAAGGTATATGGAATTATTGCAACACTAAACTGATTATCTTTTGAGTCAACCACCGTTAAACTAACTCCATTTACAGTAATTGACCCTTTTTCTATCGTAATGTTTTGATTAATGCTATCATATTCAAAAGTAAAATACTTACTGCCATTAGCATCAATTATGGATTTACAAATACCTGTTTGGTCAACATGTCCTTGAACAATGTGTCCATCCAACCTATCACCAAGTTTCATTGCCCTTTCAAGGTTTACTAAGTCGCCTTTATTCCAACTCCCAATGGTGGTTTTATCAATGGTTTCTTTTATTGCGGTAACCTTGTAAATATTATTGTTTATATCAACAACTGTTAGACAAATTCCATTATGAGCAACACTTTGGTCGATTTTTAATTCATCACTAATAGCTGAAGACACAAAAAAATGCAGATTTTCATTCTCTTGGACAATATCTTCTATTCTTCCTATTGTTTCTATTATTCCTGTAAACATAAATGGTTTTATTTTACTAAATTTGCACTTCAAAATTAGCACAAAAAACAGTACCGATGAAAAAAGCTGAAAATATAATTGTAGGTATTTCTATAGGTGATTTAAATGGAATAGGTAGTGAAATTGTTCTAAAAACATTTGAAGACAGTAGAATGCTAGAGCTTTGTACACCTGTCATATTTGCAAACGCAAAAATAATTTCCTTTATAAAGAAAAACCTTGAATTGACAGCTCAGTTACATGGAATAGATAAAATTGAACAATTGGTGCTTGGAAAAATTAATGTTCTAAATGTTTGGAAAGAAGGAGTTGATATAAATTTTGGTAAAAATGATGATAATGTAGGTAAGTATGCTGTTAAATCACTGGTAGCCGCTACTAAAGCTTTGAAGGAAAACCAAATAGACGTACTTGTTACTGCTCCAATTAGCAAATATAACATACAATCTGAGGAATTTAGTTTTCCTGGACATACGGATTATCTTAATCAAGAATTGGAAGGTGAAGCTTTGATGTTTATGATTCAAGATAATCTAAGAATTGGTCTTTTGACAGATCATTTACCAATAAATGATATTTCAAAGCATTTAACTACAGATTTAATAAACAGAAAGGTTGAAATAATCAACGAAAGTTTGGTGAAAGATTTCAAAATCAGAAAGCCTAAAATTGCAATTCTAGGTCTAAATCCGCATGCAGGAGATAACGGAGTTATAGGCAAAGAAGATGAAGAAATCATTAAACCTGCGGTCAAAAAATTGTTTGATAATGGCATAATGATATTTGGTCCATTTTCTGCAGATGGTTTTTTCGGAAATGGATTATATGAAAAATATGATGCTGTAATAGCGATATATCATGACCAAGGTTTAATTCCTTTCAAAACCCTATCATTTGGACAAGGAGTAAACTACACTGCTGGATTAAACAAGATAAGAACTTCGCCTGACCACGGCACAGCATTTGAAATAGCTGGAAAAGGATTGGCAGATTATAATTCTTTTAAAGAAGCTGTATACCTTGCAATTGATATTTATAATTCAAGAATTGAGCATCAAGAAATGTGCAAAAACCCTTTAAAAATCAAGCAAAAACAATTATAAACAAAAAAATGTTGATAAGATTCTTGTAATTGCAATAATTTTATATCTTTGCACTCCTGAATCTTTTGAGGTAAATTGATGTTTTTATGAAGAATACAGGAGATTTTTTAATCCCTTTTATAGGTTTAAAAATAGGAAAGCATCATTTTGACTATCAGATATCTAAGGTGTTCTTTGATGAATTTGGTTTTGATGAATTTGAAAGTTGTCTTATAGATGTACATGTTGTTTTAGAAAAAAAAACTTCACATTTAGAAATCAGCTTTAAGCATGATGGTTTAATCAATGTACCGTGTGATTTGACTGGTGAAAATTTTGATTTGCATATTAAGGGCAAACTAAAATTAATAGTAAATTTTGGTGATGAGTTTAATAATGATAATGAAGAGTTGTTGATTTTACCACACGGAGAACATCAGATTGATATAAGTCAATATGTTTATGAAATGATTGCTCTTTCAGTTCCTCAGAAAAGAATTCATCCAGGAGTAAAAGATGGAACATTAAAATCTGAAGCTCTTGATAAATTAAATGAATTGCAGAGCAATATAAATAAAGAAAAAAAAGAAGAAGAAATTGACCCAAGATGGGATAAATTAAAAAAACTGTTAAACGGATAAAAAGTATAGAAAATGGCACATCCTAAGAGAAAAACCTCGAAAACCAGAAGAGACAAAAGAAGAACTCATTATAAAGCTACTGTTGCTCAAATCGCAACATGTCCTGTAACTGGAGAAGCACATTTATACCACAGAGCTTACTGGCATGAAGGTAAAATGTACTACAGAGGACAAATAGTAATTGATAAATCTGTTGCAGAAGCATAACAGATTAATATAAAATATAACAAACTCTCACTTTGTGGGAGTTTTTTATTTTAAAATTCTTCAATTACTTATTTTTTAAAACATTTTTTTGTAATTTCCACAACTTTTCTTAGCAAGTTTTTAGAAGAGCAAAAACCACAATTATGAACAATATTACAGCCGCAATTACAGCAGTTGGAGCTTATGTTCCTGAGTTTGTTTTGTCAAACCAAGTTCTTGAAACTATGGTTGATACTAATGATGAATGGATAACTACAAGAACAGGAATCAAAGAAAGAAGACTCCTAAAAGAGAAAGGTAAAGGAACTTCATATCTAGCAATAAAAGCAGCACAAAATCTTATAGAAAAATCCAAGATAAATCCTGCCGAAATAGATTTGGTAATAATGGCAACCGCAACACCAGACATGCCTGTTGCATCAACAGGAGTATATGTAGCAACACAAATTGGTGCTGTTAATGCTTTTGCTTTCGACTTACAAGCAGCATGTTCAAGTTTTCTTTATGGAATGTCAACCGCAGCATCATACATTCAATCGGGTAGATACAAGAAAGTTCTTTTAATTGGAGCTGATAAAATGTCCTCAATTATTGATTACACTGACCGTGCCACGTGTATTATTTTTGGAGATGGTGGTGGTGCAGTACTTTTTGAACCAAATTATGAAGGTCTTGGTCTTCAGGATGAATATTTGAGAAGCGATGGTATAGGAAGAGAATATTTGAAGATTGACGCAGGAGGATCTATTTTACCGCCTAGTATTGAAACTGTTGAAAACAAACAACATTTTGTTTTTCAAGATGGTAAAACCGTTTTCAAATATGCTGTATCTGGTATGGCAGATGTGAGTGAAAAAATAATGGAAAGAAATAACTTAACAAAGGACGATATAAACTGGTTATTAGCGCATCAAGCAAATAAAAGAATTATTGATGCAACAGCTCACAGAATGGGTTTAGATGAAGAAAAAGTATTGGTAAACATACATAGATATGGAAACACTACTTCCGCTACTTTACCTTTGTTATTACATGATTTTGAAGACAAATTAAAAAAAGGAGATAATTTAATTTTTGCCGCTTTTGGTGGTGGATTTACTTGGGGTTCTATTTATTTGAAATGGGCTTACAACAAACAATAAACTAAAAACTAACTCATTATGGATTTAAAAGAAATTCAAAACTTAATCAAATTCGTTTCAAACTCAGGAGTTGCTGAAGTGAAATTGGAAACAGGTGATATTAAAATCACAATTAAAACTACTGTTGAAGGTAATACTCCGGAAATTACTTATGTACAGCAAGCTCCAGTTGCTCAACCAGTTACTGTTGCTGCACCAGCTGCACCAGTTTCATCTGCACCAGCTACTACAAGCTCTCAATCAACAGAAGACAATTCGAAATATGTAACAATTAAATCACCTATGATTGGAACATTCTATAGAAAACCATCTCCAGATAAACCTGTTTTTGCTGAAGTTGGAAGTTCAATCCAAAAAGGAGATACTTTATGTATCATTGAAGCTATGAAACTTTTCAATGAAATAGAATCTGAAGTTTCAGGTAAAATTGTTAAGATTTTGGTTGACGATATGTCGCCTGTAGAATTCGATCAGCCATTATTTTTAGTTGATCCGTCTTAATAAAGTTAGAAATTAGAAGTTGGAAGTTAGGGAGTTTTCTTGCTTCACAAATTGTCTAATTGGCACATTGTCTAATTATCTAATTGAAAAATTATGTTTAAAAAAATTCTTATAGCCAATAGAGGCGAAATAGCTCTTCGTGTCATTAGAACATGTCGTGAAATGGGCATTAAAACAGTTGCTGTTTATTCTACCGCAGATGCTGAAAGTTTACATGTAAAATTTGCTGATGAAGCTGTTTGTATAGGTCCAGCGCCAAGTAAAGAGTCATATTTAAAAATGTCTCATATAATTGCTGCTGCTGAAATTACAAATTCTGACGCAATACATCCTGGTTATGGCTTCCTTTCAGAAAATGCAAAATTCTCAAAAATTTGTCAAGAACACGGTATTAAATTCATTGGAGCATCTCCAGAAATGATTGAAAAAATGGGAGACAAAGCCACTGCTAAGGCCACTATGAAAGCCGCAGGAGTTCCTTGTGTTCCAGGTTCGGATGGGATTTTAGAAGATTTAAAACAAGCGAAAAAAGTTGCAAAAGAAATTGGTTATCCAGTAATGATGAAAGCTACTGCTGGCGGTGGAGGAAAAGGGATGCGTGCCATTTGGAAAGAAGAAGAACTAGAAAAAGCATGGGAAAGTGCACGACAAGAAGCAGCAGCTGCCTTTGGTAATGATGGTATGTACATGGAGAAGCTTATAGAAGAACCAAGACATATTGAAATTCAAGTTGTTGGAGATTCTTATGGAAAAGCTTGTCACCTATCTGAAAGAGATTGTTCTGTTCAGCGTCGTCATCAAAAATTGACGGAAGAAACTCCATCACCTTTTATGACAGAGGAATTGAGAAACAAAATGGGTGAAGCAGCAGTTAAAGCAGCAGAATATATTCAATATGAAGGAGCTGGAACTGTTGAGTTTTTGGTTGATAAGCACAGGAATTTCTATTTTATGGAAATGAATACTCGTATTCAGGTAGAACACCCTATTACTGAGCAGGTTATTGATTATGATTTAATTCGTGAACAAATATTGGTTGCTGCTGGCGTACCAATTTCTGGAAAGAATTATTTACCGCAATTGCACTCAATAGAATGCCGTATAAATGCAGAAGATCCATACAATGATTTTCGTCCTTCACCAGGAAAAATTACTGTATTACATGCACCTGGAGGACATGGTGTTCGTCTAGATACTCACGTTTACGCAGGTTACACTATTCCGCCAAACTATGATTCTATGATTGCAAAATTGATTACTACTGCTCAAACTAGAGAAGAAGCAATCAGTAAGATGAAACGTGCTTTGGATGAGTTTTATATTGAAGGGATTAAAACAACTATTCCTTTTCACAGACAATT
>ENA-UOYA01003098-UOYA01003098.1-activated-sludge-metagenome-genome-assembly--contig:-NODE-3098-length-15116-cov-4.891441_pt1 | contig 15116 bp, 14 predicted proteins | sample MGYA00238163_ERZ764804 | MGnify/ENA primary metagenome ERZ764804 (study PRJEB28919, sample SAMN05720223) | activated sludge metagenome | isolation source: Anaerobic digester | place: Hong Kong...
TCGCCGACTACCCGTTCACGACGCTCCACCCCAACCTGGGCGTGGTGCGCATCGCGGCCGAAAAGAGCTTCGTGATCGCCGACATCCCGGGGCTGATCGAAGGCGCGGCCGAGGGGGCGGGCCTCGGGCATCAGTTCCTGCGCCATCTGCAGCGCACGCGGCTGCTGCTGCATCTGGTCGACCTGTCGCCGTTCGATCCGGACGCCGATCCGGTGCGCGATGCGCGGGCCATCGTCAACGAGCTGCGCAAGTACGACCCGGACCTGGCCGACAAGCCGCGCTGGCTGGTGCTCAACAAGATCGACATGATCCCGGCCGAGGAGCGTGAGCAGCGCGTGGCCGCGTTCGTCGCGGCGCTGCGCAAGGGACGCGGGCGCAACGCGTTCCGCGTCGACCGGGTGTTCGCCGTGTCGGGGCTCACGCACGAAGGCTGCGCACCGCTGATGCTGGCGATCTACGACTACCTGGAGTCGATCCGCCCGCCCGAGCCGGTGGAGGCCGACGTGCGCTTCGAGCGGGCGGTGGCCGAGGTCGCCGTCGCGCCCGCGCAGGCGCCCGCGCAGGCGTCCGTGCAGTCATCCGCGCAGTCATCCGATGACGCGCCCGTGTTCACCCCGGACGCGGACGATCCGCGGTTCCGCTCCGCAGCGCCGTCCGACGCCGCCGAGGCGGCTCCGGCGCCTGCTCCGGCACGCACGCGTGCTTCACGCACCGGGGGCCGATCCAAGGGAGGGCGCACATGAGCGCTGCGGCGCTGCAGGACGACGGTCTGCGTGCGGTGCGCGACGCGCGCCGCGTGGTCGTCAAGGTGGGATCCAGCCTGGTCACCAACGAGGGGCGCGGACTGGATGCCGAGGCCATCTCGCTGTGGGGGCGGCAGATCGCCGCCTTGCGCGCCGGCGGCAAGCAGGTGGTGATGGTGTCCTCCGGCGCCATCGCCGAAGGCATGAAGCGCCTGGGCTGGCCGAAGCGTCCGCACGAGATCCACGAGCAGCAGGCGGCCGCCGCCGTGGGCCAGATGGGCTTGGCGCAGGTGTACGAGTCGTGCTTCCGCGCGCACGGGCTGCAGACCGCGCAGGTGCTGCTGACCCACGAGGACCTCGCCGACCGCAAGCGCTACCTGAACGCGCGCTCGACGCTGCTGACGCTGCTCGGGCTCGGGGTCGTGCCGATCATCAACGAGAACGACACCGTGGTCACCGACGAGATCAAGGTCGGGGACAACGACACGCTCGGTGCGCTGGTGACCAACCTGATCGACGCCGACGCGCTGGTGATCCTCACCGACCAGCAGGGGCTGTACACGGCCGACCCGCGCAAGGACCCGTCGGCGACCCTGCTGCCGCGCGTGGTCGCCGGCGACCCGTCGCTCGAGGGCATCGCCGGGGGGGCCGGCAGCTCGATCGGCAAGGGCGGCATGATCACCAAGGTGCTGGCGGCGCGGCGCGCGGCGCACGGCGGCGCGTCGACCGTGGTCTGCTCGGGCCGGGAACCCGAGGTGCTCGTGCGCCTCGCCTCCGGCGAGCGCGTCGGCACCGAGTTCGTCGCGCAGACGCAGCGGCTGGCGGCGCGCAAGCAGTGGCTCGCCGACCACCTGCAGCTGCGCGGCGCGGTGCGCGTCGACGCGGGCGCGGTGCGCGCGCTGCGCGAGGACGGCAAGAGCCTGCTGCCGATCGGCGTCGTCGAGGTGGTCGGCGACTTCGAGCGCGGCGAGGTCGTCGCGGTGCTGGCACCGGACGGCCGGGAGCTCGCCCGGGGACTGATCAACTACGCGTCGTCGGACGCGCGGCGCATCGCGCGCCGACCGAGCTCGGAGATCGAGTCGGTGCTCGGATTCCTCGAGGAGCCCGAGCTCATCCACCGGGACAACCTGGTCCTGCGCTGACGACGCGGGTCCCGCCCGCGTCGCGGGCGGCGCGGCGCCGCGGGCACCGGCCGGCGCTTCGCCGCGCCGATCCGACCGTTCGTCGGAGGACGCCGGAACGATGTCACGCGAGCGTGTCCACTCGACGGCATACCGGGTGCGCACCGGGTTCCCGGCGCGGCCCGGGCACCGTATCGTGCCGCGATGAACGTAGCGATCCTCGACGACGACCCCTACCAGCGCCGGCTGCTGACGATGCTCGCGGAGAGCGGCGGGCACCGCGTCCACGCCTACGAGACCGGCGAGTCGCTGCTCGAGGCCCTCGATGCCGGCGACGGCCCCGACCTGCTGCTGCTCGACTGGGTGATGCCGGGCATGTCGGGCGAGGCGGTGCTCGGCGCGCTGCGCGCGCGGCCGGGACCGGAGCTGCCGGTGATCGTCGTGACGGCACGCGACGGCGAGGCCGACGTCGTCGGGGCGCTCCGGCTCGGTGCGGACGACTACGTCGTCAAGCCGCCCAAGGGGCTGGAGCTGCTGGCGAGGATCGAGGCGCTGGCGCGCCGGGCCCGGATCGGTCGCGCCGTCCCGCTGAAGGCGGGCCGTTTCGAGGTCGACCTGGCGCGTCGGGCGGTCCTGCTCGACGGACGCGAGATCGTGCTGACGCTCAAGGAGTTCGACCTCGCCAGCCATCTCTTCCGCAACCCCGGAACGCTGGTGACGCGCGCCCAGCTGCTCGAGGCGGTCTGGTCGGTGGGCCCGCAGCTGGACACGCGCACGGTCGACACGCACGCGAGCCGGGTGCGTCGCAAGCTGGGCCTGGACGGCAGCCGCGGCTGGATGCTGCAGTCGGTCTACGGCTACGGCTACCGGCTGGTGCCCGCCTGAAGGGGGCCGCCGCGCCGCCGGCGCGGCCACGGTAGGCATCGCCGGCCGATCGTGTTACGGTTTCCGGGCTGCTCCAACCATCGAAAGGAGGTGATCCGTGAAGAAGTTGTCCGTCGTGCTCGCCATGCTGTCCCTCGGCACGTCCGTCGCGGTCGCCTGCCCGGGCAGTTCGATGAAGGACGCCAAGGCCGATCGGCCGGTCCCGCAGCAGTCGAAACCGGGCCAGTCGTCCTGATCCGTTCATCCCGAGCACGAACGAAGGGGAGCGCGAGCTCCCCTTCGTCTTTCCGGAGTCCGTCCCAGATGCCCCTGACCCGTCGCGCCGCCGTGCTGTCCGTGGCGCTCGCGCTCGTCGCGTCGAGCGCGTCGCAGGCCCAGCCGGGCCCGCCCCCGGCCGTCGCGAACCCGCCCGCGTTCGACGCCTGCCTCGCGCGGCTGCGCAGCGACGCGGTCGCGCGCGGCATCCCGCCCGCCGCCGCCGAGCGCCACCTCGCCGTCGTCGAGCGCGACGGTTCGGTGCTCGAGTCGCTCGACTTCCAGCCCGAGTTCCGCACGCCGATCTGGGACTACCTGGCCGGGCTCGTCGACGCGCAGCGCGTCGACGACGGGCGCGCGATGCTCGAGCGCTGGCGCGAGGCGCTCGCGACGGTCGAGGCGCGCCACGGGGTCGACCCGGCGACCGTGGTCGCCGTCTGGGGCGTCGAGAGCGACTTCGGGCGCGCCGTCGGTCGCAAGGCCGTCGTGCGCTCGCTCGCGACCCTGTCGTGCGAAGGGCGCCGGCAGACGTTCTTCCGCGGCGAGCTGTTCGCCGCGCTGCGGATCCTGGCGGACGGCCACGTCGCGCCGGATCGCTTCAACGGCTCGTGGGCGGGCGCGTTCGGCCAGACGCAGTTCATGCCCTCGACCTTCCTCGCGGCCGCGGTGGACTTCGACGGGGACGGCCGGCGCGACGTCGTCGACACCGTGCCCGACGCGCTCGCGTCGACGGCGAACTACCTGAGGCGGGCCGGCTGGCGCAGCGGCGAGCCCTGGGGATGGGAGGTGCGGCTGCCGCCCGGATTCGACGCGTCGCTCGCCGGCCGCACGAAGCGGCGGCCGCTCGCCGAGTGGGCGGCGCGCGGCGTGCGACGGGTCGACGGTGGCCCGCTCGAGTCCGCGGGCGCCACCGGCGCGGTGATCCTGCCCGCCGGCGCCGGCGGGCCGGCCTTCGTCGTGCTGCGCAACTTCGACGCGATCTACGCGTACAACGCCGCCGAGAGCTACGCGCTCGCGATCGCGCACCTCGCCGATCGCCTGCGCGGCGGCGAGCCCTTCGCGACGCCGTGGCCGACCGACGACCCCGGGCTGTCGCGCGCCGAGCGCCGCGAGCTGCAGACGCTGCTGCTCGCGCGCGGCCACGCGATCGGCGAGCCCGACGGCCTGATCGGCACGATGACCCGGCGGGCGATCCGCGACGAGCAGGCGCGCCTCGGCCACGCCGAGGACGGCCGCGCCGGAATGAAACTGCTGCGCGCGCTGCGCGACGGGACGTCGCCGGGCCCGCGATAGCATGCGCGACCGACACCAGGAGCAGACGGCATGAGCGACGAACGCATCGGGTTCATCGGCGCCTCGGGGCTGATGGGCCACGGGATGGCGAAGAACCTGCTGGCCCGGGGCTATCCGGTCGCGCTGACCGTGCACCGCAACCGCGAGCGGGTCGCCGACCTGCTCGCGGCCGGCGCGACCGAGGCGCCGAGCCCGGCCGCGCTCGCCGCGCAGTCGAGCATCGTGTTCATCTGCGTGACCGGCTCGCCGCAGGTCGAGGCGGTGGTCGCGGGCGCCGACGGCCTGCTGTCGACCAAGCGCCAGGGGCTGACGATCGTCGACTGCTCGACCAGCGAGCCCGACTCGACCGCGCGGCTGCGGGAGAGGGCCGCGGGGGTCGGCGCCGCGTTCGTCGATGCGCCGCTCGCGCGGACCCCGGTCGAGGCCGAGCAGGGCCGGCTGAACGTGATGGTCGGCGCCGACGACGCGACCTTCGGGCGCATCGAGCCGGTGATCCGCGCGTTCGCCGAGAACGTGTTCCGCGTCGGCGGTCCGGGGGCCGGCCACGTGGTGAAGCTGCTGAACAACTTCATCGTCCAGGCCGCCTGCACCGCCACCGCCGAGGCGTTCGCCGTCGGGCAGCGTGCCGGCATCGATCCGAACCGGCTGGTCGAGGTGGTGTCGGCGGGCGCGATGAACTGCGGGATCTTCCAGGCGATGGCCAAGACCCTGTCCGGCGACCTGACGGGGCTGAAGTTCGAGCTCGACAACGCGCGCAAGGACGTCCGCTACTACACCCACCTCGCCGAGGGGATGTCGATCCCGACCGTGGTCGGCGAGGCCGTCCACCAGTCGCTGTCGATCGCGAGCGCGCTCGGTCACGGGCGCAAGTTCGTGCCGTCGCTGGTCGAGGCGCAGGAGCAGCTGACCGGCGCGCGGATCGTCCCGCGCGGCTGAGTCGCGAGCGCGGCGCGGGCTCCGCGGGGCGCGCCACCGTCGCCGCCCGGAGCGGCAGGTCGTCCGTCGGTCCGTCCGGCCGCCCGTCGGCGCCGCCGGCCGATGGACGGCGACCGCCAGTTGCGCGGGCCCGACCGGCCCCGCGGCGCCGCGCGAGACAATCCCGGGTCATGCCGGCGCTCGACTTCCACAGCGTGCTCGCCCTGGGCGCCGCGATCGCCGCGCTGCTGACGGTCGTGTGCCTGCTGCTCGCGCCGATGCTCGGCGGCAGCCGCGCGACGCGCATGATCGCGGTCGGTAACCTCAGCTTCACGCTGATGCTGTGCGTCCGGATGGTCGTCGAGCGCTCACCCTCGCAGGGCGCGTACGCCGCGATCTGGACCCTGCTGGTCGCGGCCTCCGCGCTGCACGGGCTCGCGCTGCGCGAGCTCGGCCCGTCCCGCAGCGGCTCGCTGCGCCCGCACGCCGCCGCGGTCGCCGCGGCGCTCGTCGCGATGTGGGTCGCGAGCGCGGCCGCGTCGACGCCGCACCTGCCCGCGCTGATCACCGGCGCGGCGACGGCCGGCTGCTACGGCGCCGCGCTGCACGCGGCGTTCGCGCTGCGCGGCCGCGCGTTCGCCGTGCCCCGGCGCACGCTCGCGCTCGGCTTCGGCGCGAGCGCGGCGTTCGCGGCGGTGCACGTGCTGCAGCGGCTCGGCGAGATCGCCCGCGGCGACGCGGTGATGGCGCCGACCGCGTTCACCTACTTCGGCGCCGTGCTGCTGTTCTGCACGATCAACGCCGGCTTCCTGGTGCTGATGTACCTGCAGCTCGCGCAGCGCGTCGCCGGCCTCGCGCAGACCGACGAACTCACCGGCGTGCTGAACCGGCGCGGCTTCTTCGAGCGGGTCGCCCGGATGCGCCCGCCGGCGCGGCAGGGCGCGCTGGTGCTGATGGACATCGACCGCTTCAAGTCGGTCAACGACACCCACGGCCACGCGGTCGGCGACGAGGTGCTGCGCTGGTTCGCCCGGACGGTCCGGACCTTCATGCGCCGCGACGACCTGCTGGTCCGGATGGGGGGCGAGGAGTTCTGCCTGCTGCTGCCCGGCTTCGACGAGCGTGCGGCGCACGGCATCGCCGAGCGGATCCGCGAGGAATTCGAGTCCCGTTCGGTCGCGACGACCTCGGCCGGCCCGCTGCGCGTGACCGCCAGCTTCGGTGTCGCGCCGTTCGCGCCCGCGGATGGCGGGCTCGACTTCCGGCTGCGCCAGGCCGACGAGGCGCTGTACGCCGCCAAGCGCGCCGGGCGCAACCGCGTCGTGCTCTGGCGCCCGGAGCTCGGCGCGTCGATCGCGGTGTGACGCCGCCCGACGCCGTTCAGCGCGGCAGGCCGCCGGGCGGCTTGACCGTGATGCGCCACAGCGTGCGCGGGTCGTCGGGATCGGTCAGCGTCGCCGAGTGCAGCATCGACAGGTTGTCCCAGATCACGACGTCGCCCACGCCGTACGCGACCGCGAGGCGGTACTTCGGCTGCAGCGCGTGGGCCTTGAGCTCGTCGAGCAGCGCCAGGCCTTCGTCATCGGGCATCCCGTCGATGCCGAAGGAGCTGCCCGAGACCGCGTAGAGCGCCTTGCGGCCGGTGACCGGATGGGCCATCACCAGCGGGTGGCGCACCCAGCGCAGCCGCTGCTCCTGCGCGTCGGTCAGCAGCGACGCGACCGTGCGCGAACGCGTGTCGAGGTCGTCGCGGTTGCCGTAGTGGTGGCGCACCACCAGCCCGTCGATGCGCCGCTTCGTCGCCTCCGGAAGGTCGTCGTACGCGGCGCGCTGGTCGGCGAACAGGGTCTCGCCGCCCTTCGACGGCACCGTGATCGAGTGCAGCATCGTCGCCCGCGCCGGCTGCTCGAGGTACGAGTAGTCGGTGTGGAAGTAGGTGCCGCCGTCGGCCAGCCCGATCGGTCGCCCGTCGCGACGGACGTTCGAGAGCACGAGGATGTCGGCGAGCTCCGGATGGTGGAACTGGTCGATCACGTGCGGCTCGGGTCGGCCGATGCGGCACGCGAGCGCATGGAAGCGCGCGGGCGTCAGCCGCTGGCCGCGCACGACCAGCAGCCCGCCCCGGTAGAACGCGGCCTCGAGCCCGGCGAACGCCTCGTCCGACAGCGGCGCCGACAGGTCGAGCCCCTGCGCGAGCGTGCCGAACGACGGCGAGAGCGGGACGAACGCGGTCATCGGGGCGCCTACTTGAGGAACTCGGGCGAGATCAGCTTGGGCAGGATCAGCGTGACGTCCGGCCAGAGGATCACCAGCATCAGCACCGCGAGCATCGGCATCAGCATGATCATCGTGTCCTTCAGCACCGAGGCCATCCTGACGCCCGCGACCGAGCACGCGATCATCAGGCACAGCCCGTAGGGCGGCGTGACCAGCCCGAACGCGAGCGACACGATCCCGATCATCGCGAAGTGCACCGGGTCCATCTGGACCGCCTGCGCGAGCGGCTGCAGGATCGTGCCCACGATGATGATCGCCGGGATCGCGTCGAGGAAGCAGCCGACCACCAGGAACACCGCGGCGATGAAGAAGCCGGTCTGGTACAGCCCCATGCCCCAGGCCGAGACGCCCTCGAGGATCGCCTTCGGGATCTGGTAGTAGGCGAGCAGCCAGCCGAACGCGCTCGCGGTGCCGACGCAGAACAGCGCGATCGCGGCGAGCCGCCCGGTGTCGCTCAGCGCCAGGTACAGGCCCTTCAGGTCCATCTCGCGGTAGACCAGCATCGACAGCACGCCCGCGTACAGCACCGCGATGCAGGCCGACTCGGTCGCGGTGAACCAGCCGAAGATCTTGCCGCCGATGATGATCACCGGCGTCATCAGCGCGGGCAGCGACACGAGCAGCGCGCCCGCGAACGCGCCGAGCGACGAGCGGCCGTAGGTCGGGTAGCCGCGCCGCTTCGCGTACACGTGGACCGTGGCCATCTGCACCAGACCGATCAGCAGCCCGGGGATCACGCCCGCGAGGAACAGCGCGCCGATCGAGACCGACAGCACGCCGCCCCAGACGATCATCAGGATCGACGGCGGGATGATCACCGCGAGCACGGCCGACACCGCGGTGATCGCGACCGAGAAGCTGTCGTCGTAGCCTTCCTTGCGCTGCGCGTCGATGAAGATCTTCGACTGGCTCGCCGCGTCCGCGGTCGACGAGCCCGAGATGCCGGCGAAGAAGATCGACAGCACGACGTTGATCTGGGCGAGGCTGCCCGGCAGGTGCCCGACCATCGTGCGGGACAGCGTGACCAGCCGGTCGGTGATGCCGCCGATGTTCATCAGGTTCGCGGTCAGCAGGAAGAACGGCACCGCGAGCAGGATGAACGAGTTGTAGGCGTTGAAGGTCTCCTGCACCAGCGTCATCGGCGACAGGTTCGGCTCGAGCAGCAGGATCGGCAGGCACGCCAGTCCGAGCGCGATCGCGACCGGCACCCGCAGGAACATCAGCAGGAAGAACAGGCCGAACAGGATCCAGGCGGCGGTGCCCGGGTCGACCGCGGTCAGCACCGGCTTCATGCCGTGCTCCCGGTCAGCGCACGCCACTGCGCGGCCATGTGCTCGCCCAGGAAGAGCAGCCAGGTGACCCCGGTGACCGGCCACGCGACGTGGATCGTCCACAGCGGCAGCTCCGCCAGCTCGGAGATCCGGTTCCAGCCGAAGCGGGTGAACTCGATGCCCTGCCAGACGAACACCAGCGCGAAGACCAGCACCGCGAGCGACGCGAACAGGTTCAGCGCGGCGCCGACCCGGCCGGTCGCGTTCGGCAGCACGTCGACGATGAAGTGGGTCCCCTCGCGCACCCCGAGCATCGACCCGAGCATCACCATCCAGACGAGCAGGAAGCGCGCCATCTCCTCGGTCCAGATGTAGTGCGGCAGCAGCGCGGTGAAGCGCGAGAAGATCTGCAGCGACACCGGGATCACCAGGATCGCGACCGACAGCGCGAGCAGCGCGCTCAGCACGCTCGCCCACGCGGCGGCGAGGCGGCGCCACGCGCCGGGCGGCGCGGGCGGGGGGGAAGAGGGGGTCATCGGGAGGCCTGGGAAGGGGCGGAGCGACGCCGCGGACCGGTGCGACCCGTCGGCGCGGCGGGCGGGGCACCGACGGTCCGCCGCCCCGTGCGCGGACCCGCGGGGCGGATCCGCGCCGCGCCGCGCGTCAGGTGAGGGCGTTGATCCTGTTGTAGATGCCCTCGGCGCCGATCTCCTTCGCGTACTGCGCCATCACCGGGTCGACCAGCTTCTTCATCTGCGCGCGCTCGGTGAACTCGACCTTCTTCAGCTTGCCCGCCTTCTCGAGCGCGTCGACCTTCGCGCCGTCCTCGCTCGACTCGATCTGGCGGCCGTACGCGGCGGCCTCCTTGCCGGCGCGCACGACCGCCTGCTGCAGGTCGGCCGGCAGCTTCTTCATCGTCTTGGTCGAGAAGCACAGCGGCCGGATCGTGATCGCGTGCTGGGTCATCAGCAGGTTGGGCCCGACCTCGAAGAACTTCATCTGCTCGACGCCGGCGGCCTCGTTCTCGCCGGCCTGGATCACGCCGTTCTGGATCGCGTTGTAGACCTCGTTGTAGGCGATCACGGTCGGCGACATGCCGATCGCCGCGAAGGTCTTGCTCCAGATCGGCGCGCCCTGCACGCGCACCTTCAGGCCCTTGAGCTCGGCGAGGTTGCGGGCGGGCTTGTTCGAGAAGATGTTGCGCACGCCGCCGCCCGCGTAGCCGATCAGCGCGACCTCGGCCTTCTGCTCGACCTCGTCGGCGACCGCCTTGAACAGGTCGGCGTCGAGGACCTTGTTCCAGTGGGCGAGGTCGCGGAACAGGAAGGGCGCGTCGACGAAGGGCGCGGCGCGCGAGAAGGTCGACATGTGCGCGGGCGACACGATCGCGTAGTCGACCGCCTTGCCCTGCGCCATGTACTCGAAGTACTGCTTCTCGAGGCCGAGCGAGCTGTTCTTGTGCAGCACGAAGTTGATCGGCTTGCCGTAGTACTTCTTCACCAGCTCCTCGAAGCGCACCATGCACTTGGTGAAGGCGTGGTCGTCGTTGAACTGCGACGCGCCGTTGAGCGTGATCGCCTGCGCGCGAGCGGTGTGGACGAACGGCGCCTGCACGACGCCGGCGGCGGCGAGCGTGCCCAGGAACTTCCTGCGTTGCATACGGGGTCTCCTCCGTGGGATGCCCGCGCCCGCAGGACGCGGTGCGCGGTGCGGTCGGTGCGCGGCCCTCGTGCATCGGGGCAGGCTGCGCCGTCCGTTCGCCCGGGAGCCTAGCACAGGGCCCCGCGACGGCGGTAGGCTGTCGCGGACGCGCCCCCGGGGCGCCGGAGGAGGTCGACGATGGGATCGGACGCCGTGCCGACCGTGGCCCTGCCGGACGGACGACGGGTCCCGGCGCTGGGCATCGGCACCTGGAGGATGGGCGAGCGCGCGACCGCACGTCGAGCCGAGGTCGCGGCGGTGCGCCGCGCGGTCGAGCTCGGCGCGACGCTGGTCGACACGGCCGAGATGTACGGCGACGGCGGCGCGGAGTCGGTCGTGGGCGAGGCGATCGCCGGGCTGCGCGACCGGGTGTTCCTGGTGTCGAAGGTGCTGCCCTCGAACGCCTCGCCCGCGGGCACGATCGCGGCCTGCGAGCGCAGCCTGAAGCGCCTGCGGTGCGAGCGCATCGACCTGTACCTGCTGCACTGGCGCGGCCGCTGGAAGCTCGCCGACACGGTCGGCGCGTTCGAGCGGCTGGTCGAGCAGGGCAAGATCGGCGGTTGGGGCGTGTCGAACTTCGACGTCGACGACATGGCCGAGCTGGCCGCGCTGCCCGCGGGCGCGCGCTGCGCGACCGACCAGGTCTACTACGCGCTGTCGCGCCGCGGCGCGGCCTTCGACCTGCTGCCGTGGATGGGCGCGCGGGCGATGCCGGCGATGGCCTACTGCCCGCTCGACGAGGGGCGGCTCGCGAGCCACCCCGCGTTGCGCTCGATCGCGCTCGAGCTCGGCGCCACCTGCGCCCAGGTCGCGCTCGCCTGGCTGCTCGCGGCCGGCGCGCACGGCACCGACGTGATCGCCATCCCCAAGAGCGCGTCGGTCGAGCGGGTCGAGGAGAACGCGCGGGCGGCCGCGCTGCACCTGGAGCCTCGGCACCTGGCCGCGCTCGACCGCGCGTTCCCGCCACCTCGCGACCGGGAGCCGCTCGCGGTGGTCTGAGCGCGGCCCGCCCGGCCCGATCGGTCCGGTCGGAGGCAAGCGAACGCTTTCCTTCGGCGAGGGGCCTCGGCATACTGCGCCGGCCGCGTCGCCCGCGATGCGCTCGACACGCCGTCCGCACGCCGCGGCGGCCACGGAGGAGACATGACCCGGAACGCTTCGAGACGGCGGCTCGCCGTCGCCCTGGGCCTCGCGCCCGTCGCGGCCGCGCTGCCGCGCGCCGTGCCCGCGCAGGGCTCGGCCTGGCCGACCAAGCCGATCCGCATCCTCGTCGGATTCCCGCCCGGCGGCCTGACCGACGCCTACGCGCGGCAGTACGGCGAGTTCCTGTCCGCGAAGCTCGGGCAGCCGGTGACCGTCGAGAACCGGCCGGGCGCGGGCGCGATGATCGCGCTCGAGGCCCTCGCGAAGTCGCCGCCCGACGGCCACACGATCGGGTTCACCACCTCGGGCACGCTGTGGCAGAACCGGGTGCTGTACCGCAAGCTCGCCTACGACGCCGACCGCGAGCTCACGCCGGTGTCGTTCTTCCCGAGCGGCCCGCTGGTCATGGGCGTGAACGACAAGCTGCCGGTGAAGACGGTCGGCGAGTTCATCGAGTGGGCCAAGCGCAACCCGGCGTCGATGGGCACCTACGCGCCGGCCTCGTATCCCCACATGGTCGCCGACACGATCAACCGCACGCACGGCACGAAGATCGAATCGATCCACTACAAGGGCGAGGCGCCGATGTGGGTCGACGTCGCGTCGAACCAGGTGCAGGTCGCGATCGGCAGCTTCCAGGCGTTCAACACCGTCGCCTCGAAGGGCCTCGTGCGCCCGCTCGGCGTGACCGGCCGGTTCCGCTCGCCCCGGCTCCCCGACGTGCCGACGCTCGCCGAGACGGGCATGAAGGACGTGCTGGTCACGCTGGACGGCTGGCTGCCGATGATGGCCCCCGCGGGCACGCCCGAGCCGGTGCTCGCGCGCCTGGCCGAGGTCGCCGTGGAATGGGGCGAGTCCCCGCGCGCCGCCCAGTTGCGCGAGACCTTCGCGATCCCGAACAGGCCGACGCCGCTCGAGGAGGCGCGCCGACGCTACCGGGACGAGTCGGTCGTGTGGATCGACCTCGCGAAGCAGCTCGGCATCACGCTCGACTGAGTCCCGCGCGACCGGGCTCCGGCCGGCGCGGGGCCCCGATCACCCGCCGGTGTACCGCGGCGGCCGCCGCTCGAGGAACGACTGCACGCCCTCGGCGTAGTCGCCCGACAGCGTCGCCAGCGCGAACTGGTCGAAGTCCGCATGGCTCGCCGTGCGGTCGAGTGCTCCGACCGCCGCGTCGACCGCCTGCTTGATCATCCGCAGCTGCACCGGCGGCAGGCTCGCCGCGCGGTCGGCGAACTCGAGCGCGGCCTCGAGCGCGCCGCCGCGCGGCGCGACGCGGTCGACCAGGCCCCAGTCGAGCGCGCCGGCCGCGTCGAGCTTCTCGGCGAGCACCGCGATCCGCTTCGCGCGGGCCGGGCCGACCAGGTGCGCGATCCGCGGCACCGCGTTCCACGACAGGTTCATGCCGCGCTCGATCTCGGGCACGTAGACCGTGGTCCCCTCGCCGGCGACGCGCAGGTCGCAGGCGACCGACAGCGCGGCGCCGCCGCCGATGCACCATCCCTCGATCGCGACGATCGTCAGCGCCTCGATCTCGGCCCACGCTCGGCACATCCGCCCGCCGGACTGGATCGAGAGCCGCCGCTCGGCGAGCCGTGCCTCGCTCGCGCGCTGCCGCTCCGGGTCCTTCAGGTCGGCGCCGACGCTGAACACCTCGGCCGTGCCGGTCAGCACGACCGCGGAAACATCCGGATCGTCGTCGAACGCACGCGCCGCGCGCGTCAGCTGCCGGCAGGCCTCGAGCGACAGCGCGTTGCGGCCGTCGCCGCGGTCGAGGCGGACGATCGCGACGCGCCCCCGCCGCTCGGTGCGCACCATGTCCATCGCGTCCGCCGCGCTCACGCCGCGCTCGTCTCGAAGTCCGCGGGCAGCACCAGCTCGATCAGCTCGAGGTCGGCCGAGTGCTCGATCTCGCGGTGGCGGATGCCCGGCGGCTGGTGCACGCAGGAGCCCGCCTCGAGCCGGACCTCGCCGACGCCCTCGTACTCGAACCGCACCCAGCCCTTCAGCACGTAGACGAGCTGCAGCTGCACCGCGTGCCGGTGCCACTCGCCGGTCGCCTGGTGGCCGCCGCGCGCGCGGATCACGTGCATCACCGCGCGGCCCGCGGTGGCGTCGCGGATGCCGAGGTCGCGGTACTCGAAGTACGGGCGCAGGCCGTCGGCGACGAAGGCCTCGGGGCGCGCGTGGCTGACGCCGAAGCGCATCGGCGCCGGGGTCGCGGCGGGCGCCGGCTGCGGCGGGGTGGGGGCGTTCATCGGGTCTGCTCCGATCGTCGTCGAGGCCCGATCGTAGCCCCGGGGCGCGTCGTGCGGCGGGCGGACGGCACGGATCCGGCACACTGGCGCACCGCGCCCCGCCCGCCATGACCCGCCGAGATCCCCGACGAGACACCCGCCGCGACGCGTCGCCCCCCGCGACCGGCCCCGCCGACGGCGCGTGGCGTCGCGTCGCCCCGGGGCTCGCGACGCTGCTCGCCGCCCGCCGCGACGGGTTCGCCCACGACCTGTTCGCCGGGCTGGTGCTGACCGCCGTGCTGATCCCGGTCGGCATGGGCTACGCGACCGCGGCGGGCCTGCCGGCGATCCAGGGCCTGTACGCGACGATCGTGCCGCTCGCCGTCTACGCGATCCTCGGCCCGAGCCGGCTGATGGTGCTCGGCCCCGACTCGACGCTCGCCGCGGTGATCGCCGCCACCGTCCTGCCGCTCGCGGCGGCCGACCCGGCGCGCGCGGTCGTGCTCGCCGGCGCGCTGGCGATGCTGGCGGGCGCGCTGCAGGTCGCGATCGGCGTCGTGCGGCTGGGCCGGCTCGCCGACCTGTTCTCCAAGCCGATCCGGATCGGCTTCCTGAACGCGATCGCGCTCACGGTGATGCTCGGGCAGCTCCCGAAGCTGGCCGGCCTGCAGGTGGACGCGGACACGCTCGGCGGCCGGCTGGCGGGGCTCGCGAGCGTGATCGCCGCCGGCGGGGTCGACCCGACGACGCTGGCGGTCGGCGGCGGCACGCTCGCGACGATCCTCGTGCTGCGACGCGCGTGGCCGGGCGTGCCGGGCGTGCTGGTCGCGGTGGTGGGCGCCACGCTCGCCTCGGCCGCGCTCGACCTGCGCGGCCGCGGCCTCGAGGTGCTCGGGCCGCTGCCGCAGGGCCTGCCGGCGCCGGGCGTGCCGTGGGTCGGCTGGAGCGATCTCGTGCACCTGGTGCCGGGCGCGGTCGCGATCGCGCTGCTGTCGTTCGCGGACACCAGCGTGCTGTCGCGCGCGCTCGCGGCACGGCGCGGGGAGCGGGCCGATCCCGACCGCGAGATGATCGCGCTCGGGACGGCGAACCTGGCGACCGGCCTGCTGCAGGGCTTCCCCGTCAGCAGCAGCGCGTCGCGCACGCCGGTGGCGCAGGCCGCGGGCGCACGCACGCAGGCGACCGGGCTGGTCGGCGCCGCGGCGATCGTCGTGCTGCTGCTCGCGGCGCCAGGCCTGCTGCGCGACCTGCCGGTGGCGGCGCTCGCGGCGGGGG
>ENA-UOYA01003099-UOYA01003099.1-activated-sludge-metagenome-genome-assembly--contig:-NODE-3099-length-15115-cov-5.438778_pt1 | contig 15115 bp, 12 predicted proteins | sample MGYA00238163_ERZ764804 | MGnify/ENA primary metagenome ERZ764804 (study PRJEB28919, sample SAMN05720223) | activated sludge metagenome | isolation source: Anaerobic digester | place: Hong Kong...
GTATGTTTCTGATACCAAAGGCAATGCCTGCCACATCAAAGGTGTTGTCATCAAAAGGTAAAGAAAGTGCATCCGCGCGTATCAGGCGTATCCTTTCTGAAAGTTTGCTTTTGTTTATCTTGATTTTTCCTACATCAAGCATTTCCTGAATAAAGTCTATCCCTGTAACGGTGATATCTGGATAACTTTCAGCAGCCATTATGGCAAGGTCTGCCGTTCCACAGGCGACATCGAGATAGTTTAGATTTTGGAAAAAACGCATCTTTTTTACAGCAAAACGACGCCATGCAATATCCCGGCGCATGCTCAAGAAGTGGTTAAGAAAATCGTATCTTTTCGTTATAGTAGAAAAGATTTCTTTTACTATCTCGATATGTTCAGTTTGTGTGATCTTGTTTACAGAAGGATATTTGTTTTTTAAACGTTTTTCCATTTGCACAGTTTTTTTAAATAGGTCAAAAGCTTCGTAAAAAATACCGATTAATAACGGGCGATGATACTTAAGAAAATTATAGAATAGACTGCCATTCAACAGGAGTCAATTAAATAATAAACAAACCCTTTATTGGTGGCAATATATTCAGCAAATAATAGAATAGCAATTCAAATGCCTATAAATATCCCATTAGTCTATCTATTCAGAGTTGTCTCAGATAAGATGTTTTTAGCTGTTTTTGACATAATGTCTTCTATCTTTTTAATATTTTTCTCTATTGCCTCTATATAAGGATTTTTCATATCGTTGTAATTGAATGTTACATAGTTGTATATTGAGCCCATCATGTGAAAACGATTCATAACGAAATTTTCGTAAAAGCTTCTGGTACTTGTCATTAGTTCTTCTGCGTTCTTAAAGATATTTACACCGTTTTTAGCAAGCGTTTCAGTTCCGATAAAAAGGTATGATTCTTTAAACTCGTCATATAGAATGGGTAGCTTTTCAACGTAATCGTCAGCAGACATCTGGCCGAGAAGGTCTGCCGTTCCGAGAGCATAACCCATGAGCTTTTCTTCTTCAGAGTGAAAATGGATTTCGTCGAGGTTTATACTTACACCTGTACAGCAAATGATATTTTTGATCTGGGCGATTAGATGTTGGTCAATACCTTTTTGTGGCAGATAATATGAGGCAAAATCCATGCTTCTCTTGATATGCTCGAAGGTGTATTTGGCGCCTGTGCCGTCTGTATCACCTTCCTTTTTGATGTAGCCGGTATCATGCAAAATGACGGCTATCATACCTGCTTCAGCATATCTTTTGGAAATCTTTGGCAATTGGCCACTTTTATTCCATCCGGTTATAATTTCAATAAAAGGTGGAATGACTTGAAGGGTGTGGACGAGGTCATGATATCCCGTATCACATCTGTGGAACCCTTTCATGTTGCCGTTGAAGAGGTTGATAATATCATCGAGGATTGCCCCTGTTGTGCCGATGTCACGAACGCCGTATTCGGATTCGTAAAAAGACCTTATTTTATCGGCTATATATGACGGGGATATACTTTTTGAATCAAAAACCAAAATCATTTGCCTTTACTTAAATATTTATTAAGAAAAACCGAATATTTTTTATATCATTTTAAAAAAAATATTAAGACTTTTTTTTCAGATACGAGAAATAGTAAGTTTTAAATGCAACCCCATATACAATGACCGTAATAATAATGCTTATAAGCAGTGTTATATAGATTTTAAATTCAGCGATAGACCTTAACGCATACAGAAGTAGAACTAGGATTATACCTGCTGATAGGGATTTTAATATGTCCCTAATCGTTTTTCTGGACATCCTATAGTGTATCCTACGTCTCAATAACATATACAGAAATGAAAAATTATAAAGAGAAACAATAGAGGTAGCAAGAGAGATGCCAAGGTTTCCGAACGGAATCATAAGGGATGCTGCAAGTATTGCATTGATTGCGATAGATGTTATACCAATAATTGCAGGTGTTTTCATATCATGGAAGGCATTAAAGATCCTGACAAGCGATATCGAGAGCGCATAGAAAAGTAGTCCTGTGCTGTAGCCGAACAGTGCCTTGTTCGTTAGTATGGTGTCTTTGTGGGTGAAGGCACCTCTTTCATAAAGTATCTTTATGCAGATATCCCCCATTGAACAGAGAAAGATCGATGCGGGTATCAGTGTTATACAGAGCAGCATAATTGAACTGTCTATGTTGGCAAAGATCTCTTTCCATTCTTTTTTGTGGTAAAGCTTTGATATTTTTGAAAACGTAACTGTGTAAATAGGAACGGCGAACAAACTAAACGGGAGTATGAAAATCCGAAAGGCATATGAGAGAGAGGCGACCTCACCGTGCGGTAGATAGGATGCGATAACTCTTCCAATAAAACCATTTATCGGTACAATAGATGTTGCAACGAGGGCGCCTAAGAATAGCCTTTTTGCTTCGTTCACCGCATGGTGATTCAAATCGAGGGAAAGACTGTATTTAATTTCAAATCTTCTCAGGTAAGGGTATTGAACCAAGATCTGAAGCACTGAACCCAACGAAACACCAATGGCGAGACTATAAATACCGAGTTTTTTACTAAGAAGAACGGCTGCACAGATAAATACGATATTCAATATAATTCCGGATACCTCAGGCGCTGCAAAGTGTTCTTTGGCATTCAAAAATGCCTTTATAACGGATAGTATCGTGTGGAGGCTGATGACCGGTATCATAAGGATAAACAGTTTCCTTGTGATATCCTTTGCCTCGGGGCTGAATCCCGGCGCTATAATGTTTATTATCGGTGAACTGAACAGGAAAAATATCAGTGATATGAAAATCGTTATAATGATGGAGAGATTGATGAAGGTAGCATATATCGTTGAATAATCCCTTTTGTCGTGAAGGTATTTGGAGCAGACCGGTATCAGAAAAGCACTTGTTGCGCCTGAGAAAAAAAGCGTCTGGATTAGTTCGGGGAAATTGTATGCTACGATAAATGCGTCCACTAGTAGCGTTGCGCCGAAGATATACGCCTGTATCGCCTCTCTTACATATCCAAGTGGCCTGCTGATTAAGGTAATTATCGTTATTACTGAACCCTTCTTGATGATGTCTTTAGTTGAATTTTTCTGAAAGGCTTCTTTAGATATTTTCTCGTTCAATATTTCTTCTCTTGACAGTTTTCCGCAATTTGTTGATAGCCTTTTGTTCTATCTGTCTTATCCTTTCTCTCGTAACACCAAAAATCTTCCCGATGGCTTCGAGCGTCTGCGGCTCTTCGTCGTCAAGTCCATATCTCATTATAATGACCTTTTTTTCATCATTTGTTAATGCCTCCAGCCATGAAGCGATTTCTTCAACCCTTTTAATATGTTCATAAGCCGAAAGGGGTTCTTCAAAAGATGTATTTGGTAAAATATCTTCCAACGTGAGTTTGCCTTCATCATCGATTAAGGTTTCAAGTGAATATGTCTTGATTACAACTGAAAAGAGATTTTTTACGAAATCTACGTTAAGGCCCGTATGCTTCGCAATATCCTCGGGTTTTGGTTCGCTTTCACCCTTTTCTGTGAAGCTGTTGATTGTTTTTGTTATTTTGTTGATTCTTGAAGAGATATGGACGGGCAGTCTTATTGTTCGTGAGTAGTTTGCAATTGCCCTTTCAATGGATTGTTTTATCCACCAGGTTGCGTATGTCGAAAATTTGCAGTTTCTTGAAGGGTCATATTTTTCAACTGCCCTGATTAAGCCTATATTACCTTCTTCTATAAGGTCAAGCGTGGAAACGCCACCATAATTTGCATATTTTTTTGCAATCTTTACTACGAGCCTCAGATTTGCTTCGATGAGTTTTCGTTTTGCCTCGGCATCTCCCTGCGCTATCTTTTTGGCATATTCTATTTCCTCTTGCTGAGATAAAACAGGCAGCTTTCTCAGCTCTTTGAGATACAGCTTTTCTACTTGAAACTCTTCATAGCTGGGGAGTTTGATATGATTGTTTTCTTCTTTCAATCCTTCCACCCCTGCTCACCTATGAGTTTCACGAATCTACACCCGCCATGATTTTCCTCAGTGTATGAATCTCCGTTTTCCCTGGTATATACGATAAGGTCTTGGACAAATTCTTCGCCGACGGGTATGACAAGCCTTGAGCCTGGTTTTAATTGGGTAAGGAGTGTTTTTGGAACGAACGGTGCAGCAGCGGTCACGATGATGCCATCGAACGGGCTATGCTCTTTCCAACCGAGCGTGCCGTCACTTATTGTTATTACGATATTTGTATATTTCAAATCGTCCAGTATTTTTCTTGCCCTTTTTGCGAGAGATGGAATCCTTTCTATCGAATATACCTGTTCAGCTATCTCGGCAAGGATTGCTGTCTGATAGCCCGAACCGGTTCCTATCTCGAGTACCTTTTCATCTCCTTTTAACTGTAGCAATTCTGTCATAAGTGCCACTATGTATGGCTGTGAGATGGTCTGCTTCTCACCAATGGGGGCAGGGTAATCTTCGTATGCCTGAGGCCATAAGGCATCATCGAGAAAAAGATGTCTCGGTACCTTTTTTAGGGCGTTTATTACCCGTATATCCTTTATTCCTCTCGATATAATCTGAGTTTCCACCATTTTGAGTCTTTTGTTTGAGTAATCGTTCAGCTTCATAATGAGAGTTCTTTAGCCCTTTTTGTCGCCTTTTCAACTGCCTTGATAATATTACCTTTAAAGGCCTTTTCTTCCAGATGTGCAAGCCCCGATATAGTTGTTCCACCTGGAGAAACCACCATTTCTTTTAATACGGTCGGATGCAATCCCTCTTCTTCAAGCATCCTGAGTGTGCCTTTCACAACCTGAATGCTTATCAGCCTTGATTTGTCTCTTGGTATGCCCATTTTTACTCCGGCATCTATCATCGCTTCGAGAAAAAGAAGGAAAAACGCTGGTCCGCTTCCCCCCATTGCCGTTATGGCGTTCATCAATTCTTCATTTATTTCAATCGTTTTCCCGAGCGGTGCAAATATTCTACGAACATCATCGAGTTCATGACCTTCTACCATATTGTTGCAGGTCAAGCCCATAATACCCTCTCCAACCTTTACGCAGATATTCGGCATTACCCTTACTACCTTTACTGATTTTCCGATCGCATCTATTATATTGGAGATTGTAACACCGGCCATTATCGATATGATTACCTTTTTGTCCGTTATGCTTTGGGACATATCGTTTAGAAGTGTTTTTGAATCCTGTGGTTTTATGGCTACAATGATATATTTTGACAGTTTCACAAGTTCGTCAAGGCGTTCGGCTATCTTTATGTCGTATGTTTTTTCAATAAAATCAGCTCGTTCTTTCTTTGTCTCTGATAAAAGGATATCATGCCGTTTTATGTTGTTTTTGAGAATTGATTTTAAAATCGCTTCACCCATGTTTCCGATGCCTATTATGCCGATCTTGTCTGAAATCATACCTCTCCCTGAAGATGGTTTTGTAGAATATATTTTTTATAACAAAAGGATAGAAAATTTTAAAGTTAAAATACGCTTCTTGGCGTATAACTCGTATGAAGTAGATGATGTGATTTCTCACCCAACGGTTTTATCAAGTATTCCTCATAGATCTTTTTTATTGATGGATTTTCATGCGATTTCCTGTATCTCAATGATTTATCCTCATTGTATAGTGCCTTTGCCCTTAATGTTCTTATTTCGTGATTGACCGGAATGGGTTGCCCTCCGCCTCCGACACAACCGCCGGGACATGCCATTATCTCTATAAAATGATAATCTGCATCGCCATGTTTAATCTTTTCCATCAATTTTCTTGCATTGCCGAGACCGTGGGCGACAGCAACCTTGACATCTCCAATACCATCAACCTTTATTGTTGCCTCTTTAATCCCTTCGAGACCGCGAACAGCTATAAAATCGAGGTTTTCGAGTGGTTTGCCTGTTGCTATTTCGTATGCTGTGCGTAGAGCCGCCTCCATTACCCCGCCTGTTGCACCGAATATCGTTGCAGCACCGGTATACTCACCCATAGGGTTATCATATGTTCCGTCTTCGAGATTGCAAAAGTCAATCCCCGCCTCCTTTATCATCCTTGCGAGTTCCCTTGTTGTTAGAACGTAATCGACGTCTTTGTAACCGCTGTCGGCCATCTCGGGTCTTGTGCATTCGAATTTCTTCGCTGTGCATGGCATAACGGATACTACAACGATGTCCTTCGGATTGATACCTTCTTTTTCTGCAAAATAGGTTTTGCATAATGCCCCGAGCATCTGATGGGGTGATTTGCACGTTGAGAGATGTGGTATAAGTTCAGGATAGAAGTGTTCTATAAATTTAATCCATCCGGGACTGCAGCTTGTGATAAGCGGTAATGTGCCCCCTTCATTGACCCTCTTTAAAAGTTCGCTACCTTCTTCCATGATGGTCAGGTCCGCGGCAAAATCGGTATCAAACACCCTGTCGAATCCGAGCTTCCTCACAGCGGCAAGCATTTTGCCTGTAACGAGCGTACCCGGTGGATATCCGAATTCCTCTCCGAGAGCTGCCCTGACTGCCGGTGCATCCTGTATAATCACGAATTTGGAAGGATCCGAAATAGCATCCCAGACCCCCTGTGTGTCATCTTTTTCTGTAATCGCACCTACAGGACAGACAAGTGTGCACTGCCCGCAGTTTGTGCAGGCAACTGTGCCGAGACCGCTTAGAAAGGCTGGCTCCACACGTGTTTCAAAACCCCTGCCTTGTAAGGCAAGGGCATTTACTGATTGGATGTTTCCGCATACAGAAACACAGCGACGGCAGAGGATACATTTACTGTTATCCCTTCTTATAGAAGGTGATGAATCATCGAGCCCGCCTTTACTTTTAACGCCTTGGAAGCGTATCTCCGTGATACCCATTTCATGGGCAATCTTCTGTAATTCGCAGTTTAGATTGCGTGGACATGTGAGGCAATCCATAGGATGATTGGAAAGTAGCATCTCTACGGCAAACTGTCTTGCCTTTCTTACCTTATTAGTATTGGTATGCACCTTGAGACCGTTAGAGGCCGGAAATACGCATGAAGCCTGTAAATTAGCATTACCTTCAACTTCAACAAGACATACCCTGCAAGCGCCTATTGCCTGCACCTCCGGTAAATAGCACAGGGTTGGTATATGGATGTTTGCTTTGAGGGCGGCTTGTAGTATGGTTGAGCCCTCAGGTACCTCTATTTCAACGCCATTTATTGTTAGATTTATCATAGTCTTTTCTCGCTAACACATTATTCTTCTGTTCGCACATAACAGTGCAGGCATCTTTTTGCCTCTTCCACAGCTTCCTTAACAGAATATCCCAACATAACTTCTTTAAAATTCTTATATCTTTCAGAAAGGGGCAGCTCAGGCATTTTTTCACGACCCAATTCTTTTTGATAGGCTTCTTCATTGTAAGACACCCTCATGGCAAGGAGCTCTTCTCGTGGGGTTTTTGAGAACACGCCATCACCGCCAAGGAATATATCTATAGATTTTGCAGATGCTTTTCCATCGGCTATTGCCTGAACAACCGAAGCAGGCCCACGGACGTTGTCCCCTGCTGCAAATACACCGATCTTATCTGTTGAAAAGCTGAAAAGGTCTGCCTCTATTGTGCCGTTTTTATTGATTTTTATGCCATCACCGTTTACATAAGACGTATCGGGTATTTGTCCGATAGAAGCAATAACCGTATTTACTTCAAGTGCAAATTCAGAGCCTTCGATTGGGATTGGTTTGCGTCGTCCTCCGTTGTCAAATTCACCCAATGCCATACGAACACATACGATACTTTTTACCTTTCCGTCCTCTGTATTTATCTTTTTGGGTGCCACAAGGGTAAAAATCTTTACACCTTCGTGTTCGGCATCTACTATTTCTTCTTTGTATGCGGGCATATCGTCCTTTTCTCTTCTGTAGAGGATAAAAACGTCTTTAGCGCCTATTCTGAGCGCTGAACGAGCCGCATCTATCGCCACGTTTCCGCCTCCGATAACCGCAACATTTCCATCCACCTTAACGGATTTTCCAAGATTGAGGTTTCTCAGGAAGGTGACGCCATCGAGCACGCCTTCAGCGTCCTCACCATCGATACCGAGTTTCTGGCCTTTGTGAGCGCCAGTAGCAAGAAGTACGGCAGAATAGCCGTCTTTTTCCAGACTCTTGAATGTAATATCCTTCCCGAAAACAGTATTGTATTTGATCTCTACCCCGAGGTCGGTGATTGTTTTAATCTCATTATTTAATATGTTTCTTGGAAGTCTGTAATCGGGGATGCCAACCGCAAGCATGCCGCCAGCCACCGGCAGCGCCTCGAATACTGTCACCCTATAGCCCTTGCATGCAAGATAATAAGCGGCAGTAAGACCAGCTGGCCCTGCGCCTATTATGGCGATCTTTTCCTGTTTCGGTTCGGCCTTTTCGGGTTTGTAGGGCTCAAAGGAGTTCATATCGTAGTCGGCGGCAAACCTTTTCAAAGAACAGATAGCCAAAGGTTCATCTATCTGGTTTCTTCTGCATTTGCTCTCACATGGATGGATACACACCCTGCCGCAAACAGCGGGGAAGGGGTTGTCTTCCTTAATAAGCGCAATAGCTTCCCTGAATTTTCCCTCGCTTATCAGTGTTATGTATCCCCAGGCATTCTGGTCTGTCGGGCATGCGTTCTGACAAGGTGCATCAAAAAGTGAGCTGCATACACCTGCACGACAGTGTTTGTGTTTTATGTGTTCTTCATATTCGTGTCTAAAAAAACGCAGTGTTGAAAGCACCGGATTTGGTGCAGTCTGACCTAAACCGCATAGTGCGGATTGTTTTATGCGTGTAGCAAGCTCTATGAGTTTGTCAATATCATCCTCTTTGCCTTCGCCGTGCGTGATACGGGTTAATATTTCAAGCATCCTTTTCGTACCTATTCTACAAGGAGGACACTTGCCGCAAGACTCGTCCTGTGTGAAGTCGAGAAAAAAGCGGGCAAAATCTACCATACAGGTGTCTTCATCTGCAACGATAAGTCCTCCCGAACCTACTATAGCACCCAATTCTATTATGGATTCATAGTCGATTGGGACGTTTAGATGCTGCACCGGGATGCACCCGCCAGAAGGTCCTCCAAGCTGTGTTGCCTTGTATTTTTTGCCGTTTTTGATGCCTCCGCCGATGTTAAATATTAAATCACCGAGTCTTGTCCCCATTGGCACTTCAACAAGACCGGTGTTGTTTACAGCACCTGCGAGCGCAAATACCTTTGTACCTCTACTCTTTTCTGTGCCGAATTGTGCATACCAATCAGCGCCCTTCAAGATGATCGCTGGTATGTTTGCATAGGTTTCTACGTTATTTAACAGAGTAGGGGAATCGAACAGACCTTTTACGACAGGATAGGGCGGGCGTGGTCTCGGTTCACCTCTTTTTCCTTCAATAGATATCATAAGCGCTGTTTCTTCACCGCAAACAAAAGCGCCGGCACCGATTCTGATATCGAGGTCGAAATCAAATCCTGTTTCAAATATGTTTTTTCCGAGGAATTTATATTCCCTTGCCTGACCTATCGCCCAGTTTAAACGCTCAATTGCAAGAGGATACTCGGCCCTTACGTAAATATAGCCCTGATTTGCACCAATTGCATATCCTGCAATTGCCATTGCTTCGATTACGCTGTGAGGATCGCCTTCAAGTACGCTCCTGTCCATAAATGCGCCTGGATCACCTTCATCTGCATTGCAGACTACATATTTTACATCTCCCTCGGCCTGTCTGGCGAATTTCCACTTCATGCCAGTTGGAAAGCCACCACCACCCCTTCCACGCAGACCTGATTTAAGCACTTCATCAATAACCTCATCTCTGGTCATTGAAGTAAGCACTTTTCCAAGCGCCATGTATCCATCTCTTGCGATATACTCTTCAATGTTTAAAGGATTTATTATGCCGCAGTTTCTGAGCACTATTTTTTCCTGATACTTAAAAAAGTCGATACTTTTCAAGGATGGCACTGTCTTGGATGTAAAAGGTTCTTTGTAAAGCAGTCTTTCGACAATCCTTCCTTTTAAAAGGTGTTCTGATACTATATCTTCGGCATCTTCCGGTTTTAGTTTCTGATAAAAGACCCCTTCAGGATAAACGAGTGCAAGAGGTCCAAGGTCACAGGATCCTACGCATCCTGTTTCTATTACCTTTATCTCGTCCTGGAGACCATATTCTCGAATTTTTATAACAAAGGCATCACGTATTTCGCGACAGCCTGAGGATACGCACGCAGCGCCTGCACATACTAAAAGATGTGCCCTGAACAACTCCTTAGCCATTTTTCCTCCTTACTCGTATTTACCGAGAATATCCATAATTTTGGTGGATTTTACCCTTCCGTATACATCGTTGTCGACAAGCATTGCAGGAGCAAGACCGCATGCCCCGATACAGCGGACAACGTCTACAGAAAAGCGCCTGTCTTCGGTGGTGCTTCCTACCTTTGTGTTGAGTTCCTTCTCAACCTTTTCAAGTGTTTGCTGCCCACCTCGGACATAACAGGCCGTACCGAGGCATACCTTTACAGTGTGACGCCCTTTAGGAACGGTGGAGAAAAAACTGTAAAAGGATATTACACCACAAATTGTGCTGATTGGTACGTTTAATCTTTCAGATATGAGCTCCTGTGCCTTTTTGGGTAGGTAGCCGAAAAGATTTTGTGCCTTATGAAGAGCCATGATTAATTCTGTTGGTTTTCCGCTGTGCTGGGCAATCAATTCCTCGAGTTCCGGATATAGTTCATCTTCGTTGACCTGAGCACAACTACAGTGATTTTCTGCAGACATCTCTCCTCCTTAACGAATCTTTGCATGTATATTTATGTATCATCTATTATTCTACCATCTACCTTGCTTCTCTTAAAATAATGGGTGTGAAGCAGATGATGTGCCTTTTCAGAGTTTGGTTTCTCGAGATATTTCTCGTATATTGCCTTTATAGATGGGTTTTCGTGTGAGCGACGAAAAGGAAGAGATTTGTCTTCCTGAAAGAGCGTCTCCCCCCTTCTTGCCCTTTTTGCCATATTGCTACCCCATGGTTGCCCGCCGCCTCCAACGCAACCGCCTGGACATGCCATAATCTCAATAAAGTGATATTCGCTTTTTCCTGTACTCTGTAATTGCTCTGAGACCTTATCGAGTATTTTTCTTGCATTTCCAAGTCCATGGGCAACAGCGACCTTGAGTTTCAGTCCATCGATATCTATTTCAGCCTCTTTAATACCTTCCATTCCCCTAACCGGAAGTATGTCTATATCTTCAAGTTCCTTGCCTGTTATCAAGAAATAGGCAGAGCGCAATGCCGCTTCCATCACTCCGCCTGTTGCACCAAAGATCGTTGCAGCACCTGTATATTCTCCCATGGGATTATCGGCAGGTTCATCAGGCATTTCCTTCAGATCTATGCCAGCCTCTTTCATCATCCTGGCGACCTCTCTTGTGGTAAGCACATAATCGACGTCACGATAAGAGCTATCATCCATTTCAGGTCTTGCGCATTCGAATTTCTTTGCGGTGCACGGCATGACAGAAACAGAAACGATATTCTCTGCCGGTATGCCTTTGATCTCTGCGTAGTATGTTTTTGAAAGTGAGCCGAACATCTGCTGTGGCGATTTTGCTGTTGAAACGTAATCGGATAAATGGGGGTAAAAGGTTTCCATGAACTTTACCCAACCCGGACTGCACGATGTGATGACCGGCAACTTACCTGCGTTTTTTATGCGACCCACCAGCTCTGATCCTTCTTCAATGATCGTAAGGTCAGCCGTAAAGTTTGTGTCGAAAACGGCGTCAAATTGCAAACGCCTCAAGGCAGCATGCATTTTCCCTGAAACAAGTGTGCCTGGCTCCATGCCGAATTCTTCGCCAAGTGTTGCCCTTACCGCAGGTGCCTCCTGAACGACAACATGTTTTGTTTCATCATTGATGGCATTCCAGACTTTTTCTATGTGGCTCTTTTCATAAAGTGCACCAACAGGGCAGAAGACTATGCATTGCCCGCAGTTTACGCAAGAGCTGTTTCCAATGCCGATATCGAATGCATCGGTGATTTTTGTGTCAAAACCTCTGTTGCGCAATGCAAGGGCGTTAACGGTCTGAATGTCTGTGCATACCTGTAGGCATCTTCCGCACAAAACGCATTTATTGGGATCCCTGACGATCGATAAACTCGTGTCATCGATCGTTTTTCTTTTGAAATCGTTTGTATTTTTGAGGGTTGTGATGCCAAGTGTTGCTGCTAATCTTTGAAGTTCGCATGCATTATTTCTTATACAGGTAGGACATTCCATCTCGTGGTTAGAAAGTATAAGCTCAACCAGCATTTTTCTTGTAGCGCGTATCTGTGCAGAGTTCGTGTGAATCTTCCACCCGTTCAGAATTTCCGTCATACATGCCCTTTTCATTGAAGGAAAACCTTCGATCTCAACAACACAGATTCCGCATGAACCATGGGGTTTTAAATCATCATGGTGACATAGAGTTGGTATAATAAAACCTGCCTTTTTTGCAGCATCGAGGATTGTAGTACCCTCGGCTACTTCAATTTCAACATTGTTTATATGTGCTCTTATCATCTTTATACGCCTTAATGTTTTAGTGCAACTATAAAAAAAGTTTTTATGACGCTATGCGTGATAAAAACTCATCCTTGAAATACTTCAACGCACTCGAAACAGGAAGCGTTACAGATTGACCGAGTGGGCAGAAGGAAGAATCCTTCATTACTTTCGTTATTTCAAGGAGTTGTTCTATGTCTTCTTTATTTGCCTTTGATGCTGCAATGTTGTCGATGATCTCTACCAGTCTTGCCGTTCCGAGTCTGCACGGAACACAATGGCCACAGGATTCGTGTTTAAAAAAATGCAGAACGCTTTTCAGCATATCGACCATATCAGTATCTTCATTCATCACAAGTATTGCGCCTGAACCAAGCGCTGCAGCATACTCCTTAAGGTTTACAAAATCCATTTTCACATCGAGCATTTCTGGACCTACAAAAGCGCCTGCTGCACCTCCGATCAGGGCACCTTTGAACGATTTTCCGTCCTTTATACCGCCACCGTATTCGAATATAATATCTTTCAGCGGTGTGCCCATCTCGGTTTCTATAAGCCCCGGTGTTGCAACATGACCAAGTATCGTGTAGACCTTGGTGCCACTACATTTATCTGTACCGTAACCTCTGTACCATTGAGCGCCGTTCCTTATGATCTCCGGTGTGTTTGCAAGCGTTTCGACATTGTTGACAAGAGTCGGCTTCCCCCACAGTCCTGCATTTATGGGGAACGGCGGTTTGTTTCGTGGGTGTCCCCTTTTACCTTCAAGAGATTCTATAAGTGCTGTTTCTTCACCGCATACGTATGCCCCGGCGCCTTTCATAACAGAAATGTCAAAACTGAAGTTACTTTCGAGGATGTTTTTCCCCAGAAGCCCATATGACCTTGCGTCAATGATGGCCTTTTCAATACGCTCTATGGAAAGACTGTATTCACCCCTGATATATACAAAACCTCTTGTGCCTTTAATTGCATATCCAGCGATTAACATACCCTCGATAAGCTTATGGGGGTCTCCCTCCAGTATCAATCTGTCCTTGAATGTGCCTGGTTCCCCTTCATCGGCGTTACAAATAACGAATTTTTCGTCTCCGGGTGTCTTGATTGCAAACTCCCATTTAAGCCCTGTAGGGAAACCTGCACCGCCTCTGCCAAGCAAACCGGATGATTTGATCTCGTTAACAACATCCTCGGGTTTCATTGTTTGAAGCGCCTTAGCAATACCCTCATATCCACCCGCTGCTATATATTCATCGATATTCTCAGGGTTGATGAATCCGCAGTTTTTGAGGACTATGCGTGGCTGTTCTTTTAGAAGTCCCGTTTTTTCTTTTGTTATTATTGTCCTCTTAGGTGCCTCGGTCAGGATGAGCCTTGTTAAGGGTCTTCCTTTTAAAAGGTGTTCTTCTACAAGTTCAGGTATATCTTTTGGGGTTACATTGGCATAATAGACACCCTCAGGATACACAACAAGAATGACGCCCCTGCCTGTAATGCCTATGCTGCCTGTTTCCAAGACAGATACCTCTTTATCGAGATCCTGTTTGGCGATTTCTTTAACAAGTGCATCTTCGACAGCGCGTGCCCCAGACATTATGGTGCCTGCGTCGATACTTATCAAAACGTGGTTTCTTACAATATTCATAGTGTTTGTCTCCTCTCTTCAAGGATTGCGTCTACCTTTTCCGGTGTAAGGTTGCCTAACATTTCCTCGTTGATCATCAATGCAGGAGCTACACCGCATATGCCAAGGCAGCTTGTAAGCTCGAGTGTAAAAGCGCCATCCGAAGTTGTCTCGCCGATATCTACCTTAAGTTTCTTTTTCAGATAATCGAGTAACGATTCTGAGCCCATAAGGTGACATGGAGGGGAATTGCAAAGCCTTATGATGTAACGTCCACGTGGTTTCAGACTATACATGGAGTAAAAGGTTACAACGCCATGAACATAGCTGTAAGGAATATTTAGGTAATCAGCACATTTTTCAATATCTTCTTTTGAAAGATAATGCTGAGGATTGTTGTCCTGAAGGTCGTGCAATATATAAAGAATATTATCCAGTCGCGGTTCGAACCTTTTGAGTATCGCCTCTCTGTACAAAGCAGATCACCCCCCTAATTTATTTGACTTCAATTACGTATTCAGAAACTGGTTTGTGATTGATAATATGTTCGGTAATGATTTTTTTTGCCTTTTCAGCGTCAATATTCCCGTAAATCACCACGTCTTTTCCTTCCTCTTGAACTTCGATCATGGGTTCATGAGATGCAAGGCCTTTTTCTCCTGTCTGTGTTACGGTTACATCAGATAGGTTACGTGTGGCAATCTCATCAAGGAACGTTTTCAGAACTTCACGAGCACCTGCGGCAATGCCACTTGTCCCCATACCGACCACAATTTTGACGCGTGCCTGTTTTTGCCTTAATTCAATCTCCTTTGAAGCCTTTTCTCTGATTTTTTTGAGATCTTCTAATTTCATGCTCATCCCTCCTTATTTAGGACTTTAAAATTTAAATGAATTCTAAGTTTTCGTCAAGAT
>ENA-UOYA01003102-UOYA01003102.1-activated-sludge-metagenome-genome-assembly--contig:-NODE-3102-length-15109-cov-89.717218_pt1 | contig 15109 bp, 11 predicted proteins | sample MGYA00238163_ERZ764804 | MGnify/ENA primary metagenome ERZ764804 (study PRJEB28919, sample SAMN05720223) | activated sludge metagenome | isolation source: Anaerobic digester | place: Hong Kong...
CATTATAATGATGCAATAGGTTCTCATCTCTTTCAGAGAGTGGCTTCATTCCTACCTTTTTCACTCCAGATGCTTCCTGTTACCGGATGCCAGGTTCTCATCTCTTTCAGAGAGTGGCTTCATTCCTACTCTCTCAAATAATTCGGCTGACTGGACGATATGTCCAGAGGTTCTCATCTCTTTCAGAGAGTGGCTTCATTCCTACTCTGAGGAGTATAAACGGCTAATGAAAGAGTTGCGTATACGTTCTCATCTCTTTCAGAGAGTGGCTTCATTCCTACCGGAATAAGGAGGTCCTTGATATGTTTACGGCCGGCCTGGTTCTCATCTCTTTCAGAGAGTGGCTTCATTCCTACTACGGAATAAGGAGGTCCTTGATATGTTTACGGCCGGCCTGGTTCTCATCTCTTTCAGAGAGTGGCTTCATTCCTACTGGACGGTATGTCCAGCGGCTGTAGAAGGAAAGAAGAAAGGTTCTCATCTCTTTCAGAGAGTGGCTTCATTCCTACAGCGCTGTACGAGATAACATACGTACTCAGGCCGTCTGTCGTTCTCATCTCTTTCAGAGAGTGGCTTCATTCCTACGTTTATTGGATTTAGAGTGGAGACAAACAGGGCACCTGTAGTTCTCATCTCTTTCAGAGAGTGGCTTCATTCCTACATATCAACATTCCTGATAAGCAAACGTATGATACATTAAGGTTCTCATCTCTTTCAGAGAGTGGCTTCATTCCTACATATCAACATTCCTGATAAGCAAACGTATGATACATTAAGTTCTCATCTCTTTCAGAGAGTGGCTTCATTCCTACCTGAAGAAACGCTTGCCTACTTTGATGTACCAGTTAGGTTCTCATCTCTTTCAGAGAGTGGCTTCATTCCTACTTTATTGGATTTAGAGTGGAGACAAACAGGGCACCTGTGTTCTCATCTCTTTCAGAGAGTGGCTTCATTCCTACTTGGTTTTAGGGTTGAGACAGGTAACGCTGCAGTAAACGGTTCTCATCTCTTTCAGAGAGTGGCTTCATTCCTACGCGCCGCTATTGTGAAAGCAATAGCGGTCCAGACAGCAAAGTTCTCATCTCTTTCAGAGAGTGGCTTCATTCCTACTATGTAAACTTTGTCCAAAAGGTTTGGTCTGTCAGGATAGAGTTCTCATCTCTTTCAGAGAGTGGCTTCATTCCTACCTTGGTTCTTGTTTTGAGGTTTTGTAGTAGGCTTCAGCGATGTTCTCATCTCTTTCAGAGAGTGGCTTCATTCCTACATAATATTATTACAAGTAGCTGGGTATGATATGATTTCAGTTCTCATCTCTTTCAGAGAGTGGCTTCATTCCTACTCATAACTTTCAATAAAGGAATGAAATTGGTTTTAGCAGGAGTTCTCATCTCTTTCAGAGAGTGGCTTCATTCCTACACGATTTATATAGTTTCAACCCTTGTGCTTTCCGCTGCGCAGTTCTCATCTCTTTCAGAGAGTGGCTTCATTCCTACTCTAGGCTTCCACGATTGTTTATCCATGCGCCTTCTGGAACGTGAAAAGGGAAACCTCCGCAATTTAGTCTTAGTCTAAGTTAATTTTACCAAAAAAATTGACGAAAGTCAAGTATCCATGCGTGTTCCCCGCGGCTTTTTTAAGAATCGAGGATTCATGCGGGTTTTGCTCACTTCGTGAAAAGTGCTCGGAGGTTTCCCTTATGTTACATTCGAAAATTCAACATCACTTAGTAGGCCATGAATAAATGAGATAGGTTGTGCTTGTTCAGTATTATAGACAAGGTGATATGAGTAAAGTAATCAAATAAGTGAAATAAATAACGACTTGCGATAAAGCAAGTATTTATAATGGGGTACAGCGTGTTGAAAGGTGAAAATGCGGTTTTTGGAGATTTGCTCTGGTTATTGTCGCCCCTGATTTTGGCTTTTTAGTATTAAGTTTTCAAAGACCGTAGATATGAAATGTACTGTAATGTGAATGAGGATGTGTTTGTATTGTACTATTATTATACACGATTAAGAGATATTAACAAAATGTATTCTGCTAATCGAATTACGGTGCATTCTGGGTCTTTTGGTAATTTTCTTCGGTTTTGCACAAGAATATTTGCTGTTGTTTAATTTCGAGTACATTTTGATATACTTGTCTTATTGTTATCCATAGATGTTGTGGCATGATGTACTGCGACAACCCTATTTTATCACATTTTACAATTCAATTAACTTTTTTTCGAGCAATATGCTAAAATAATGTTGTTAGGTGCAATAAATACTTGTGAATATTCTGAAGAAAGAGCAAGATAGGGGGGAAAAGGGCTTGACTATCTACGTAGATGGTTCTTACTCACAAGAAAAGAAAGTGCTAAGCTATGCATTTTGTGTTGTGGAAAAGGAAAAAGATATCGTATACAAATACTCAAAAGCGATGAAACTGCCAAATGGCAGTTCCACAAACGCAGAGATAATAGCAGTTGTCGAAGCACTGAAATACTGTATCAACAACAACATCAGCGAGCCTGTCATAGTCCACGACTATGATGAAATACTTTTTTTCGCAACTGGATACAGAAGACCACCAAACTCTATGCGCAGGTACGTAAAAGAATTGGTAAGGTTAAAATCCATCGTACATCCATCGTTCAAAAAGGTCAGAGCACACGATAAGGACCAATTTAACAACCTTGTCGACCAACTTTCCAGACAAACCATGCAAGAATTCATAAGCAAGGAAATTGAGAAAGCTGAGCGAGAGAATGCATAAGTACAACAATACAAGAGCACTTGGAGAACTCTTTTAAAGTTGGCCTTCTAGTATATTTAATTTTACAGTATTGCCAGGTAAGATTTCCGCATTATTCTTTAAGAGTTCTTCGATTTTTTCGATTTCTTTTTGAGGATTTTGCCACCAATCTTTACTCCATATTCTGTGTATTGTCCAACCTTTTGATTCTAAGAATTTTTGCCTGTGTATATCTCTTTCTCTTGCACTTTTTGAGGAGTGGTATGTTGCACCGTCACATTCTATTCCAAGTATATATTTAGATGTCCTTGGGTCGTAAATAGCTAGGTCTATTCTGTATCCAGATGATTCAACTTGTGTGTGCACATCAAAATTCAATCGTTGTATTTTGCTACTTTTTTTAAGTCTTTCATATACTTGTTCTTCAAAAATGCTTTCAAAATTTAGAGTGATCTTTTCGTTTGTTGAGTTCTTTGAAAGGGAAGAGAGGATAAGATTTGCTTCTGAAATGTTCCTCTCAGAAATTGCTCTTGCGTACTTCATGTATTCTTTGAACATCTTTGGCCCAGCATTCTTTGTAGTTTCTACATTGAACTCTTCTGGCTCAAATGACGTGATGACGTATATCTTTTTCCTTGCTCTGGAAATTGCAACATTTAGTCTGTTCTCACCGCCATCTTGAGATAATGAACCAAAGTTGAATCTGAATCTTCCCTCACTATCTTTTGCATATGCCGTTGAGAATATTATTATATCTCTTTCGTCACCTTGTACATTTTCTATATTCTTGACGAATAGGCCTTTATCTTCATTGTCTTCCATCCTATCTATTTCTTTCAGGAAAAGCTCTCGGAATTTTTCATCTTTAGAGGTTTCCTCTTCTAAAAGGTCATCTATGAGATCTTTTTGTTTTATATTGAATGTTATGATTCCTATCGTCTCATTTTCTTTTCTTGTTCTTAGAAGGTTCTTCACAAGCTTGACGACTTCTATTGCTTCTTCAGAGTTGGTTTGATTATTCCAAGTTCCATTGACTTTGATTCGTTCTATAGGCCTATAGTCTTTGCTGTTATTCACATTTGGTGAAACGTATAGTCTTGCATTATAAAATGCATGGTTTGAAAAGTCAATTAGTTCTCTGTAGGAAGATCTGTAATGGAATTGAAGATATGTATGGGGGAAATTTACCTTTGCAAGGTCCAAAAGGCTCTCTTCTTCTAAAGCGGCAACTGTTTGAATTTCCTCGTATTCGTAATTTTCCTCATCTAAATCATCGACAGCACGAGCAAGAAATACTGATGTTGGTCTTAGTTGTTTATCATCGCCAGCTACTACTATTTTCTTGCCTCTGTAAATTGAGGGAATTGCTTTTTCTATAAACAACTGAGACGCTTCATCAAATATTACTAAGTCAAACATTTCTTTCTTAAGAGGGATTATTTCAGAAACGACTTCAGGCGTTAGCAGAAAGCATGGGAATAACGTGAAAATCAGATCGTCAAATCCTTCTATCAGCTTTCTTATTGATAAGAGCCTTCTTGATTTCTTCGCTTGGTGCTCAAATTCTTTTGAATTTTCCGAAGAACTGGACAGTAATCTGAATTTTCTGTCCCAGGTATCCTTGATGTAATTTGGTACGATCTTTCTCTTTTCTGCCATATTCTCGAGAGTCTCTTTGACTATCTGGTTGTGTTTTTTGTAAAGGTTTATTGTTTTCCCTTCGTTCTTCTCTATTTCAAGGATGTTATGCAGCAGATAGAAGTTGGAGAGTTTTTGGCATGTTTCAGTTGGGCTATGTTTCTCTCTTGTCATGTGGAGGAAGTTCAATATGTCTATACTGAAACTATCGAGATCGTCGAATTCTAGTTTCAGTGAGGTAAAATCATCGTAGACTTTGAAATATTCAATCAAATTTTCAATGAATTTTGTCATGTCTTTCCCGTTTCCGATTAGTTCAATCAAGAAAACTTGGTAGTCTAATAGAAATTTGTTAAGAAAATTGAATTTTTCAGATGCTGATGCAACGTAATTAAACTGATCTTTAATAGAGTTGTATATTTCTAAACGGCTGTTTTCAAGTTCTTCTTCGATTGATTTGATTTTCCTCGTTCTAGTCCCCTTCGTTAATATACTTAGGATATTCCACCATTTGAAGCTGTTTAATTTTCGCAATTTCTTGATCTTATCAACATTATTTCTTTCATTTATCTCTTTACTCAAGTTGTAAAGGGCATCTTCTGTTTTATGGCCTTTCAAGATACTGTTCTTGATATCCATATGGTATTGATTTTTGCATATGATTTGCACTTTGCCATTGAAGTCTGTCAACAACTTTTCGAGTCTTGTCCTATACATTGCTACCTCGAAGCTATCCATTACCTTGTTGTTGAGGACTGATTCAATATTGGCAAATTTTTCTTCGTAAGATTTGTATCTGAAGTATTTACGGATCAATTGTTCATCGATCTTTGATACTTTGTCATTAAAGACGTCGTATGTAACTTTACAGTTACTGAAGTGGTTTCTGAATGATCCGAAAAGTTCCATATCTGAATCGCTCAGTTCTCTTTGATTTATAGCGTACATCTGAGCAAGGCTAAGGCCTATTTCTCTTGTACTGTAAAGGCTCTCGCCTAACTTTTCAAGATCTTCGATTGATTTGTTTACAAGATTTGAGAATTCATGTATTTTCTTGGAATTTGCTTCAAAAGCTTGCCTTACTTCATAATTGTATTGATCCAAGCTTGCGTCTTGAATACAGGTTTTCAATTTGTCATAAAACTCAATTTTGCCCTTTTGAGCGTCGTGTATCAAGACCAATTTAGAACTGATCTTTGATAATCTATTGTAAACGACGTCAAGTGCGGCTCTTTTTTCCGAAACTACAAGAATTCTTTTTCCTTTTGCAAGACCATCTGCAATTATGTTTGTTATAGTTTGAGACTTTCCAGTACCTGGAGGGCCATATATGACTAACGAATCGTCATTCCAAACTTTCTTAATGGCCCTTTCTTGGCTGTAGTCTAAGTCCGATATGTAGAAGAAGTCCTCCTCTTTTATACTTTCGTAACTATCTACATCACTGTCATATGTAGACAAATTTCCCTGATTAATTTCATCTTTTTTCTGCCCTGACAACAGTTCGCTAATCACGTCACTAGATACGTTGTCAGCTAACATCTTTGAATAGTCATTGTAAATGGAGTTGGCAATGTGAAAGTTACCTAGAATGAGAAAGTTTCTCAAGATGAACTTTCCTTCTTGTATGTCCCTCTGTCCTTCTTCAAATCTTTCTACTGTATTTTCATGATTCTTTTCAACTGTTATTCCGAGGTTATCGAAGAAATCTAAAATGTCTTCTGTTGAATAGCCTTTGTCATACTCTTGATTTTCCACATCTATGTCGTAGTGCTTGCTGAGTGTTACCAACAGTACTTTATTCAAAATCACATCTTCGTCTTTTAGCTTCTCGATATACCATTTGTTCTTTTCATTTATTAATGCAACAGAAAAGAGAAAAATAGGCGATTTGATGTATGTCTTACCATCGTTCAGTTTTCCTTCAATGAATGGATAACCAACATATAGTTCATATCTACCAGTTTCTCTCTCAATCGATGAAATTTCCTTCTTGAGTGTATCAAGACTTTTCGAATAAGAGATCATCTCATCTTGAATACTCCTAATTGTATTGTCTGAATCTTCCATCTGGCTCAACGTGTTGTAGTTCAAATTACTTTGAGTTTTGGAAGCAAGGCTGTATGGATCATCCAATATCTTAACTTTTGCAGTGCTATTTCCTGTTAGATATGCTATTATTTTCTCAGTTGTTCCTGGAGAGTATCTTTCAAGTAACGATAAATCAAAACTTCGTTTCTTATATAATTTCCTGAGGATCAACGTTCTATTCCTTCCGCTAATGTCTATAAGCCTATCTCTATATTTCTCAAATATCTTGCTTTGATCCATTTGAAACTGCCTCCAATCATTCTTGATTGATAATGATGTGATGAATATTCAACTGCCGTAATAGACATTTAAGAATAAAGAAAGATTATTTATTCACGTTATAATCGACTAATGGTAAATAAGTACTATACTATGTATGTTTTCTTCAAAAGGCAAAACAACAATTACGTTCATTATACCACATTTCTTAGGTTTTTATATGACACAATTTGTTTATATTTACGAAATATGTTTGATGAGCTTAATATGTCTAACAAAAACCAAAACAAGCGGCTCTTTACAAGTAAATGATCAGGACATCTCTTCTTTTAAAGAGCAACTCGAGAGAAAATAAAATCTCCGCAAGATAATTTGCATAGATATGTCAGATATTTGGAAACGATACGTCTTTAATATAGGATGTGATGAGCACTCTTCAAAGAAAGATACCTAATTCAAGTTACTTTTTTCTAATCTATCCATCGATGGTTCGAGGTTGAAACTCAGAAATTGGATGGCTTTTTAAGGTCGAACGTGAAATGGAAAGTGCAAGCGATGTATTTGAGAAGTGTGAAGGTAGAGCTAAGCAATGTAAAGATCGCGCCTGAGAAAGATGGAATGTTTTTCAAACGATCAGAAATAACTGAAGATAACACCATTTATCAGGTGAGTCGAAGAGAGAAATTCGAATATCGAGAGCTGAGAAGATGAAGACCACGACAAGGAGAAGATCATCTATTTTCAAGATCAGGAGCACTATGTACCAATCTGCAAAGATTTTGGGAGATATTGAAGCCGTTTCAAAGGGACCAAAAGCGATGGAAAAGAGGATGAATTGGCAAATCTTGGGCGAGCGTTCTTGCCCGTTCCAAATAACTCAAACAGGAAGGAGAGGTGATGGTGTGGTAGATGATGTTGTGACTGCTATGAGTCCAACACAAACGATAGTAGAACTAATACAACTTTATTCCCAACTATCTTTCGACGATATTACGGGCATCTTTCTTTTCTCTTTGAAGAAAGCAGTGACCGCTACTATAATAAGTAAAGTAACATCTTTGGGTGAATTCGTAAATTTTGTTTTCGACAGCTTGGTCAAATCGACGAAGTATCTGTACAAAATTATCATGGAAGAAAAATGGAAATTTCCAAAGCGAATGTTCAATGACTTCTTATCTATCGTGAAAGAAAGGACGGCTGCTTTGGAAAAGATGTGGAAAAGCATGAGCGGTCAAGAAATAAAGAAGACGGCGTTCGACTTCTTGATTATTATTTCGAGTACTTTGATTTTTGGTGGAGGATTAGACATGGAAGGTGGCTTTCCAGATCTCGATATAAAGGCTGGGATTGGAAATCACAGGAACTTGTTCAGTCATACAATTTTACTTGGATTAACGTTAGAACTTGGCTTAAGATTCATGGGAAACGTTCTGGTTGCTCTGGATGAAAGAGGTATCGAACCAAAATCCATATTTCTCCGCTCAGTACTTGATTTTGCCAAGAATACCAACGACAAAATCATACAAGGCATGTGGACAGGTTTGTTTTTCCACTATTTGAAAGATGCAAATGTATTCTCTGCCAGGACGAAACCATACGTAGGTGTGCATGGACTAAGCATGGGTACTCACAAAACCATATTCGCATCGAATGCCATTTTGTCAGCAATATTTGCCATTAGTGTTGAAACCGATCTATTATGGAGCAATACCACATTTATCAAAAAGTATATTCCAAGTTATCATGCTCCGCTATTCATGAAGCTTTCCAACGTTTTGTAAATATTTCTAAGAAATAGTTGGCACGGATGTATTTGAAATGACATACTTTAATTGGAAATGTGGATACCAGAGATAGGTGGCAAGTGGATAAAAATTCTTTAAGTGTGTGCACGCTATTGGCGTGCACATGTTTTTTAATTTATTCACCAGACCAACAAACTCTATACGCAGGTATGTAAAAGAATTGGTAAGGTTAAAATCCATCGTACATCCATCGTTCAAAAAGGTCAGAGCACACGATAAGGACCAATTTAACAACCTCGTCGACCAACTTTCCAGACAAACCATGCAAGAATTCATAGGCAAGGAAATTGAAAGGTTTGAGTAAGGACAAATAAAATGAAAATAGTAAATAATGGAAATATTGCTGCCCTGCAGGAGCAATTAAGTTTCCGGGCGAGAAAGTTCTCATTTCTTGAGCCTAACGGAAGTAGTTCAATTCATTCCTCCTAGATATGAAATCTGCATTTGGAATTTTCCTCATAAAAATGTTATAATAATGTATAATATTGCAGCTAATTTCGCAAATCAGTTAGTTTGTGGAGATTGTATGATTATGGAGCCACATTGTATGTACAAATTTCAGCTATTCAATCATCAAATTGAAGCGATAAGTTCTTGGAAAGCTAGCGGGTACAAGGGAATACTGTCAATGGCAACGGGTACAGGAAAGACCTATGTTGCAATAGGTGCGTTAGATGAAGTACTTCAGAACAACAAAGAACTATTCATCGCGATCTCTGTTCCATATGCTCATCTCATGGACCAGTGGCTTGATTCCATTAAGAAATACGGCCTTGATTTGGACTATACAATAAAATGCTTTTCCGAAAATCCACATTGGCACAAAGACATGCAAAAGGCAATTAGAAAGATGAAAATAGCGCAATTCAAGAGTGTGCTCGTCATCGCTACACACAAGACAATGATAAGTAATAAGATGAACGAACTAATAGATGAACTCAAAAATCAGAACATAGCGACGATGATAATCGGAGACGAAGTTCATGGACTTGGTTCTGAAAAAAGGAGAGAAAACCTTAACGAATTGTTTGAATACCGGCTTGGGCTAAGTGCCACACCCAAGAGAATGTACGATGAAATCGGCAATAGATTCCTGCATGCATACTTTGGAGATGTAGTCTACGAATTTCCGCTATGCAAAGCTGTTTACACACTCAATCCTGCTACCTACCGAACCTATCTGACACCGTATTACTATTTTCCGTATATATGTACACTGACATCTAAAGAAACTGAGAATTACAACGAAATCACCAGGAAAATTCTCCAGAAGATATCAAATCTTGGTAGCGTTACGTACGATGACATTGAAAGCAATGAAGAAATCAAGAAATTACTGATCAGTCGCAGTAAAATAGTAAAGGCAGCAAGGGGAAAGATAAACATCCTGAGAGACATTTTAGCCGACATTAAGAATAGATTTGGTGAGATAAATCATACGATAGTATTTACAGATGACAGACTGATCGATGAAACATTGAAATTGCTTCGCACTAGCGGATTCAATGCGGTCAAATTCACACAAGAATTGAATATTACTCAAAGAAATCTAATAATCGATCTATTTGAAAAAGGCACCGTTGAAGTTTTGGTTGCAATGAAAATCTTAGACGAAGGGGTCGACATTCCAAATGCGAGAATTGCCGTTTTGATGTCGAGTACCTCAAATCCGAGAGAATATATACAAAGACTTGGAAGAATACTGAGAATCTACGATGGCAAGGATTATGCCTATATCTACGATATAATCGTAAGACCAGCTTATACTTCCAACGATTTACTTGAATTTGAGAACACAGTATTCAAAGTCGAAAAGGAGCGAGTCAAAATCATAGCTGAATGCGCTTTAAACTGTACAGAAGCAATTGAAAAAATTATCTAATATGCAAGGGGATGATGTAATTGCTTTACACTAACAGTTCGGAGTTGTACGATATCTTGAAAAGTGTAGTGCAAGAAGAATTTGAAGGAGAAAGAGCAGAAGAGATAATCTCATTGCTCTGGAAAATGTTCTCAGAATATGCATCATCAGAAGCAAATGAAAAAGACGGAAAAATGATAGAGAAGATCATGGAAAAAGTTGACGAATACTTCGAGTCCTCTGAGTCTACTGATATTAGGGAGGAAGTTTAAATGAGGTTGAAAACAGTTGAAGTACACAACTTCAGGCAATATAAAGATTTTAAAATTGAGTTTACCAAGCCCAAGGAGTCAGACTGTGATTTACATGTCATTGTTGGAAAAATGGGTGTAGGAAAAACGAATTTCATTGAAGCGCTTAACTGGACTCTATATGGCAAGGGCCTTTTTTCGAACATTTCAAAAGAAGATGATCCAAATATTCTAAACAACAATTGTTTAAAGAAAAATCCTAATCATACTGTTTATGGTAGATTGGTCTTCGATTATAACGAGAAAGAAACACTGATGGTGATAAGAGGAGTGAAATATACAGTAAAAGACACTACAGCTTACTCATTGTCAGAAAACGAATTAAATGTCACCATTGGTAGTCTTCCAATTAGTAGTGGTATAGATGCAAACAAGAAAATTCAAGAAGTACTCCCAGAAGACTTAAGAGAGCATTTTTTCTTCGATGGTGAGGGATTGGACAATTATTTTAAGAATACACAAGGCGAGAAGACGCGAAAGACAATTCAAAGAATGGCACAAATAGACAAAATGGAACAATTTTCAAGACTCCTGAATGATGTCTATAATAGATACTTTAAAAAAACCAAAGCAAGCGAAAAAAATGCCTTAAAGAAGAAAGAGCTTGAGAACGAACTAGATAAGATAGCAAGCAAACTTGAATCGTTGAAAAGTGAAAGAGAAATACTTTTGGAACAGAAAGATAGAACAAAGAAGGATCTTACAGAAGCGCAAGAAAGACTTGACCAAATGAAAGATTACGAAAACTACAGAGAGAAGATTCAATTATTGCAAGAACAAATTCAAAGTAAACTGCAACAGAAGGAAGATAAGCTCCAAGAAAAGTTTCACATGCTTGTATCCGATGGAACACTTATCTTTGCTTGGGCAAGTATAGACTTCGCTTTTCGCCAGAATTCTACTTTCTCAAAAAGTTATGACTTCCTTCCTCAAGAGGAAATTCGAAAAGCTTTAGAAAGCAACAAATGCCCGATTTGCCAAAAAGAGCTTGACGAAGAGCATATAAAATTGTTCGGTGAGTTGTTGAATGCTGGAGAAACATACATAATGTCCCAAGAACGTTACCAAGAACTGATGTACAACATCGTTAATTTCAAGTACCGCGAAGAGAGCATTAACATTGAGCTTGGCAAAATAGAAAAGGAGCTAAGAGATTTAGAGGAACAAATGGGTAAGTACCAAGAGTTGATAAGGAACCAAGATATTAACCTCTTTGACACCCTTCATGAAGAAAGGGATACATTACAGAAAGCTTTGGAAACACAAAGCGAAAATATAGGTATCACAGCAGAAAACATAAAAAATTTGGAACAGAGACACAAAGAAATAGAAGAACAAATAAGGCAACTAATCTGTAACGATATAGAGTCTAAAAAGAATCTTTTGAAGGCCGACTTTGTAAAACAACTAAGTGAAATAATAAACAATACCGTTGAGCAAAGAAAAGCACAAATAAGAAAGGAGATAGAAAGATACACAATGGATTATTTGGATAGACTCATGTGGAAAAAGGAGCTAATAAAAAAGGTTGAACTCGATGAAGACTTCACATTGAGGGTATATGATGAATCAGGAAGAATTATCCTTGATCGTCTTTCGGGAGGTGAGAGATCAATCTTAACCCTTTCGTTTGCGATGGCACTACACAAAGCTGTCGGTGTGAATATCCCAATAGTCATAGATAGACCGCTTACAAACATTTCTGGCAGTTCATACAAGGAAATGCTCGAAGTCCTGTCAAACATATCTAAGGAAAGACAAATTATCATTACTTTGACTGATAGAGAATACATGGATGATACAGTACCACTTCTGAACCAAAAAGCTGCTTCCATAAACATAATAGACCTTGATCAAGAATCGAACGTTTATCTGAAGAATGTTAAATGACCAATAGGAGATGAGAGAATGGAAAGTACGACACTTCTATTAAGATTGAATGAAAACAGAAATCGCCAGTTGGATGAGATAGTCGATGCTGCAAAACGACTTGGAAATATTACTAAAGCACAGTTCTATTTCTTAGCCGGTGCGTACGGGTATTATCTCAACGAAGCCGAAGATATCTCATCAAAATCAATAGACGTTACGCGTGTTGAATTTTTGAGTAGACCGGAATACAAAAATGCGAAAATTATAATAGACTGCATTTATCGAGCCAAAGAATCAGAAAGCAAAGACAGAAATGATAAATACAAACTCTTCGAACGATATGCAAACGCTGGAGTCGATGAGCTGTACAAAATGTACGAAAAATCCAGCAAGGACATAGAAGAATTCATAGAATGTCTTGAACTGGAATTAAAAGAAGCTTTATCAGTAATAGACTTACAAGACTACGAAGATGACAATGACAAAGAGGGAGAGATAGACAATGAGCAATACGATGAGTAAGCACGAAGTAGAATTTTACAATGCTCTAGAGGATATCTTCATAGGTGAAGAAATCGAGGGAAGGTCTGGCTACGTGAACTTGATGAAAATTAAGAGTGCTTACTACAGAAATGTAGTAAAAAGTCAGCTTCAAGAACTCATCGACTCTGAGCTAACAGCAAAAGACATAGAAGACTTCAGGGAAGAATTATTTGAAAAACTTTACACATTCTTTAAGCGGTATTTTTCGGAAACGGGTTCAATCTATTACACTTACACGCCGTGGAGCGAGAGAGTGTATGAACGGGTTTATGACCCTGAAAAAGACGTCATCCTTTTCTGGAAGACTCATATGCTATATTATGTCAAAACAGAAAAAAACTACAAAAGTGTTGAAATCAAGATCGATACTATGAATGGCGGGAAAATTTCATTCTTCTTTGACGTTTCTGAATTTGAGCGGCAAAAAGCTAATGAAAAACGAGATGTCGTATTCGAATTCAAAGAAATAGATAGTTCAGGTAGAGTAACTCTAACTGTCAAGAGTTCTGAAAGAGGGAATAAAACAAAGATTGATGATATAACAAAGGAGATAACTAAAACCTACAAGGAAATAACTACAGATGATATAGAGAAAGCAATGCGCATATTCAACAAGCAAAGTGAGGTAGATTTTTTCATAAACAAGAATGCAAGAGAATTCTTGAGTGAACAACTTGATATCTACACATACCAGTATATGTTTGACTCCAAAAATGTTTGGAATCAAAAAAGAGTAAAGGAAATACAAGTATTCAAAGAAATAGCGGACAAGATAATAGACCTCATATCACAATTTGAAGATGAACTTGTAAAGATCTGGAATAAGCCAAAGATTGTTTTCAACAGTAATTACGTTATAACCATAGATAGAATCGTTAATAATCAAGGAGGTTATGATGTCCTAAAGAAAATACTTGAACACCCAGGAATTAACGAACAAACTAATGAATGGAGAGACCTTGGCATAGTCGATGAAAATTTCAAAGCTACAGACATTATCAATAATGCGTTATTCGATGATCCAACCAACATCAACGCAAAATACAAATTTCTACCAATAGATACGAAATATTTCAAAAACATAGAACTTGACATAATAGGCCTGTTTCAGAACTTGGATAACGAACTGGATGGATGGTTAATAAAAAGTGAAAATTACCAAGCCTTAAACACAATACTACCTAAATTCAAAGAGCAAATTCAGACCATTTATATCGACCCCCCTTTCAACAAGGAAAATGAAGCAGATTATCTTTACAAAGTTGGATACAAAGATGCAACTTGGGCGAGTATGCTGGAAAATCGATTGCGGCTCGCACGAAATCTGCTTAGCGAGCGTGGTAGCATCTTTGTGCGTTGCGACTACAACGGCAACTGGATTGTAAGACCGATAATGAACGAGATATTTGGAGAAGAGAATTTCAGGAACGAGATTATAGTGAATAGATTCAAAAAACCTGCTCCTAAGGCATTGGCAGTAACAACTGAAAGTTTCCTATTTTATTCTAAAACTTCTAATTTGTTTTTCAAATCTGTAAATCGTCCAAGAATTTGCACATTTTGTAAACAACCTATTCAACCTCGATGGCATCCTATGAGTTCTTCTGGAGAAGGAGGACCAACCTATATATTTGGAAAACTGCTTTACCCGCCGAAAGGAAGGCATTGGACCTATAATCAAGACGCAATCTTGCGTCTTGAAAAAGAAGGAAGAATAAGAATTAATGAACAATTATCTTATGTTGATACAAGAGGGATGAAAATTAAAGGATTGCCTGAATATCTTGAAACTGAAGAACAAAATATTGATACTAATTGGACAGATATAACTGGTTACAAATTTGGTTCAGAGTTCCAAACTGAAAATTCAGAGGAAGTAATAAAGCGAGTCATCGAATCCACTACTAACAGAGGCGACTTGGCTATGGACTTCTTTTTAGGAAGCGGTACTACAACGGCTGTCGCTCACAAGCTCGGAAGGAAGTGGATCGGTGTGGAAATGGGTGAACACTTTTGGACAGTAGTATTGCCAC
>ENA-UOYA01003104-UOYA01003104.1-activated-sludge-metagenome-genome-assembly--contig:-NODE-3104-length-15104-cov-7.308459_pt1 | contig 15104 bp, 11 predicted proteins | sample MGYA00238163_ERZ764804 | MGnify/ENA primary metagenome ERZ764804 (study PRJEB28919, sample SAMN05720223) | activated sludge metagenome | isolation source: Anaerobic digester | place: Hong Kong...
GCCTGCCTACCGGCAGCCGAGCTATCCGCAGCAGGGCGGCTACCCGACCCAGCACCTGGAAACCGCGGATCAGCTTGCCGGAGTGCTTGGGGAGATGGAACTCTATGGATTAGGCCGCGCCGAAGTTGACGATCTGTTTTCCAAAGTCGACTCGGTCACGCTCGAAACCGCCAACGCCGCCGCGAGGAAATATTACGGCGCCGATGGCCTGACGTTCCTCCTTCTCGGCAACGCCGCCAAGATCCGCGAAGCCGCGCGCAAATACGCGCCCAACATCATCGAGCGTCCCATCACGGCGCCGGGGATCAGGTAGGAGCAGGATAGATCCCGCTGTTACGGCAATAGTGGCGTTCCTTTGATAAACGCCAGGCCTTTGAACAGGGCCACCAGGCTGCCTTCCTCGTCCGTAACGCGGATCAGACAGGTCGAGAGTTTATGCGTGCGGCAGATCTCCTCGGCGATGGCCGTGAGCTTGCCCGACCGGACTGCCTTGAAATAGGTGATATCGGCCTGCGATCCCACCGCCACCACGCCGTGCGAATTCGACGCGGCAGCGAACGCCAGATCGGCGAGCGTGAAGACCGCGCCGCCTTGCAGGATGCCCACCCCGTTCATATGCCGCGGCTCGACAGTCATTTCGGCGCGGGCGGATCCCAGCCCCAATTCAACGATGTGCATGCCGTTCTCGCGGGCGAAGCGGTCCCGCTCGAAGAACTCTGCGATGAGCCGGAACGATTCCTCCATGTTTTTCATCGTTTGACGACCGCCTGCGCCGGAGCGAACGTGATGCGCACCGTGGTGTAATTCCAGGCTTTCAGCGGAATCTCTACCGCCCCGCCCTTGATGGCGAGGGGCGCACCGGCGCCCTCTACGCCGTTCGCAAGCTGGACGCTCGCCAGCGGGAACACCGGCGAAGAGAACTTCGCCACGCCGTTCTGGCCGCCGGTCTCCTGCAGGCGCAGAATGAAGCCGCGGCCGTCCTCGGCCTGCTTAAATGCCGACACGGTCGCATGCGTCGCATCGATACGGAAGAACTCGCCACTCGCTTCCGGCATGCGGCGCTTCTCCGGCGTCATGCGGACATTGCCGGTGTCGTAGAGCGCGTAACCGATCAGCGGACGCCGCGTGTCGGCGTCGAAGCGCGCCAGTTCGGCCGGACTCAGCCGCGCGGCGCTGGTGATCGCGTATCGGAATGTGTGATTGCCGCTCTGGTCCGCCTTGTAGTTGGTGAACCAGTAGTTGTGCATCGGATAGCTGTAGATGTGTCCGTTAGTGACGTTCAGGTGCTTCATCCACAGGCCGCGGTTGATGTCAGTGAGCGTCACCAGCGGAGCGTCCGGCGTGGCCCAGGCGATGGCCACCTGGTTGTCGCGCGCCACCACCACGTTCTGCGTGGTGAACCAGTCTCGGCAGGCGCCCGGCAGTTGATCCACGTTCGGCCTCACCCAAGCGTTCTGGATCTGCACAGCCAACTCAGGAGGTTTCACAAAGAAGGGAAACGCAAAGTAAACGGCCTCTTTTTCCCGTATTGCTTCCTTGCGCAGGCGGTTGACGATGTCGATGCGCTTCAGTTCGTCGTACACCATCACTTCCGTCTCCACTTCGGGCACCGTGCGCGCCTGCGCGCGGATGACAATTCGCTTGCCGTTGTTCTCGATCAGGCTCGCGCCGTAAGAGCTGCTGATATCGAAGCTCGGCGGTTTCAGATGCACCTCGGCGGACATCAGCCGTGACTTGTCCCCGCCGCTCACGTACAAGAGTTGGTTCAGCGTATAGGGCGCGCCGGCGTCAGCCAGTTCCCTGCCCAACTCCTTGTCAAAGATGCTCGCGATGGCGCCGGTCTGACGGTCGAACGTCACCCGATAGTAGCGGGATTCGATCTGCCAGGCGTCCTGATGCGGTCTCGGCGCCGGCGCGGGATTACCCGGCACGGCTTCCACGCGGTAGGCGCGGTAGCCGAAGCCCGGCACGTCGCGCGCCAGGAACCTTTGCACACGATAGCCTTGCTGCTCGCGGATCACCTCCACCGGAACCGCCGCGCCGGTGGCCGGGTCCACCAGCCGCCGCCTGGAATCCAGCTCGAATTCCACCACGCCGGTGCGCGCGCGCGGCTCCAGGTTGAACACGAACATGGTGGGCCCTTCGATCGAGATGTTCTGCGCCAGGCGGTTCAGTGACCGTGTGGCGAGGTCGGTAGCGGCCCAATTGGCGCGCCACGCGAAGCTGCGCTTCACCTCCCACTGCGCGGTTACGAACTTACGGTCCGGCTGCGAGATGCTGTTGTGCGCGCCCCAGGTGTGCTCGTCATAGAACAGAAGATTCTTCCAGGCTTCGTGGAATTCGTCTGTCGGGTACAGTTCTGATGGATGAAACGCAGTAGAGAGGGCCGCGGCCGCCTCCGCCTGGGGCAGCAGGATCTGCGATGCTCGGTTCATCGCCGTCTCGTAAGCGGTGGACGCCGAGCCATCCTCCCAGTACGCTCCACCGTCTCCGCGGTACACCGGCAGTTTCTTGCCGAAATTGCGCGTGATGTATTCGTGATAGTCGGCATCGGTGGAAGGCGTGATCTTGGGGTAGGCGTACGTGTCGTTCCACTTCTTGATGATGTCCACCTCGCCGTCGCGTATCGCAGCGTTGTCGGTGTAAAGGCCGTAGAGCAGCACGGCGTCCACCGGGTAATTCGAGCGCCGGTAGCGCGCCAGGAACTGCGGCACGGTGCGTTCCAGCCGGTCGATCGACGGCGCGTCCCCCACCAGCCGCCACAATTGCAAGTAACTGCGGGCGAACCACGCCACCACGCGGCGTCCGTCGATGCCCTCCCACCAAAAGGGCGAATCCTCGTTCAGGTTGCCGTTCTGTAACAGCGCGCCGCGTGTCTGGTTGCTGCCCAGGGCAAATCCGACCACGCCGTTTTCAGCCAGCATCGAAGGCATGAACCAAGTGTGCGCTGGCGTGTCGGTCAGGCAGGCGAACTTCATGGGAACGCCATAACGTTTGGCGAGCGATCTGGTGTAATACATCGAGCGGTACATCTCTTCGCCCGTGCACATCCCGCTCATCAGGTTCAGATACAACGCATTAATACCCATGCGGTTAGCCACCGCCGCGCTCATCAGGTCCTGGCGGCGCACGGCGTCGCGCGAGTGCATGAAGTTGTCCACCAGCCAGCTTGTTTCAAGATTGAATTTGAAGAACGGATACTTGCGGATCAGTTCGAGCGCGCGGTCCGTGTTGCGGTTATCGAGTTCCTGCACGTGCGGCTGCAAGTCGGTGTAACCGATGTCGTTATGAATCTTGAGGCCGGCGAAGATCCTCCAGCGCTTCTCGGGACGGAACTCGCCCTTAAACTGTTGCGCCGCGCCTTGCCCGGTAACGGTAAGCTCGTAAGGCGCCGGAGCGTTCACCGCGGGCACTTCCAGGCGCGCCACGTGCTCGCCAAAATCGAACCCGTCCGCCGCGACATTCCCGGTCACGGCACCCGCGCCCACCTTCATGGAGAGCTTGCCCACTGCAAGCGGCTGCATGTGCCGCAACACCACCTCGGTCACTTCCTTGAGCTGCTCGCCGGACTGCTTGAAGAAGATGGTCGGCTCCACCGTGACGCTCAGTTCCTGCGCCGGTGCGGTGCCACGCTCCAGCCACAGCGCATCGTAGTTAACGATGCCCGTATCGCCCAGGAACGACAGCGAAATTTCGTTCGCGCCCTTGCGCAGCACGGAGACGGGGATCGCCGCGCGCACGAAACCGCGCGCAAACGTGATGGTGTTGGCTTGCCGCTCGTCCAGGTTCTCGCCCGCCACCGGCCTTAGCCTGTAGCTCCCGCGCTTGCCGTTGACGTCCACGATCATGCTCCCCGGAGCCGCTCCCAAGAAGAAACAGTCGACGGCAAAAAGTGGCGCCGGAGGCACCTCTGCCAGGTCGAAGCGGATCTTGTACACCGGCGGATTCCTGTCCGCGGCGTCCTGCTTCTGCTTCCAATCGCCGGGCGCGTTCTTACCCACCTCGTAAACGAACGACGGCGCCGAGCCGCTGCTGAACTCGTCGTTCGAGTTGTCGGGCGTACCGATGCGCCAAACGATATTCGGATCGCTGGTTTGGGTGGCCGAAACGCTCCGCTTCGCATCCGGCACCCTGAGATAAGCGGCGGCAAGGAGCGCCGCGGCGGCGCCCGCCAATATGCCTCGCGTGATCGTCATAGCGTCTATTCTAGACTGGAATCAGCGCGAGGCCACACGATCCTCCCCATGGCCAAGATTATCGATCTTACGCACACACTCGTGGACGCTCAACCTGGCTACCCCGGCGACCCGGAATTCCGGATCCGGCGTTTTCACACGTTGGCGTCGGCCGGCTTCAACGTCGCCGAAATCACCGCTTCCACGCATCTGGGGACGCACTTAGATGCGCCGTATCACTTCTTCGATGGCGGCATGACGGTCGACTGCATCCCGTTGGACCGCTTCTTTGGCGAGGCGTCTCTGGTAGACCTCGCTCCCCACAGCATGATGGCGCCGCGGACCGATATCGGCGTCGATGCGCTGGAAACGCGAGCCGACGCGTTCGTGCCAGGCGCGAAAGTCCTTCTCCGCACCGGCTGGGACCGGCGCTGGCAGCACGCGGATTTCTTCACCGATCACCCTTCGCTCACCCTCGACTCGGCGCGTTGGATAGCCTCGCGCCGCATCGCACTGCTGGGCATGGATACGCCATCGCCCAGCGCGAAAGACCTCGAAGTGCACCGGATACTGCTCGGCCCGGCCGCGCAGATCGTCATCGTGGAATCGCTCGCCAACCTGGAGCAACTGCCGCCTCGGTTCACGTTCATCGGCTTCCCGCTGCTTCTGGCGGTGTGCGACGGCTCGCCCATCCGCGCGGTGGCTATCTGCGGCGACACACGGTGATACGATATGTCTCGCCCATATGAGAACGCTACTCGCGGCAGCACTGTTTTGTGGCAGCCTGTTGCCCTTGGCCGCCGAAACCATCGTCCGGTTCCAGTTCGCCAACGATTATCATCCGCACGCGCCCGGCTACCAGATCGTCTCACGCGTCTACCGCAGCCCGCGCTTTCTCTGGGTGAGCCGTGTCCGCGAAATCGAAATCGACGGCGAAAAGGACGCCCTGCTCAGCGGCGCCATCTCCGGCGAACAGGGCGAATTCCGGGTCGGCCTGGACAGCGGTTCGTACAAGCTCACGCTGATTCTCTCGCACAAGAACCGCGCCTGCGGCCCGTTTACCGTGTTTCTGCAGGGTGAGTCCGTAGCGAAGGACGTCCGCACGGTGCCCGGCCAAGTGAAGCGCCTTACTCTCGACGCCAAGGTCCGCCATGGTGTGCTGATTCTGCGCTTTGTGGCCGCTCCGAAGGAGAGCTTCGTCATCAATGGGCTGGAAATCGACGGTTCCAAAGGCGCACGGCTTCGGCGACTTTACCCCGAGGCCCCTCCCGATGTACTGCCTGCGCGCGCTGAAGTGATGAAGCGCGGCGTGAACGATCCCAGGCGCGCGCTAAAGGCTTACTGCGAATGGCTTCTCACCAAGCGCATGCCCAACGGCTTCCTGGGCGACCAAGAACCTCTTGGGACGCACGTGAATTACTACTGGTACACCACGGCCTACCCGCTGCGCACCCTGATGGCCGGCTACCGCATCTTTGGCGAACGCCGCTACCTGGAAGCCGCCACCGCCATCCTCGATCGCCTGGTTGAGGAGCAACTCCCCAACGCCGCGTTCCAGCAGGTGTACCGCGCCAGGCCCACCAGCCGCCTCACCAGGGAAGAAATCCACGAGATTTACACGCGGCGCTGGATGAACATGGCGGATGTTGGTTCGATCGCCACCGCGCTGGGCGTCGCGGCACGGTACGTGGATGAGCCGCGCAGATCCGCATATGTGAAAGCGCTGCGGCGTTACTGCGAAGAGTTCGCCGCGCAGTTCCAGAAACCTAACGGAGGCTTCACCAACGGCATCGAAAGCGGCGTCCCGCAGACCAACATCTACAGCGTCGCCACGGGCACCGAAGCCGCCGCATTCGCGGCGCTCTACGCCTCCACCGGCGAGCGCAGGCACCTGGAAGTGGCCGAACGCTCCGCGAGTTTTCTTCTGGACAACTGGGACGCGAGCGGCCTGCCCATCGGCTACCCGCATTCACCCGGCAAGCCCGTGGTGCCCGTCGTCACGGAACCTTACCAGTACGCGGAGACTTACTACTTCCACGAGGGCATCCTGTTCGCGCTGGCGCAGTCCAAGGATGCCAGGCTCCACGAAAAGGCCCGCCGCGTCTACGCCCTGCACGTCGAAGGCCCGCGCGGCGTGCTCTCGACGATCGGCGATCGCGCCTGGTGGCCGCTCGAAGACGCCTGGGACAATTCGAAATCCGCGGGGCTGCCGCTGGTGCTTCTTTATTACAAAACTACCAAGGAGAATCCCGCTGTAGAAAGCTTCTTGGCCGTGGCACGGCGTTTTCTTTCGACGCCCGCCTACGCGCGCAGCATCGGCGTCATGGTGAACGATCCCGATGTCCCCTTCGGCGGGCACTCGTTGCAATCCTGGGCCGGATTCTCCATCGCCGCCACTGGCTTCGCCGGATTGAGCGCCGCCGAAATGATACAGCCGGGTCTGATTTATCTGGTGCCTTGAAAGATCCGCGTCCCGCGGGTACATTGAATTCATGTCCAACATCTCTTTGGTCAAGCAAGCCCTCGCCGCAGGCGACGGCATTGTGCGCCTGGCGCCCTGCTGGGTGCCGCGCTCCTTCCTGATGCCCGGCGGGCGCCTGAAATTGGACCCGCGCGACCTGTACGCGCTCGGCGCTCATCGGGGCGGCATCGACGAACGCTGGTTCAGCTCCACCACAAAGGCCGACAACGGCCCCGGCACGCCGGAAGACGAAGGCCTGAGCTACATCGACATCGACGGTCAGCGCGTCCTGCTCACGGAAGCGATCGACGAAATCGGCGACGTTTTCCTCGGCGCCGATGTCATGAAGAAGTACGGCGGTTGGTGCCTGCTGTGCAAGTTCTTCGACAACCTCGGTCCCATCCCGCACCACATGCACCAGATGGAGGAACACGCCAAGCGAGTGGGCCGCAGGGGAAAACCCGAAGCCTATTACTTCCCGCCGCAGTACAACTTCAAGGAGAACAACTTCCCCTATACCTTCATGGGCCTGGAGCCGGGCACGACCAAGGACGACGTTCGCAAGTGCCTGGAGCGCTGGAATGAAGGAGACAACGGCCTCCTGAATTACAGCAAGGCTTACAAACTGCAGCCCGGTACCGGCTGGCAGATCGACGCCGGCGTGCTGCATGCGCCCGGATCGCTGGTAACTTACGAGCCGCAGGTGAACTCGGACGTCTTCGGCATGTTCCAATCCCTGGTGGAAGGCCGCGTTGTGCCATGGGATCTGCTGGTCAAGGACGTTCCGCCCGAACTGCACCACGACCTGGACTACATCATCAGCATGCTCGACTGGGATTCAAACGTCGATCCGGAGTTCGCCAAGAACCGCCTGTACCATCCGATTCCGGTGAAACCCGAGGAAGAAATGAGAGCCGAAGGATACTCGGAACAGTGGCTCGCCAGGGCCACGCCGTTCTACTCGGCCAAGGAACTCACAGTGCTGCCCGGACGCACGGTTACCATCAAGGACTCGGCCGCCTACGGCATGATCCTGGTCCAAGGATACGGTCTGATGGGCAAGCTCGAAGCGGAGACGCCTACCCTGATCCGTTACGGCCAGATGACCAAGGACGAATTCTTTGTGACCGCCGCCGCCGCCCAGGCCGGCGTCAAGATCACCAACAAGAGCGACAAGGAAAACCTGGTCATGCTGAAGCACTTCGGACCGGGCAATCCCGACATGGCCCAGTACATCAACCCGAAGTATTTGAGCTAGAGAAGTGTGCCATCCGAACGCCCCTTTCCCGCTGCGGTGGGAAAGGGGCGTTCGACTGTCCAACCGAGGTTCGACATGTCATACCTGTTGCTGCTGCTCGCCCTGATTTCCATTCCTGTTGAAGCCGCTTCGTCCGAACTGAAGTGCAACGCCGGCGGCGAATTCAAGATCCTCATGATTTCGGACCTCCACTACCGCGCCGAACCGGACACACGCGGCATCGAACTCACCCGGAGGCTCATTGCTGTCGAGAAGCCGGATCTCGTGCTGGTGGCGGGAGACTGCATCACCGGCAACAGGAATTTCACGGCCGCCGAAGTGGAGAAAGCAGTGGCCAACGTCGCCTCGGCCATGGAGCAAATGCAGACTCCTTGGGCCATCATGTTCGGCAACCACGACGCGGAGCACTCTCCCAAAACGCACCTCGGCAAAGAACAGATGATGCGGCTCTACGAGAGCTATCCGCACAACGTCAACGCGGGCTGGGAGCGAGGAATCCACGGCGTAGGCAATAAGAACGTTCTCATCTGGAACGCGGCGGCTACCCGGCCGGTCTTCAGCCTGTGGCTCATCGACTCGGGCGACGGGGTGGTCACCGCCGAGGAGCATTATGACTGGATCCACACCGATCAGGTGCTCTGGTATTACCAGACGTCCAAACAATTGGAGAGTAAGTACGGCGCGAAGGTTCCCGGGCTGATGTTCTTCCACATCCCGCTCCCGGAATTCACGCGAATGGTCGACAGCAAGAAGGTCCTCGGTGAGCGCCGGGAACCGGAGAGTCCCTCGACAATGAACGGCGGACTCTTTTCGGCGGTGCTGGATCGCGGCGACGTGAAGGGCATCTTCTGCGGACACGACCATGTCAACAACTACGTGGGACTATATCGAGGGGTGGCACTGGGTTACGACGGGGTCATAGGCTACGCCGCCTATCCTCGTATACCCGACGGCGACCCATCCCTGAACCGGTCCCGCGGCGGCCGCGTGTTCTTGATCAAGGAATCCGACCCCTGGCACTTCAAGACCTGGATGAGATTCGGGGACGGTACGGCAAACTGGGAATCCCAATCAAACCGTTCGCTTGAGGAACAGCTCAAGTAGCGGCCCCGACTGTCACCTCGTCAGTGTCCGGGCGTTTATAGTGTACCGGCCGGGCAGATGCGCGTTGGCCAGGACCGCCTTGGCCCGGCGCTCCAAGCCCTTCGCCTCGGCCTTACCGCCCGTCTTGCGTAATAGCTGCGCGTACTCGCCCAGCAAGACGCCGAGATGCGGGTAGTCATTGCCCAAGGCGGACTCGAGTCCTGCGATGGAATCGCGGTACAGCGCATCCGCGGCCGGGAAGTCTCCCAACCGATAGATCAGCGCCAAGTTGCCCGCCAGACGCCAATAGGCGACGTCCGTCTCCTGGCCCGCCTGCCGAAGTGTCTCCAAGGCCCTTTCGGCAAACGGCCGCGCGCGGCCGCGCTGAATTTGCCTTGTGCCACGTAGATCAAAGAAAGATTCGCATCTTGGATGGCAAGGTTCATAGGACGAGTCCGCGCCGCTTGCTCCCATGTCCGCAGCGCGCACTTTTGCAGGCGCCCAGCTTCTTCATACCGTCCTGCCTCCGATAAGGTCCCATCCTCCCGTTCAAGTGCAGCCGCCTGTTCCGCAGGATCCAGTGCTCCGGGAACCTGCGTCAGAAGCAGGGCGAGCGCAAGCATCCCCGTGCCATGACTTTGGACCCACCCACGCGCGTTTTCAAGCCCGAAGTCGTCCGAGATACCCAAGGCCCATATAAGGGAAAAGGGGTCCGGAATTCCGGACCCCTTCGCCGCGTCATTCAGATTTGACCCTGGATTTGGGTTTTCTTGGTCCCCTTCTCAGCGGGGCTTTTTGATATTAGCACAGTTCAGCCCATGCCGTGTGAGCAAGGCCCGGCCAGGTTCGCCGTCAGAAACTCCAGCAGGCGCCGCGCCGCAAGGGGGTTTTTCGTGGAGGCCACCACCGCTCCGGCTTGGACAATCGGCGCGTGCCAGGACTCGTCGATCAGGACGCCTCCCCGGTCGCGCAACAAGGTCCAGGAAGTGAGCACAGCTTCTGCATTTCCGTCCTCTGCAAACTTGAAAGCTTGGCGGACGTTCTCTCCATACACGATCCGGCCCGTCAGCCCCTTCCATATCCCCATGCGCTCGAGAGCCTGCCTGGCCGCCAGCCCATAGGCGGCGTGCGCAGGATTTGGAATCGCCAGATGGCGCACCCGTGGGCTCGTCAACTGCCGGGGATCGCGTGTGCTGCCATCTTTCGACCAGAGCCCAAGCCGCCCCAGGGCGTACACGCGTACGGTTTCAGGCAAAACCAGCCGCCGGGCGGCAAGCTCGTCTACAAGCTTCTGATTCGCAGAGAGATACACGTCATAGGGGGCGCCATTCTCGATCTGCCGGGCCAGCATCCCGCTCGAACCGACGGCGAAACGAAGGTTGATTCCGTAAGAGTCACGCATCCCGGAGGCGATTTTCGCCTCCAGCGGAGCCAAATCCGCGGAAGCCGCAACCACAAGATTCGGAACGGTTTGTGCAAAAGTGAACTATGCTGCGAGCAGAAGTAGCGAGCAAACCCTCACGACACAACTTGACAATGGTAGACTAAACTTTGATAATGAGAATTGACTAATGGTGGCGGGCAGCCAAGATCCCCACCAAACCAGGAGGTTTTCACTAGAATGAGCAAGATCATCGGCATCGACCTCGGCACTACCAACTCCGTTGTCGCCGTGATGGAAGGCGGACAGCCCGTGGTCATCCCCAACCAGGAGGGCGGGCGCACCACCCCGTCGGTGGTGGGTTTCACCAAGAGTGGAGAGCGTTTGGTCGGTCAAGTGGCGAAGCGTCAAGCCGTCACCAATCCGGAGAACACCGTCTATTCTATCAAGCGCTTCATGGGCCGCCGCCACGATGAAGTCAGCGAGGAAATGAAACTGGTTCCGTACCACGTCAGCCGTGGCCCGTCCAACGACGCCCGCGTAGACATCAACGGGAAGCACGTTTCCCCGCCCGAGATCTCGGCCATGATCCTTGGCAAATTGAAGGAAGCGGCCGAAGCCTACCTCGGCGAAAAGGTCACCAAGGCCGTGATCACCGTCCCAGCTTATTTCAACGACGCGCAGCGGCAAGCCACCAAGGACGCCGGCCAGATCGCGGGCCTCGAAGTGCTGCGCATCATCAACGAGCCGACCGCGGCCGCGCTGGCTTACGGCCTGGACAAGAAGAAGGATGAGACCATCGCCGTGTACGACTTCGGCGGCGGCACCTTTGATATCTCGATCCTGGAGGTGGGCGACGGCGTGGTGGAGGTGAAATCCACCAACGGCGACACGCACCTGGGCGGCGATAACATCGATCAGCGCATCATCGACTGGATCATCACGGAATTCAAGAACGAAAACGGCATCGACCTTTCGCGCGACCAGATGGCACTGCAACGCCTGAAGGAAGCCGCCGAAAAGGCCAAGATCGAACTGTCCACGCTGCTCGAAACCGAAATCAACCTGCCGTTCATCACCGCCGACGCGAGCGGCCCCAAGCACCTGGTGATGAAGCTCACCCGCGCGCGGTACGAACAGATGGTGGAAGACATCCTGATGCGCTGCGCCGAGCCGTGCAAGAAAGCTCTGGCAGACGCCGGCCTCACCCCTTCGCAGATCGACGAAGTGGTGCTGGTAGGCGGTTCCACACGCATCCCGCGCGTGCAGCAGATCGTGCGCGACCTGTTCGGCAAGGAGCCGAACAAGAGCGTCAACCCGGACGAAGTAGTCGCCGTGGGCGCCGCGGTGCAAGGCGGCGTGCTGGGCGGCGAAGTGAAGGACGTGCTGCTGCTCGACGTGACCCCGCTTTCGCTCGGTATTGAGACTCTGGGCGGCGTTTTCACGAAGCTCATCGAACGCAACACCACCATCCCGACCCGCAAAAGCGAGGTCTTCTCAACGGCCTCTGACAGCCAGACTTCTGTCGAGATCAAGGTTTACCAAGGCGAGCGGTCCATGGCGGCGGACAACCGCCTGCTGGGTGTGTTCCAACTGGTCGGTATTCCGCCGGCCCCCCGTGGCGTGCCGCAGATCGAAGTCACGTTCGACATCGACGCTAACGGCATCCTGAACGTCACAGCGAAGGACCGCGCTACCAACAACGAGCAGAAAATCACCATCACCAGCTCAAGCGGCCTCAGCAAGGACGAAGTCGATAAGATGGCCAAGGACGCCGATTCGCACTCGGCCGAGGACCGCAAGCGCCGCGACGAGGTCGAAGCGCGCAACCGCGCCGACTCGATGGTCTACAACATCGAGAAGATGCTCAAGGAGCACCGCGCGAAGATCTCCGACGACGACGCCAAGAACGTCGAGGCTGCTATCGAAGAGACCAAGACGGCCATCCGCGAAGGAGGCCTTGAACGCATCAACGCGGCCATGGACAAGCTGACCTCGGCGAGCCACAAGTTGGCCGAGGCCATGTACAAGACCGCCGGGGCACAAGGCGCACAAGGTGCGCCGGGAGCCGGTCAGACCGCGCCGGGCGCCGAGAGCAAGCCTAAAGACAATGTCGTCGACGCGGAATTTGTCGACGTGGACGACAAGAAGAAGTAAGCTAAGCTGGATGGCTGGCGGACGCTTGTAGCAAGAGCGTCCGCCGCCATACTATATGGCCGCGAAAAAGGACTATTACGAACTGTTGGGTGTGTCGCGGAAAGCCAGCGCGGAAGAGATCCGCAAAGCTTGGCGCCGTCTCGCCCGTAAGTTCCATCCAGATCTGAATCCTGGCGACAAAGCCGCCGAGGAGCGCTTCAAGCAGATGCAGGAAGCTTACGACGTCCTCAGCGACACCAAGAAGCGCCAAATGTACGACCAGGTCGGCTTCTATTCCGAGTCCGGCTTTCCGGGCGCGGGTCCTGCAGGGGCGGGCGCGTATCAGCAGAATCCCAACATGGGTTTTGGCGGCTTTGATTTTTCCGATTACTTCACCTCCGGAGGACGCACCGCGACAGGAGGAGGAAGGACTGAAGCCGGGGGCGAGTCCCGTTTTGGCGGCAGCTTTCACGATCTGTTCGGGCAGTTTTTCGGACGCGGACGCGAGGAGCACGCCGCGGAGCCGGAGCGCGGCACCGACCTCGAGTATGCATTGAACGTGGGCTTCTGGCAGGCCATTCGCGGCACGCAGATCCGTTTGAATATCAACCGCCAGGAAGTCTGCGGAGCCTGCGGCGGAAGTGGAACGAGGAGCGGCGCCAACACGGTTTGCCCGGAGTGCCAGGGCTCGGGCAACGTCACGCAGATGGCCGGCGCCATGCGTTTCAATCTCACATGCCCGCGCTGCGGCGGCAAAGGCAGGGTGCGCAATGTGTGTACTTCCTGCCAGGGCGATGGACGGCTGACTACCTCCGAAACGGTCGAAGTCCGCATTCCCCCGGGAGTGCAAACGGGATCTCGATTGCGCGTTCCAGGCAAGGGCAACGCCGGCAGCCAGGGAATGCCGGCGGGCGATCTCTACATCACAGTGCGTGTGGAACCGCATCCGTTTTTCGATCGCGATGGAGACGATATTCACATCCGCGTCCCGGTTACGATCGCGGAAGCTGGCCTGGGAGCCAAGATCGAGGTGCCCACCATAGACGGCCGCGCGCTGCTGAAGGTCCCCATGGGCACCCAGAACGGGCAGAAATTCCGCCTCAGAGAAAAAGGAGTCTTTAACTCCCGGAAGAGTGTCCGAGGCGACCAGATTGTCGAAATCGCGGTCGAAGCGCCCAAGGTCCGCGATGAGCGTACCAAGGAAATCCTGCGCGAGTACGCCCGGCTGAATCCCGAGGATCCACGGGCGGAGATCTGGAGCAAAGTCTAGCCATGGCCAAGCGAAGAGGCAAAGCCGCCTATATGATCTCGGCCGTCAGCGAGCAATACGGCATCCACCCCCAGACCCTGCGTTTATACGAACGCGAGGGGCTGCTGAAGCCCTCGCGCAGCGAAGGCAACACGCGCTTGTACACGGACGACGATCTCCAACGCCTCGAAGTGATCCTGGAACTCACGCGCGAGTTGGGTGTGAACCTGGCCGGCGTCGAGATCATCCTGAATATGCGCGAGAAGATGGCGGAGATGCAGAAGCAGATCGAAGCGTTCGTAGCCATGCTGAACCAGGAACTGTCTCACATGCAGCGGCCCACCACCGAAACGCGCAACTCACTCATTCCAGTCATCAACGTGCCCGCCAGGAGAGTTCAGTAGCGCACCGCCAGCGAGTACACAAGCATGAATCGAAGGGACTTCGTTTCCGCATGCCTGGGCGCCGTGTTGCCGCGTAGCGCGGCCCGCCTGCCGAATATTGTTTTCATCTACGCCGACGATCTGGGTTACGGCGACCTCGCCTGCTACGGCGCCACCCGCGTCCGAACCCCGAACATCGACCGTCTCGCCGCCGGCGGCATCCGCTTCACCGACGCTCATTCCTCCGCCGCCACCTGCACTCCATCCCGTTATTCGCTGCTCACCGGTGAGTACGCCTTCCGTATCGAGGAGGCCCGCATCCTGCCGGGAGACGCCCCACTGCTTATCCGCCCAGGGCGCGCCACGCTTTCATCGATTTTGAAGGCCCACGGTTACCGCACGGGGGCTGTGGGCAAGTGGCACCTCGGCCTCGGCGATGGTCACGTCGACTGGAACGGGGAGATTAAACCCGGCCCGTTGGAGATCGGGTTCGACGAGTGCTTCATCATCCCGGCGACGGGTGACCGCGTCCCCTGCGTTTACGTCGAAAACCATCGCGTGGCGGGACTGGACCCGCGCGACCCCATCCGGGTCAGCTACAAGGGCCCCCTCGATGACCAGCCAACCGGGGCGACGCACCCCGAACTGCTCAAGTTACATCCCAGCCACGGCCACGACATGACCATCGTGAACGGCATCAGCCGCATCGGCTACATGAGCGGCGGGAAGTCGGCGCTATGGAAAGACGAGCTGATGGCGGATGTGCTCGCCGGGCGGGCCGTCAGATTCATCGAGTCGCACGACGCCGGTCCATTCTTCCTTTACTTCTCCTCGCACGACATCCATGTTCCGCGGGTGCCCCACGCGCGTTTTGCGTCGGCGACGCCCATGGGGGCACGCGGCAACGATATAGCGCAGCTCGATTGGTGCGTGGGACGGATCGTAGAGACGCTGCGGAAGCGCAACCTCCTCGACCAT
>ENA-UOYA01003118-UOYA01003118.1-activated-sludge-metagenome-genome-assembly--contig:-NODE-3118-length-15082-cov-11.651494_pt1 | contig 15082 bp, 7 predicted proteins | sample MGYA00238163_ERZ764804 | MGnify/ENA primary metagenome ERZ764804 (study PRJEB28919, sample SAMN05720223) | activated sludge metagenome | isolation source: Anaerobic digester | place: Hong Kong...
GCATTATTCGAAATCGGCTTGCTGCTGTTCCACCTCTTTCAGTTTTGCTCGTGATGTCTCGGCTTTCACATTGCCCATGTTGCCAATCTTCGTTGAAGCCGAAAAAGTGGATTTCAACTCGTTTTCATCAGCTACAAATGGGTGGTCCGCCTTTACTGTTTGTATATCTATCTCACCATCAATCGGTGTAGTTTTGCCTTGCCATACCACAGATGCTCTGATATGGATGGTTCCAGGCACGGTGGTAGACTGCACCAGTACAGGAGCCGTACCCCATTGGACAGCACGCGGATTGGTAAACGACAATTCGTCTGCCAGCAGTCTGCCTGGTCCCTCTATGTCGAAACGTATTTGTTCGTTGTTAAGGCGTTTAATGGTGCCGTTGTCATCGGTGACTGCCGCCACCACGGTCACGATATCCGAACCATCGGCTTTCATCTCCGTACCCTCGTTGTCGACCCACAATTTTATTCTTGAGGCACGTCGTGCAGGCATCACTCGATGCGTGGCCACCACCTTGCCGTCCATCAGTCCTTCAGCCAGCAGATACGAGTCGGCCTGATGTTTATCGCGCGACAGGGCTTTATCGTCCATCACGTGGAATACATCCTTGAATGTGATTACTGGTGATGGCATTCCTTGCACACCTTTAGGCTTATGATAGACATATTGTCGGCCACCTTTACAGTATGTGAGTCTCACTTCGTCACAATTACTGTACACAGTGACGTCGGATGGAGAGAAAGGTGTCATCGCATTGGCGATGTAGACCATGGGGCCAGTCTCGGCAATCAGAGAATCGTTTTTCTGTGCGGGACGCTGCGATTCAAACATATAATACGAGTATTTGGGCTGACGATAATTGTCCATGATGCCTCCATAAAACGGGTCTGGATGATAACCGCGCTGATGGTCGAACGAATGCCACAGGCAACCGCCAACGTGCTGACGGGTGGTACGGTAGAGCGCATCGTAACATGTGTATTGGTAGTCGGGCTTGGCATATCCCTGTGCCTGTACGAGCATAGGAATCTCACCCCATGCCCTGCTGGCACGACTTGGCGAGTTGTGAGAGTTCCAGTCATCTACGTTGTCGCCCCATTCACGGGTGAAATATGTTATTTTCGGATTCAAACTCTTCACGCCGTAACTAGGATCACCGGTCTGAGGATGAGAAAACAGCACGTTATAGTTCTCGCTTCCCCTTGCCGATGCATCGCAGGCAGCATAACAATAGGGGTAAGGGTACTCTTCATGAACGATGTCTTTCACTTTCTTTGCAAAGTCGGCGGGATACCATGTCTCGTTGAGAATAGGTTCCCATAGCCACACAGAGGGATGGTTGCGGTCGCGTCGTACGATGTTGCGTATGTCGCTATATACATCCTGGGCAAAGCTTGGAGCCTCATTCCAAAACTGCCAACCTGGTGTGTTGACGATGACAAACAATCCTAGTTCATCACAGGCATCCATGAATGCGGGGTCTTGCGGGTAATGTGCGTTACGTATGACGCGCAGACCGGCATCGCGCAACTTTTTGGCATCGCGCCAGTGCAGGCTGTTGGGCAGCGCATTGCCTATCACGGCAAAGTCCTGATGGCGGTTGGCACCTATCAGCGGTTCGGGATAAGGTTTGCCGTTGAGCCAAAAGCCGTCCTTGCCTTTGAATTCGATGCTGCGCACACCAATGCGCTGTTCATATCCGTCGACATTATTCCCTTGCAAATCTTTCACGAAAACGCGCAGATGATAGAGGTAAGGATCATCGGGCGACCATAGATGCGGATGCTGCAACGTGGCCTTGTCGGTCACGGTTACAGCACGTCCACCTGTCACCCTCAGCTTGTGTTCAAGGGCTATCACGCTGTGACCGCCCTTGTCCACAAACTCATATACAATCTTTCCCTCGAAGTTTTTACCCGTCACATTGCGTATCTGGGCATCAACCCGGATATCCGATGAATGCTCATTCACCTTGTCGTAAGATACAAACAGACCTCCGCCTGCTATTGTATTTTCCGCATTTGGGTCGGTGATGAACACACTGTTGTGGGCTATCATCCAGCAGTCGCGGTAAATTCCACCTGCATAAGTGAAATCGAGCACGTCCTGAGCCTTGCCTGGAGGATAAGACGGGTCGTCGCTGTTGTCTGCCATCACGGTGATGACATTGTCCTCTCCGTATTTCAGACATTGCGATACATCCACAATCACGGGTAGAAATCCGCCCAGATGTTCCTTCATCAACTGTCCGTTCACCCAAACCTTGCACTTGCCCATGATAGCTTCGAAATATAGCGACAACTGTTTGCCGCGCCATTCCTGCAGCGGAGTGAAATGTTTGCGGTACCACACCTCGCCCTGATAATTCACGCAGCCGCTAGCTTCAGCGGGTAGATATTCTATGCCATGAGGAAGTGATACTACAGTCCACGACTTGTCATTATATGTATTTTGCTCGGCGCCGTCAGCGTGGCCTTTATGAAACCGCCATGCGGGATTCATGGAATAAGCCGAACGGCCAGTGCCAGGCAGCTGGAAGAATCCAGCTGTGGAAAACACGGGTTGATAAGATGCCGAAACTGTGAGCACGGCAAACATCATTAAAAATATGACAGATAGTCTTCTCATTACTGATCCTTCAATGCATTACCAGCCCTCACTAGGAGTGCAAAGCGAATTGGTTTCTATTTCCTTGGATGGAATAGGGTAGTAATAGTAGCGGTTGGTGCTACCCGACTTGCCCGTTTCCAATTGTTTGTAGCGCACATCACTGCAAGTCTTGATACGCTCGTCGAGCAGTCCCCACCGGCGTAGGTCATAGAAGCGTTCACCTTCCACGAAGAATTCTATGGCACGCTGATGTTCCAAATCCTTGAATATGGCATCCGCTGTCATCGCGCCGCTGTAATCATTCAGGTTGGCTCGACGGCGAATCTGATTGATGTATTCCACCGATTTGTTCAGATTCTGTTGTGAAGAACTGCGCAGATAGCATTCGGCGAGTTGCAGCAGCACATCTGCATAGCGTATGGCACGTTCGTTGATACTCGACATTGGAGGGTCGCTCTCTTCAGTACTGGTGTTCCAATTCTGATACTTCAGTATCCAAGTGGTGTTCCATCTGTTTTCGGCGAATTTCTCACGGAATGGTTTCATGTAGTAGGTACAACCTGGATAATCCCAAGCTGCCGACATGCGGGCACGGTAATCGTAATTTCCGTCCTTGTCCAGTTCCTGTTTAAAGATGTCCATCATTTGTTTACTAGGGTTTGCTTCATACCATCCGGCAGCCTCAGGAGCGGCATATTCTTTCGGACGAGTGTTGGTCTGAGTAGAATTGATGTTCTCGCCGTTGCCCCACAGGTCGGTTCCGCCCACTTTGTCGATGAGCAGTTCAAAGATGCTTTCGGCATTGTTCTCATGTGAATCATCGAAATTCCATTCAAAGTCATCTACCAATTTGTAAGTATAAGGTGATTTTGTAAGAGGTTCCAACACTTCGATGGCCTTGTCGTACTGCTCCTCATAAAGATATATTTTGCCCAGTGCAGCGTAAGCGGCACCACGTGTAGGCTTGCCGATAGTTGCACTTTTGAGTGGTAGCAGAGTAGCCGCAGTTGTCAGGTCTTCGATGGCTTGCTTCCAAATGTCAGCCTGCGATGATTTGGCAAGAGGGAATGTTGAAGGCGACTGAGATGCTGTAAGGCGCAAAGGGGCATCCTTGAACTCCTTGCCCAGCTGGAACAGATAGAAGCCGCGGATAAAGAGACATTCGCCTTTGGCACTATTGATGAAGTCGGCAGTCAGAATATCTTTCTTTTCTTCCAGTTTCTGCATGATGGTGTTGGTGCGGTACAGAGCGTTATAAAACTGATAAAACATACCTTGAACCAATGAGTTTCCTGTGGAATTGGTGAAATTCTGTGCCTGATACACTTCGCTGATATCATTACGGAAGTCCACCTCATCGGCACGTGCAATGCGTAGCATCACGCCGCGTGTACCGTAATATCCGCCGTTAAGGGCATTTTTCAGAGGTGTGTAGCATGATGTGAGTGCCAGATTAAAGTCGGATTCATTTTTCCAGAATGTATCCTCTGTTGCGCTGTTTGGATTCACCTGATCCAATTGGTCGCTGCATGAAGCGCAGATGAGAGTCAATCCCATGGCTGCACTCATTATATATAAATTTATTCGTTTCATGATTGTCATGTATTTTTATGATGAATGTGCAGAGATATTTAGAATGATAAGTTTATGCCTAGCATAAAGGTGCGGTTGGCAGGATAGATGAATTCGTCGAATCCGCGTTGATACACGCTTGAGGCATTTACGTCAGGGGTGTAACCCTTATAGCCTGTGATGGTGAACAGATTGTCCACGTCAACGTATACACGTGCTGTCTTAATGAATCCGTCGAACAAGTTTTTCGGCAATGTATAGCCCAGTTGGATGGTGCGCAGTCTCAGATAAGAGCCGCTTTCCAAGAATCTGTCCGATTCGGAACGTGCATTACGGTTGGGGTCTGTCCATACCAGTCGTGGTACTGAAGCATTATGGTTGGTTTCTGACCAGCTGTCCAGCACATCGGAGAGGTAGTTGGTACCACGTGTCACATCTTCCAGTTCCAGTCTTGTGGCATTATAGATTTTGTTTCCTAGCACACCTTGCAAGGTGATGGCGAAGTCGAAGTTCCTATACGTCACGCTGCCGTTGAGCGAATAAGTGAAATCCGGGAACGGGCTACCACAATACACGCGGTCGCCATCGTTGATGGTCCCGTCGTCGTTGGTATCCTTAAATCGGATATCTCCCGGTTCGGCACTCGGCTGTATCTGTACGCCGTTTTTAGAATATGCCTGCACTTCTTCGGCGCTGTTGAAATATCCATCGCAAGGAATGAGCCAGAAACCACCGATGGGATAACCGGCCAGGGTCTTCGTGGTGTAGGTGCCGCCATGCACAGTGCCGCCAGTGATAAACTGAGACTCGGAACCCATGGCTACTACTTTGTTCTTGTTGAACGAACCTATCGCATTCACACTGTAAGAGAAGTCGCTTGTGGGGCGGTCTGTCCATCCCAGATTGAATTCAAATCCTTTGTTGCGTATCTTTCCTGCATTGCGCACCGGGTCGTTGGCACCACCTGTAGATATTGGGATAGGCACTTCAAGCAGAATGTCACTGGTATTCTTTACATAATAATCCATGGTGAGGCTCAGTCGGCTGTTGAGTGCCAGCAAGTCGAGACCAATGTTTGTCATCGCCGTAGACTCCCATTTGATATCAGGATTTGCAAAATTCTTAGGGAATGCGCCTTTTATCAGACCGCCGTTGCCATCAGGATAATTGATACCAGTGGTCACCACTGACGAATACTGGTAATTGTCTATTTCCTGATTACCTAGTTCACCATAACCGGCTCTCAGTTTCAACTGGTCAAGCCACTTCACGTTTTTCTTCACAAAATTCTCCTCGGCTATGTTCCAACCCAGTGAAACCGATGGGAAATTGCCATAATGATGATTCTTGCCGAATTTCGATGAACCATCCCTACGTATGGTGGCAGTGATGAGATAACGGTCTTTGTATGAATAGAATGCACGTCCTAGAATGGAGGTGAGCACCGAACGGCTACTATTACCAGCTGCTGTCAGTCCACTTGCCGCTGCATCAAGTTCGAGGATTCCATCGGACATACCTTGACCAGAACCTGATAGATAACGGTAGCGCGTGTCTTGATACGAGTAACCAGCAAGCAATGAAATCTTGTGATCACCGAAAGTGCGGTCGAAAGTAAGCAGGTTTTCAAGCAACATATTGCGTGTGCGTGTCTGTTGTTCATTCACTTGGGTGATACCATTCTTGTTCAGTCCGAAATCATAGAGACCTCTGTAATTGTTGTAACGATAGAATTGGAAATCAGGAGTGAAGTTGAGTTTGTATTTCAAGCCTTTCACTGGTTCTAGAGAGAAATAGACATTGGCATACACTTTGGCGTTGTCACGGCGTCGGCGCATCAGATTGTCATCGCACATACCCAGCGGATGATACAGGTTCACCACGTCTCCATAGAGTCCGCCGTAGCCACCAGTATTGTTGGCGTCATATTGCGACAGTGTAGGTATGGCCAGAATTGTATGTCCCACCATGCCACCACGAATCTCGCTTACCATAGGCTTGTCCTTGTCATATTCCAGAATTATGTTTGTGCCCATGTTGAACATGCCTTTTTTCAAGTCGAATTTGCTCTGCATGGTATAGCGTTGAAAATTAGTTCCCTTCATGGTACCGTCCTGATTGGTATAACCGAAACTGTTATAATAGGTTGTATATTTGCCGCCACCCTGTACAGAGAGGTTGTAATTCTGCATCAATGCGGGATTGAACATGATATCTTGCCAGTCGTTATCCTCTTTGGTTGACAAATTTTGTGCCATATCCAATGGCTGAAGTCCCGATGCTGCGCGCGAAGCTGTGGTTACCTGTGACCACTCCTGTGCGTTCAGCAAATCGAGATATTTCGAAGGCGCGTTCACGCCGATGTTAGCTGTAAGATTGATGCTTGGCACACCATCGGTATTACTGCCGCTCTTTGTGGTAATAATCACCACTCCATTGGCTGCGCGCGAACCGTAGATGGCTGCCGATGATGCATCTTTCAGTACATCGATGCTCTGGATATCTGAGGGGTTGATATGGTCGATACTCGACATATACATACCGTCAACAATATACAGCGGAGCAGCATTGTTGAGCGTTCCGATACCGCGTACCATGATACGTGAACCCGAACCAGGAGTTCCACCTTGCGATACAATATCCACACCAGCAATTTTACCTTGCAGTGCCTGACCTATCGTTGTGTTGCTCTGAGTGTTCAGCTTGCTTGCATCCACATTGGCCACTGAACCGGTAAGGTCGGCTTTGCGTTGCGTACCATATCCGATGACTACCAATTCTTCCAATGTCTTGTTGTCTTCATGCATAGAAATATTCCTCATAGATGATGAGTTGACAACCAACTCTTGTGGTAGGAATCCTACATACGAGACTACAATTGTTGCGCCTGCAGGCACATTGGTCAGAGAGTAATTACCGTCCATATCGGTAACGGCGCCATTGGTAGTACCTTTAACGATGACACTCGCACCGATGATAGGTTCACCGTTGTTGTCTGAAACTTTTCCTTTGACTTGCGGAATAGTTTTTGTACTTTGCAGCACACTTTGTGCTTCATTGCTCGGTCTGGCTGTTTCTGCTTTAGCACCATAAGGGGCGCATAGCGCAAGAGCCATACATGAGATTAATAATGTTTTCTTTTTCATGTCATTAAGATATAAAAATTGGTTTGATAGATATATATTGTTCATTGTAGAAGGTGCTGTTTACCACCTTATATTTCATGGGTCAGTTAGAAATCGATGGCAAATTTAGTATAATCGAGTCTTTTGGAATTGACGAAAACGGACAAATATTAACATAAAACGGACAAATCGCAAGATTTGTCCGTTTTATTTCAAAGTTTATCCAGTAATTGCCGTCAATCCTTTTGCTGGTCAACGTATTGTCTGGGTGACATGCCGAATTCCTCGGTAAAACATTTGGTGAAATATGAGGCATTAGAGAATCCCACAAGATACATCACCTCTGAGACGGCAAACTTTTTCTCCCTGAGTAGCACTGCTGCTTTTTTCATTCTCAATTTGCGGATATAAGCTACAGGTGTCATGCCTGTGAGAAGTTTCACTTTGCGGTACAACTGTTTTTGGTCCACTCCTGTCTTTTCTGCCAGCATGGTAACATTAAATTCTTCATCCTCCATGTTTTCCTCCACGGCACATGTCACACTTTCTATCAGGCGCTCGTCGGGTGAAGGTTTATCGGTTATTGGGCGAAATTCAGGATTAGTTATATTGCTGATGTTTACTGCCTTTTCCATGTTGCGCCGCTTCTGTATTAGTCGTGCAATCTGTAGCGTTATCTTTTTCATGTCAAATGGTTTTGGCACGAAGACATCAATACCTATCTTGATGCTTTCCAGTTCGGTTTGCATATCATCTTTTGCGGTGAGCATGATAATGGGTACAGTGGCTGTGGCCTGACGGTGTCTGATTTCACGGCATAACTCGAAACCACTCATCCCAGGCATCATCTGGTCTGCAATAATCAGGTCGGGCATGGTATGTTCTATTGTTCGCAAAGCCTCTCTTCCGTCATAAGCTTTGATGCAATGATAGTTTTCAGTAAGCGCACCAGCTAAGAAATCCACGATTTCATGGTTGTCATCAACTATCAGTATACACTCATGCTCCTTGGCATTTATTTCTGTTACCGGCATGTCTGAGGCTGTTTCGGGAATGGCATTCTCATCGTTTATCGGCAGCGTGATGATAAATGTCGTGCCGTTATGGCTTTGTAGGTCGACACTTCCACCGTGCATCTCTACATATTTTTTCACCAGATACAGTCCAATACCTGTGCCGCCCTTCGTCACAGACGAATTGCGCCCTTGGAAGAATCTGATGAACACCATCTTCATTTCATCGTTATCAATACCCATTCCATTGTCTTCCACGGAAATCCTTACATTATTTTCATCCATCTTTAGGTTCACGCTGATTCGTCCGGACTCTTGGGGAACGTATTTCAAGGCATTGCTGATAAGATTGATGAATACAGACTCCATCTTCAATGTGTCGATATTGAGCCAAAGTTCATCCATATCTGACGCAAAATCGATGTGTACTCCTTTGGCAGCGGAAGTTTGCGCAAATGTCTGTATAATGTTTCGTAAAAATTGGCACATTTCCACATGAGAGCGGATCAGTGTGTTTTCACTTTCGTATTCCATCTGTTTGAAATTGAGTATCTTGTGTATCAGCGTGTTGAGTCGCAACGCGTTGGTCTGTACCGATACAAGTGTCTGTCTCTGCAAGTTGTTTGACATTTCGGGTATCAACTTACTCAACGGGGCAATGATGAGGCTCAGTGGTGTCTTAAGTTCATGGGAGATATTTTCGAAGAAATCCATTTTCAGTCTAGAGAGTTCCAGAGACTTTTCCTTTTCGCGTAATTCGTAACGGCGGCGGTTGCGAATTTGCTGATATTTCAGCAGGGCGATGACACCACCGGAAACAATCAACAGATATACGAACAAGGCGGGATACGACAGGTACCATGGTCGGGGCACATATATATTATACACACTTATCTTTGCGTTCCCATCAATCAGCGGATTGGTGGCACTCAGTCTTAGTTGGTAGGTACCACTCGGAATATTAGCAAACTGTATTTGGTTTTGTCCTGGTTTCAGACTATGCCATGATGTGTTCTTGCCCAATTGATAATAAAAGACTTCGTTTTGCTGTGGATTATACGACATCGTGGAAATTTCAAAAGTGATGTTTTCACCGCTGCTTAGTTCAATCTCCTTTGTATATAGGGGCATTTCTGTTTTCATCTTTGCTCCCGAAATGAGCAACATGCCGCTTGATAATACCGAAGTGATGCTCACATACCCCAATCTGTGTACAGGTTGGTTCAGAGAATAGAACACAATATTGTCTTCTCCTCCCCATACAATTTCATGGGTTCTGCTGTTGTAGAAGCCTGAAAGATATGTCCCTTCTGGCATATTCACGCTGTGTACAAGATTGTTGCGTGTATCAATGTAATAGATGCCATCCACACAAGAGAACCACACATTGTGCCCCTCTCTAACGAATGTGTTTACGATGCCGCTGGATAGATGAAAATCTATTTGTTTCTTTAGTCCGGTACGGGTATCGTATCGGTAGATGTTTGTGTTGTCGGCTATCCACAGGGCATCATTACAATAAATCAATTTGTCGATGTGCATCATTGCGTGGCGAGTCTGCATGGTGCTAACATTCACTCTCATCAGTTCGCCGTTGTTCCAAAGCCACACGTTATTCCGGTCATCCGGCTCTATGTGGAGGGTATGTGAAGGATATCTGAACTTAAACGAACAGTTATCTCTCATTCCATAATTCATATTATTTTTGCCGTTGCTAATGAGTTTTTTCTTATCCACTATAAATTGACCTCCGGCATAACTGGTAATCCAAAGTCTGCCTCTCATGTCTTCATACACGCTGTAAGCCCACTGCGAGTTGTGACCGCGTCTATCGGTCAATTTGTAATAAACAAAGCGTCTACTACCGATGTCATATCTGGCGATGTTGCCGTCGGTAGCAATCCATATATCATGGGCTCGGTCTTCGTATATCTGTCGCACACGGTTGTGAACCAACGTGTATTCCGGATTGTTGGCATTATACCATTTCACATCGTAGCCACCATCCATGGGAGCCACACGTAACAATCCATTTTCGCCGCCCATCCACATACATCCGTGAGAATCACACATGATCTGTGAGAAAATGTTACCATCACCTGTGCCCGAAATCTCCAGAAGATTTACCATGCGGTACCAAGATGTGTGCTGGGTGACAGAAATTCCATTATCGGTACAGAGCCACACATTAGACTCCCTGTCGCAAGTGATGTTCCATACAATGTTGTTGCAGATAGACTGAGTGTTACGAGTGTCGTGTAGGAAATGACGTGTGACGCCTGTAACCGCGTTATACATATACAGTCCTGTATCAGTACCAATCAATAGATTGCCATAAGCATCACGGGCAAGAGTCTTAAAAACTTTACCTCTCAACAACGGTAGTGGTGTGCAACGGTCTGTGGCTATTTCGTAACGGTAGAGGCATCCCTCTGTACCTACGAGCACACTACGTTCGCGTGGATTATATAACAGTGAATTAACAAATTTGCCTTTGTTGCCGTCGAGTGGTATCACACGCCTTTTCATGGTTGTCAAATCTAGACAGCTGAATCCTTCGTAAGAACCGAAAAATATTTTGTCGCCCACGGGTTCTATGGCATACACCCCCGTTTCCTGGTGATTGGATATCAGTGAATGGTGCAATGTACAGGCGGATAAATCATAGTAATAAATCCCACTGTCGTAAGTCCCTATCCATAATTTCCCTTTGTACATTCTAAGAGCACGTAAGGCATGGAGACGATTGAGTGCGGGGTGCCTTTCTTCCCATCGCCCTGTTTTCAGATTCATCCATCGAATACCACCATAAGTGGCTATACAGAGATATTTGCCATCGGTCTGTACGATACCTTGTACCGAATTTCGTTCTGGATTTTTATCCGTCAGATAATTATGAAGATTGTATCCATTGTAACTGAAAAGTCCGTTGCTCGTTCCCAACCATATCATTCCTTGGCGGTCTTGATACACGATGTTGGCGGCGGAAGCATTGTAAGGAAGTTTAATGTTCTTGAATACAGAATAGGTATTGTCTTCCCCAAAGAGATTGGGTAACCCGTCTGCTGCGATGGCAGGTAGCATTGCCAGAACAGCAGAGATCATAACTATCAGTTTTTTCATTATCCGTCTAACGATTCGTCAGAATGTCTTGAGCCAGGAGTCGAGTTCGGTGAGCATCTGGGCGTGGTAGAGGAAACTTGCGTTTATGCCCCATCCGTGGCCGCCACTGGGATAAATCATCATGGTGGCAGGGATGTTCAGCTTTTTCAGACTTTCGTAATAGTGGACGGCATTGAGCGGTGGCACCGTGGTGTCGTCGTCGGAAAGGGCGATGAAGGCGCGCGGTGTGCGGGCGTTCACCTGCAGTTCGTTGCTATAGAGGCGCACCTTGTCTGCCGTGGGCGACTTGCCGATGAGGCCTTCTCGTGAACCTTGATGGGTGATGGCGGCATCCATGGTGATGACGGGATACATCAGTATCTGGAATTTCAACGAGATGTCGGCTGGTGCATGGGTGGCAACGGTGGAGGCGAGATGCCCTCCTGCCGAGAATCCCATGATGCCGATGTCATCGGGGTTGATGTTCCACTCCTTGGCATGTGCCTTCACGGTTCTGATGGCTTCGTAAGCATCCGACTGCGGCACGGCGTCGTTGCCATGAGGCATACGGTATTTCAGCACGATGGCGGCGATGCCGCGGGCATTGAAGAATGGTGCCCACTGGTGACCTTCATGGTCCATGGCAAGCAAATAATAGCCACCACCGGGACAGATGACCACCGCACGGGTGGGCGCTGCGCCAGCCTTGGGCAGATAAACGGTGATGCTGGGCTTGTAATTTCGTTCGGCATCATTATACCCTTGCGACTCAATTCCGTTGGTGTTTGGCAGCCCTTGTGCCCAAAGGTCGATGTTGATAGGTTTTTGCCATTGAGCCTGAATGTTACTGGCTCCTGCTAGCATGAGTAATGCTAGGGTTAAAGTTTTGATTGGATGTTTCATGATAATATGGTTTAATTTAATGTGTCGTAAGGATTTTGTTTTTGAGCGGATTGGCATAGATGCCGAGGAAGATGTCTGTCAGGATATCCATGTCGCACTGGTCGTATTTCTTCAGCACCGCCATGCGTGCCGTGAAGGCCTCTTTCTGGGCAGGAGTGTACCTGTCGGTGAAGGCGTGCTGACCGTATCTGATGTCGTGGGCGATGTAGTTGTTGGGCGTGAGCCGGTAAGCGTCGAGGATTCTTTGGCTTATCATGGCTGCCACCGTCTTGTGATATTCATTGTGGGTGCATCCGTCCAGTTGTGCCAGTTCATCGTGGCCGATGGGCTTGCAGATTTCGATGTGCACTCTGCCCTTGGGCTGGAAGATACCCGTGAGGATGCTGTTGAGGTCTTCGCCCGGCTTTTTGATATATTTGGCTGAGCGCGACTCATAGAGTTCGAGCGTCTTGAGGATGTCGCACGACTCCCATTCGTAAGACACCGACACGGGCACGATGTTGAGTTCGTCGAGCGCCTTTATCTTGTCTTCGTTTTTGCTCATGCAAAACATCTTGACGATACCTTGGTCGGTAGCGTCGTTGCCATCCTTGGTACGGCCGTTGCGCTGCGCTATCCACACGGAAGTCTTCTTCTCGGTGATCACGTGGCGGATGTATTCGGAGAGGTGCAGCGAACTGTAGTAGAAGTCTTTGATGTTTCCGCTCCTCTCCACTTTGAACATCTTGTTGCTCTTCCCGATGTCGATGACCAGAGGGTTGCACATCAGATTGGCGCCGAAGGTGATTTCCGTGGTGTCGAAACCGTTCTTGTAGAGGATGTATTGCAGCAGACAAGAGTCGAGCATGATGTCGCGATGGTTGGAGACAAAGAGGCATGGACGATCGTGCTGGATGTGTTCCGTGCCGTTATAAGAGAACTCGGAAATGCTGCGCGCTATCACTTGTTCGCTCACGCAGCGCATCACTTCCAACTGGAAATCGGCCACGGTCTTGAAGCCTCTGATCATGGCCCGTACCTTTTCCACATCCTGATGTGGATATACGTAGGATGCCAGGAACGGGAAAAATTCGCTGTCAGCGATGCGTTGCATGGCTGCGGGAATCTCATCCTCATGATAAGGACGGATGTCGTCGAATTTCGAGTCGTTGTTCATTGTTTGTTTCTGTTATCGATGAATTTGACAGGTTTGCGGCTTTTGGCAGGGAAATTGATTTTATGGATTTCTTCTGTCGGCAATATTTCCACGATGGGTGCCACGCGGATGCGCGAACGAAACCTGTCTTTCAGGTCTTTCACGGCATCAAACGGCGGCTGGTATTTCAGTCCGAGCTTCACAATCACCTCGTCGGTGCCGGCATCGCTGTCCTGCACGATGATGACATAGTTTTCCACGTAGTCGGTATTGTCGAGCACGTCGTTCACGGCAGGCGGATACAGGGTGGTGCCCTTGAGCTTAATCATATTGTTTTTGCGGCCCACGAGCGGTGTGAGTCTGTACGAGTTGCGCCCGCATTTGCACTGCTCCACACGTTTTGCGGCGATGTCGCCCGTGCGGAAACGAAGAAGCGGCATACCCTCTACGCCCAGTGTGGTGACAACGATTTCGCCGGGTTCGCCGTCGGCAACAGGCAGGTCGTCTTCGCCGATGATTTCCACGATGATGAGTTCCGGATGCACGTGTCCGCCCTGGCCGTAAGGACACTCGGAGAAAGTTGCGCCCATTTCGGTAGACGAGTAGGTGGCGAAGAGGTCCACGTCCCATTTCTCTTTGATGCGTCTGCCCAACAGGTTGAGTTCAAAATTCTGGTCGCGCAGCCCCTCACCGATTCCGATGATGCGCTTCACGCTGCTGTTGCGGTAATCGATACCATGATCCTCGGCGTATTGAATCAGTCGCAGGATGAACGATGGCACGCACATGATGGTGTCCGGTTTAATCCGCTTGATGGTGTCCCATTGCAGTTCCGGTATGCCGTTGCCCACGCGGATGATGCTCGCCCCCATCTTGCGGATGCCCAGAAAATAAGCCAGGCCCGCCATGAAGCGTTTGTCGATGGTGGTCATCAGTTGCAGAATGTTGCCCGGATGCAGTCCGGCACACTCGAAAGACTTCTTCTCGTTGTATGCCAACCGTTCCAAGTCCTTGTCGGTGCAGCCGAAGGTCACGGGGTCGCCCAGCGTGCCCGACGTGGTGATATAGTCGATGATTTTCTCTTTCGGGCAACATAGGAAGTCCTCGTTGAAGAGCTGCAGGTCTTTCTTTTCCGTAAAAGGCAACTTCACCAAATCTTCGATATGCACTATCTTGTCGATATCTATTTCGTATTTGGCGAACATCCGCTGATAATAAGCCGAATGGTCTTTCAGATAGTGCAGGGCTTTGTGCAGCAATCCTTCCTGAAACGTTTTGATTTCTTCCACTGACTGGAATTCTATATCCTTTTCCATATTATTAATTATTTTTTCTGCGAGCAGACAGGTCTTCTCTTATGCAAGGGTAGACAAGAAACGAGTCGACGAGTCTTTTCGATTGCAAAGATACTCGTTTTTATTTAGATATCATTGGTTTATGAATTTTTTTCATTGATGTGAGAGGTCACGGAAATGGAGATCGGCAGATAGCGGGCGGATAGCTGCCGTCTTCCTCGGTGCAAGTAATCCTGTTACTTGGTGCGAGGAATCTGTCAATCAATTATTTTTGAGCCATTTGATAAACTTTTCTTTCCATCCGATGGATTCTTTCGAGTTCTT
>ENA-UOYA01003119-UOYA01003119.1-activated-sludge-metagenome-genome-assembly--contig:-NODE-3119-length-15068-cov-6.414241_pt1 | contig 15068 bp, 15 predicted proteins | sample MGYA00238163_ERZ764804 | MGnify/ENA primary metagenome ERZ764804 (study PRJEB28919, sample SAMN05720223) | activated sludge metagenome | isolation source: Anaerobic digester | place: Hong Kong...
GTCAGAGCAATGTCGGATGATAAAGGCCGCCGTCTGAAAAAGGCTTTACCGGCTACTCCTGTGGAAATAGTCGGTTTGTCAGATGTTCCGTTGGCAGGCGATACTTTTAATGTAGTGGAGAATGAACATCTGGCAAAACAGATTATTGATGAACGGACTGTGACTAAACGCGAAGAAACTATGAAGGCAACCAGTCGAATCTCCTTAGATGATCTGTTTGCCCAGATTCAAAAAGGGGAAATTCAGGATTTAAACATTATCATTAAGGCGGATGTACAGGGATCGATTGAAGCAATAACCCAGTCTTTAGTGAAACTTTCCAATGATGAAGTGCGGGTCAACATTATTCATCAGGGAGTAGGCGGGATTACAGAGACCGATGTAATGCTTGCTTCAGCTTCCAATGCGATTATCATTGGCTTTAATGTCCGGCCGGATGCCAATGCCCGTAAGGCTGCGGAAAACCAGCAGATTGATATTCGCTTATATCGGGTCATCTATACGGCCATTGAGGATATTAAATCGGCGCTGAGCGGCATGCTTAAACCTGAATTAAGAGAAGTGGTCTTAGGGCGCGGTGAGATTCGGGCAGTAATCAAAGTACCAAAGGTAGGCTTTATCGCCGGCTGTTATATTACCGAAGGGAAAGTTACCAGAACAAGCCAGATTCGCATCATTCGCGACAGTATTGTGATTCATGAAGGCGAAATCTCCGCCTTAAAAAGGTTCAAGGATGATGTTAAAGAAGTAAGCAGTGGGTTTGAATGTGGCTTAAGTTTAGAAAGATATAATGATTTCCGTGAAGGCGACCAGATTGAAGCCTTCACCCAAGAGGAGATTAAGAGGGAACTAACCTAGGAGGTTGGTATTAATGCCAAACCATCGTTTAAGCAAAATAGGAGAAGAAATTAAGCGGGAGCTATCGGTAATGATTAGGGATGAGTTAAAAGATCCCCGGGTCAAAGGTTTAATCAGCGTTACGCATGTTGATGTGACCAACGACCTCAGATATGCGAAAGTGTATGTGAGCATTATGTCTGATGAGACGGAGGAACGTAAGACCACGCTCTTGGCCCTGGAAAAAGCGGGAGGCTATTTGCGTAGTGAGCTGGCCCAAAGAATTCAATTGCGTTATACTCCGGAATTGCTCTTTAAGCTGGATGACTCCATTGAATATGGCGCCAAAATAAACGAAATTATTGCCGGTTTTAAGCTGACCGAAGGAGAAGAAAAGCATGTCTGATTGGCAGAGGATAATTGATAATTTAAATAAAGGGGGAAAGGTCACTCTTTTGGTTCATGAAAAACCGGATGGCGATTGTCTTGGTTCGGCATTAGCGCTGGGCCTGCAGCTAAAAGATGCCGGCTATGAACCGCAGCTTTATCTGCCGGAACCGATCCCCGCTACCTATGCTTTTTTACCCGGAACGGAACTGATCAATATTGACCGGAAGAAACAACTACCGTCGGGGCAACCGGTGATTGCCGTGGATTGTGCGGATCCGGGAAGAATTCAATATACTTTACCGCAAGGATGTCCCATCATTAATATTGATCATCATTGCAGCAATAATTTTTTTGGTGATTTTTATCTTGTTGATCCCAGTGCCGCGGCGACAGGCGAAATAATCTTTACGCTCTTAGAAGAAGCAAATGTCACCATAAATCCTCATGCGGCGACCTGTTTATATGTGGCTATTTTAGCTGATACTGGCTCCTTTAGTTACAGCAATACCACCGCGAAGACGTTCCGAATTGCCGCGAAACTATTAGAAATAGGCTGTGACATTGAGTTAATCAGGGAAAACTTTTTCGATAAACGTCCTTTACAGGAACTGTTGAATATTAAATTAACCCTTACCAAGATGCAGTTTACCGGGAATAATCGTATTGCCTGGAGTGCATTATCATATCAGGAATTGGCAGCTCAGGATTTACTGTATATCGACACCGACAGCGTCCTTAATTTAATGCGTTCTGTGGAAGGTGTGGAGGCAGCGATTATCTTTCGGGAAATAGAGCCCGGTAAAGTAAAAATCAGCTTCCGTTCCCAAAAACAGTTGGACGTAAATATGTTAGCCGGTGAATTTGGGGGAGGAGGACACGCTCGGGCTGCCGGTTGTTCCATTGACGGTCAGTTGGAGACCATTATCACCAGTGTGATTAAGCGTGCCGAGGAATATTTGCGGTTACAAAAAGGCTCCTGTCAAGGCGGTGATGGAAATAAACACTGCGACAAATTATGATGGCGTCCTTAATCTATTGAAACCCCCAGGAATGACATCGCATGATGTTGTTTCTTTTTTACGTCGGCAGTTTGGTATCAAGAAAATCGGACATGCCGGCACACTTGATCCGCAGGCCGCAGGCGTATTACCGTTATGTCTCGGTCAGGGGACCCGCCTGCTGGAGTATCTAATGGATCATGATAAAGAATATCTTTGCGAGATGACCCTTGGCGTCACGACAACCACTCAGGATGCCTGGGGAGAAGCCGTAACCTGCCGGGATTACCGGCAGGTTACCTTAGAGATGCTGCAAAACATACTGCCCCGCTTCGTCGGAGAGATTACGCAGACAGTGCCCGCCTTTTCGGCCGTAAAAGTACAAGGAGTGCCTTTATACAAGAGAGCACGCCAGGGTGTGGAAATTTCACCAGTTGTCCGGCGGGTGAAGATCTATCATCTGGAAATTGTGAAATTCGCGCCCCCCAAAGTGACCATGTTCATTCATTGCGGAAAGGGTACATACATCCGGACAATCTGTCATGATTTAGGTGAGGAACTGGGTGTGGGCGCACATCTGTCTTTCCTGTTACGGACAAGGGTGGGCAGTTTTTCTTTGGCGGATAGTCTGACCCTGGAGGAAATCGCCTTATTACAGGAAAAAAGCCTTTTGCCGATCGAATACTGCCTCCAGGGGATGCGGCAGTTTGTGCTGGCGGATGCTGACCTGCGGAGAATTAAAGCCGGTCAAAAGGTTGTCTTACCGGAAAGACAGAAAATAGTAAAAAACACAGGTTTAACCGCCCGGCATACACCTGCAGCAAGCCAGGCAGAAGCAGACGTTACCGAGGCAGACGTTGCCGTATTAGACGAACACGGTAAAATACAAGTGATTGCTTCAATTCTCTCAGAAAACGCAACAACGATTCTTAAACCCAAAAAGGTATTGAACAGAGATTATTAGACTGTTTGACTACTGTAACAAGAGATTTAGTGAGGAAGAGAAAAGATGCAAATATTAAATAGCTTTACGGAAAAAGAAAAGCAAGAAATTCCGCTTGCTTTGGCCTTGGGTAATTTTGACGGTGTGCATCGCGGACATCAGTTACTGCTGCAAAAATGCCGGGAAGAAAGTGAGGCAAATGGCTGGGCGTCCGCCGTCTTATTATGGGATCCGCATCCGGCCAAGGTCTTACGTCATGACGACGAAGTAAAATTTATTAATACGTGTTCCCAAAAGAATAAACTGATTGCCGCTTTGGGACTGCAATACCTGTTCTGTTTGCCCTTTGATCAAAATACGGCCGCCTTATCACCGGAAGATTTTGTGCGTCGTTATTTGCAAGACTTATTTGGGGTCAGGAAGGTATATGTCGGTTTTAATTATTCCTTTGGCCAAAATGGGGTCGGAACACCGGAAATACTGCAAATGCTGGGAGAAGAAAGGGGCTTTGCGGTCTCTGTAATTGCACCGGTTACTATTGACGGGGAAATAGTAAGCAGTTCCTTAATCCGGCAAAAGTTGCTCGCGGGCGATATCCCCGCAGCAGCTAAGCTTTTGGGGTATGCGCCCATCCTGGAGGGAAACGTCGTACCGGGTAAACACCGTGGAACTGGACTGGGCTTTCCGACTGCCAATATTGCCGTTCCTGCAGAGCAGTTACTGCCTTCCAATGGTGTCTACGCTGCTATTGCCGAATATAAGGATGAGCAGTATCCGGCTATCTTGAATATCGGCATGAAACCAACCTTTAACGGGGATCAGATTACGGTGGAGGTACATATCCCCGGTGTTCACGCCAATTTATACAACCAGTTCTTAAGAGCTAGGCTGATCAAGAAAATCAGAGACGAACAAAAATTTCCTTCCAAGGATGCCTTAAGCAGTCAGATTAGCCGTGATCTCGCCGCATCACGCCGCATTTTGCAGGAAGATGGAGATTTCATGAAGTAATATTTTCCGGTTGCCGCCATAAAAATGTAGTACCTGATCTTGCGGAGGTGCTTTATATGGCGACAATTTGGAAACACCATTATAGAAATTTGGCTGTTACACAGCAAATATGCGAAATAGTCTTGAATCAGGAATTTCATAATCTTTGCGAGGAGCTGCTGTATCTTTATCAAAAAGACATCCTTAATCCGGAGAAAGAAGCTTTTCGGGATGCCTTATACAGTATCCTGGCGCAAAGGGACAGCAGTGGCCAGCCGGATTTGCCAAAACAGACGGTTTCCTCTCCGGTGTAGGCCATTTTATGCGGATCATCATCACCAATCATGCCAAAAAGCGCCTGAAAGACTATCGTCAGGATAAAATCAATTATCATGACATTAAGAATGCGGTTGAGCAAATCCCGGGGCAGGTACCTACCGCAACACGTTTTCGTGGTTTTGTCAGTTCTTCAGGCAGGGTGTTTGATTTAGTGACCAAAGACATTCCGAATGGCCGTTTAGTGATTACGATTATCGGCAAATGACAGCCAGATATTACTATTTTGTCCATGAGGAAATAACTTGCATTTTTATTTGCTTTTCTTTATAATAAGAATGCAAGTCAGCGTATGCTAGGATTAACGAATCACCGACGTTTTTCTTGGCTACGGTGAAAAAATAAGGAGGTGAGATTTATTATGTCATTGAATTTGGAGAAGAAATCCGAGATTATCGGGAAATACCGTATTCACGAGAATGATACCGGTTCACCGGAAGTACAGATTGCGATTCTGACCGAACGGATCAATTACTTAAATGAGCATTTGCAGGTGCACAAGAAGGATCATCATTCCAGACGCGGATTATTAAAGATGGTCGGACAACGTCGTCATTTACTCAATTATCTTAAGGAGAACAACCTGGAAAGGTACCAAAAGATCATTGAGAGTTTAGGGATTAGAAGATAAGACCTGAAAGAATGGGGAGAGCGGTTATGACCGCTCTTCTTTTTGGTGTAGCAGAAATTTTTCTCATGACATAGTGAAATATATCTGGTAAATCTGTGAAATATATTTGGTAATTCTTCTGCAAAGGGGAGGAAATACTAAAAGAGATGTAGAATACAGTTAAAGTTTAGAGAAAAAAGAGGAAAAGAACGTAGGGAGGTAAAAATATTAAATGAATTATCCATACCCAATTTTGACCAAAGAGATGGAAATCGCCGGCAGAATGTTATCCTTTGAAACGGGCCGGATGGCGAAACAGGCGGGGGGCGCTGTTTTGGTGCGTTATGGTGACACCTGTGTGCTCACTACCGCTACCTCGTCGGCTGAGCCCCGCGAAGGGATCGATTTCTTTCCCTTAACGGTTGACTATGAGGAAAGACTTTATTCTGTCGGAAAAATCCCGGGTGGCTTTATTAAAAGAGAAGGGCGCCCCAGTGAGAAAGCCATACTTTCCAGTAGACTAATTGACAGGCCCATTCGGCCTCTCTTCCCCAAAGGCTATCATAATGATGTCCAGGTTGTGGCTACGGTAATGTCAGTTGACCAGGATAATTTACCTGATGTTACTGCGATTAACGGGGTATCAGCGGCCTTACATATTTCCGATATACCATTTAAGGAGCCAGTTGGGGCAGTTGTCGTCGGTTATGTGGACGGTGAACTGATTATTAATCCGACCGTAGCGCAGGCGGAAAAAAGCTTGATGCATCTGGTTGTAGTAGGTACCAAGGATGCAGTGATGATGGTCGAGGCAGGCAGTAAGGAGATCTCCGAAGAGTTATGTCTCGATGCCATTATGTTCGGTCATGAGAAAATCAAGGAAATCGTCCAGTTCGTGGAAGAATTTCGGGCCGAGGCTTTAAAGCTGGGTTTGGCCAAGGAAAAACAAGTGCCTCAGCTTTATACCATTGATCCTGAATTAGAACAGGCCGTGAAGGATTTTGCGGAAAAACCCTTGCAAGAGGCCTTAATTAACAAAAATAAACTGGAACGTGAAGAAGATGTCAAACGAATCACGAATGATGCGCTTGAACATTTTACGGAAATCTATCCGGATAATCTGAAGGATGTGCAGACGGTTATCGACGGCATCATCAAGAGTTATGTGCGCAAATTGATTACCGTAGACAAAATCAGACCGGATGGCAGAGCCTTAGATGAGGTCCGGCCGATTACCTGTGAAGTATCAGTGCTACCGCGGACACACGGCAGCGGGTTGTTTACCAGAGGACAGACGCAGGTTTTAAATATTACTACACTGGGCGCAATCGGTGACGAACAGATTCTGGACGGCTTAGGGGTGGAAGAATCAAAACGTTATATGCATCACTACAATTTTCCGCCATACAGTGTCGGCGAAACACGGCCGATGCGGGGTCCCGGCAGAAGAGAAATCGGTCATGGTGCCTTAGCAGAAAGAGCCCTGGAACCGATGATTCCTTCGGAGGAAGAATTCCCTTATACCCTCCGCCTGGTCTCCGAGGTACTTGAGTCCAATGGTTCTACTTCAATGGCCAGTGTATGCGGCAGTACCCTTTCCTTAATGGATGCCGGTGTACCCATTAAGGCGCCTGTTGCCGGAGTGGCGATGGGCCTGATCAAAGAAGGGTATTATTATTCGATCTTAACAGATATCCAAGGCCTGGAAGATGCCAATGGCGATATGGATTTTAAAGTAGCCGGCACAGCAAAAGGAATCACGGCGATTCAGATGGATATTAAAATTGCCGGGATTGACCGGAATATCCTGCGGGATGCCCTTGAACAGGCGCGGCGCGGAAGATTATTTATTCTGGATAAAATGCTCTCGGTGATTAGCAAACCGCGGCCTGAATTATCTCCATATGCACCGCGCATCATTACCACCACGATTGATCCTGATAAAATCCGCGACGTCATTGGCCCCGGCGGGAAAACCATTAAAAAGATTGTGGAGGATACGGGAGCCAAGATTGATATCGAAGATGACGGCCGGGTCTTTATTGCGGCAGTTGATGCCGAGGCAGGGCAAAAGGCCTTACGAATTATTGAGAGTCTCACCAAAGAAGTTGAGGTCGGGGAGATTTATCTGGGCAAAGTCAATCGCCTGATGAATTTCGGTGCCTTCGTGGAAATCCTGCCCGGTAAAGAAGGCCTCGTGCACATCTCGCAACTAGCCGAAGAACGCGTTGGGAAAGTAGAAGACGTGGTCTCTATTGGCGATGAGATCTTAGTCAAAGTTACGGAAATTGATCGGCAGGGAAGGATTAATCTCTCCCGTAAGGAAGTATTACGACAACAGAAAAAAGAACAGGAAAATAATTAAAATACCCTCAAAAATGCGTGATTACGAGCCAAGTGACACGCATTTCTTTATCAATTTGGGAATTAGATAATTATCTCGCTTCCCCCGCATAAAATATGTTAACGAAAGAAATAAAGGGGGAAGCAAAATGCAAATTATTCTCGTCCGCAAAAAGATTATCTCTTTCTCGCTGATAGTTTTAGTGCTCTTGCTTATCGGCAGTTTTCTGCATAGTTACTTCCAGAAAGATGTGCAAACGATTCAACCTATTTATATTGGCAATACCTCTGAAAAAGCAGTTGCTCTCATGGTTAATGTGGACTGGGGCGAGGACCTTATCCCGGGTTTATTAAAGATCATGGAGGAGAAAAAAGTAACCGCAACTTTTTTTATTACCGGTCGCTTCGCGAAAAAATATCCCGAAATCATCAGACAAATCGCAGCAGCAGGTCATGAAATCGGGAATCACGGGTATGCACATCCACATCCGGATCAACTGTCACTCGAGCAAAACAAAAAAGAACTAACTGATACAGAAAATGTCTTTAAGGATTTACAAATTGCTTATGCCAAAATCTTTGCCTCTCCTTACGGGGAGCATGGCGACAATGTCCTGCAGGCAGCCAACGAATTGGGCTATCAGGTCATTATGTGGACGTTGGATACGGTTGATTGGCAGAATCCCTCTCCCGGAATGATTCTGGAGCGGATTCTACCCAGGGCCGACAACGGTTCGCTTATCCTCATGCATCCCAAGGAATGTACCGTCCAGGCTCTGCCTGATTTAATCGATGCCCTGCAAAAAGATGGCTTTGCTTTTAAAAAGGTCAGCGAAATAATCAGCGGGAAATTAAGCCATACTAAATGATAGAATGCTCATCGTAAGGATATGCAAAGGACGAAAATGAAGAATTACCGGTTGATTATTTATCCACTGTTCACAGTCTTTCTTTTGAGTGCACTATTTCCCTCGCGCATGGTGGCGGCAACGCTGCCGCAAGTAAACGCGGCAGCCGCCATTGTCATTGACACGCAAACGGGAGGGATCCTCTATCAACATAATGCCTTTGTTTTAAGAGCTCCGGCCAGTACTACGAAGATCTTAACCGCAATTCTGGCCATCGAATGCGGAGACTTAGATGACCTGGTCACGGTCAGTGCGCAGGCGGCTGCGGTGGGGGAAGCCTCCGTGAATCTGGGCGCAAATGATCAATTGACGCTGCGCGAGCTTCTCTACGGTGCTTTATTGGAGTCTGGAAATGACGCTTGTGTAGCTATCGCTGAGCATCTTACCTCTTCTGAAGAAGAATATTGCGGTTTGATGAATCTGAAGGCGCAAGCAATCGGGGCACATCAGACCACCTTCTATAATACCAACGGATTACCCCATGCTGGGCATCTCACCACGGCTTATGATTTAGCCCAAATTGCCCGCTATGCCATGCAAAACCCTGTTTTTCGCCAGATCGTGCAAACAAAAAGCCATGTGATGCGCTGGACTGTTCCGCGCAAAACCAAATATTTAAAAAATACCAACAAGTTATTATGGTCATACCCCTATGCCAACGGCGTAAAGACGGGGACAACGATCAAGGCTGGTAAATGCCTTGTGGCCTCGGCCAGTTACGGGAGGGAAAACATCATTGCCGTTGTGCTGGATTCGCCCAATCGCTTTGGTGACGCCCAGAAGCTATTGGATTACGGAATTAGAGTAAAGGAGACCCGAGCATATGCAAATTGATAATATTGAAAAGCGACAACTGAATAATGGCGTAAGAATTTTAACGGAGCAAGTTCCCGGCGTTCGCTCAATATCAATGGGAATTTGGGTCGGAGCCGGTTCAAGGCATGAGAGTGAAGAAAGAGCCGGGATATCGCATTTTATTGAACATATGATGTTTAAAGGAACCGAACGGCGTTCTGCAACGGAAATAGCGGAAGCCCTTGATTCGGTCGGCGGACAGTTGAACGCTTTTACGACCAAGGAATATACCTGTTATTATACCAAAACATTGGACGAGCATTTTGATCTGGCTTTAGATGTCTTGACAGACATGTTTTTTAATTCAACCTTTGCTCCCCAGGCCATTGAAAAAGAACGGAATGTAATCGAAGAAGAAATCAAAATGTATGAAGATACCCCGGACGAGCTTATTCATGATCTCTTTGTGCATACGGCCTGGCCGGAACATCCCTTAGGGAGACCGATTCTCGGCACGGTAGAGTCCTTAAGCCGGTTTCAACAAAGTGATTTTTTGGCTTATCTCAAAGAAAAGTATGTGGCCAACCAGATCGTCGTTGCGGTAGCCGGCAATCTCCAACATGAAGAAATACAGGAAAAGGTGGCCCGGGCTTTTGAAAAAGTACCGGCCTATCATGAGGAGATGGAAATGGCCCCGCCTGAACAAACTAAAGCGAATGTGACTAATTTGACCCGCGATACAGGACAGGTACAGATTTGTCTGGGCACGGGCGGTTTAGCGCAGCATGATGAGCGTCTCTATACCGCCTCAATACTCAATAATGTGCTGGGGGGCGGCCTTTCCTCACGGCTGGTGCAATCAATCCGCGAAGAAAGAGGCCTGGCTTATTCCGTTTTTTCCTATCATACTGCTTTTTGTGATACCGGTCTTTTTACGCTTTATGCGGGAACCAGTGCCGCCAAATATGCTGAGGTCATTAATCTTTTGATCAAAGAGATAGATCAGATCCTGGCAAACGGGATTACAGTCAAAGAATTAGAGCGGGCGAAGGAACAAATTAAAGGCAGTTTATTGCTGGGGCTGGAAAGCGTGAGTAGCAGAATGACGCGACTGGGACGGAATGAATTATGTTTAAAAAGGATTATCCCTCTCTCGGAAATAGTGGAACGAATCACTGCCGTTACCCTTGATGATGTGAAGGCCTTAGCCGATGAATTATTTAACGATAAACGTTATGCCTTAAGTACGATCGGCCCAATCAAGGAGCCCATCGAACTGCAGTCTTTTTTGGCCTAACAATAGTGATTTGGCGTGCAACGAACCACGGGTAAATAGATGGCATAACCCTTTCTTATCCGCATAATATTTACTGACCGATAGAACGGATAAGGGAGGGTTTTTGATGTTGAAATATCTCCTGATTGGGTCGTTTCTTCTGCTGGTCCTTGCGGCAATAAAGACCAAAAAAAGATTAAAAAGATGGCGGGATATCGCCGATCTGGATCATGCCGTGGAGTCGCCTACTTCTTATGCCATCGGTGAATTGGTGGCTGTGGCGGGAGGGATCTACCTTTCCCTGGTGCTTTTAGCCTCGTTTCTGAAAATATCGATGCCGGAACGGATTGTGGTCTATAGCTGGTCGTTTGATTGTCTGGCCTTAATTGCTCTCTTCCTAGCCCTTCTGCAGCCCATTTTTCTTTCCCTTTACTATAAAATAACGAAAAGCATCTGAAAAAATAGCTGGTTTTGGTGTGACTGGAATGAAGGTGAAAAGAGGCACAGGCGAAAAGAGCTTTCGCCCTTGCCTAAAAAAGAAAGGAAGAGATTCGCTGATGAATCAGGTGATCAGATGAGATTAAGTGAATTAATCGGGAAGGATATTGTAAACATTCAGAACGGCGCTCGCTTAGGAACAGTTGCTGATTCCGATCTGGTGATCGAAATGGAAAGCGGAGAGATTCAATCGATTATGTTGCCAAGCAGAGCCGGCTTTTTAAGTCTTTTTGACCGGAATAACTTTACGATCCCTTGGAGCTGTGTGAAAAAAATCGGCAATGAAGTAATCATTGTGGATCTGGATGAAACGCAGGTTAATTACAAAAGATTCAGCTATTAAGCTATTCAAATAAGGTATATTTACTTGTTAATCAGCAATTTTTAACAGAATCGGCAATTCATTATTGACAAATAAAATGGGGCGTCATAAAATGAACTAAAAATTAATAGAAATACCTCACTCCGTCAGAGTGGGGTAGGGGTCGCGAAAATCAATAGTAGAGCGGGGAGCTGGCAGCGTTGAACCGCCTGAAAGGGATTTTTGCCGAAGTGTAGTTGATTGGCCGGATCACTATGCTGGGACTGCATTTAAGAAATGCAGGACTGTCATCTGGTACAACTGCCCGCTATCAGATGGAGCACTATCTCACGCAAGGGCGGAGAGGAGGTAACGAATGGCATTATAGCTATAGGGTTACCTGTAGCTTTTTATTATTCTCTTTAAAACAAATCAAATATGAAAGGTGGGCTTTTGATGACAAAGCATCGAGTCGTGATGATCGGGGCGAGCGGGAAAATGGGTCGGCAAATTATCAAAGGATTAAGCGAATATGATGATATTGAAATAGTCGGCGCGGTGGATATCCAGAATATTGGCCAGGATGCCGGACTACTAGCCGGAATTCCGGCGTTAAGCGTCACGGTGACCGACCGGTTGGCAGAGCTTTTGGAGGAAATAAAACCAGACATGGTCATCGATTTTACCCATAAGGATGCCGCCCGCAAAAATATTACGGTTGTGCTGCAGCACGGCGTATCTGTGGTGGCAGGTACCACCGGCTTAACGGAAGAGGATTTGGCCGGCTTTGCCCGTCTGGCCGATGAAAACAATACCTCCATGTTTATTGCGCCCAATTTTTCGCTGGGAGCAGTGTTGATGATGAAATTTGCCCAGGAAGCGGCGAAGTATTATAAACAAGCGGAGATTATCGAATATCACAATGATAAGAAGGTTGACAGTCCATCAGGAACGGCTATTACCACGGCGCGCAAAATGCAAATGAGTCAGTATCAGACGTCTGACGAAACAACGGCCGCCCATAAGCTGCCCGCTCCCCGCGGAGGTAATTTCGATGGCACGCAGATTCACAGCGTACGGCTGCAAAGTCTGGTGGCACATCAAGAAGTACTTTTTTCCGGGGTAGGGGAATTATTAACGGTGCGGCATGATTCCTTTTCGCGGGAATCTTTTCTCCCGGGTATTGTGCTGGCGGTACGCAAGGTGAAGCTCTGGAAAGGGCTGATCATTGGTCTCGAACAAATTCTAGAAATGAAGGCTTAGCAAGGATCGTCAAATCGAATATAATATTGAAAACAGGGCAAAAAAGAAACGGATCAATAAGATTAGAGGAGGGATAGTTATGACTGGGACAAAATTACCCAGATTAATGACAGCCATGGTTACTCCATTAAAAGACGATTTAAGTATTGATTTTGACGGTGCGCAAAAGTTAGCCCGGCAATTAATTGATGATGGAAATGAAGGCTTGGTTATTGCCGGGACAACGGGAGAATCACCCAATTTGAGTATGCAGGAAAAAGTGGACTTATATAAAGCAGTGAAAGAAGCGATCGGTTCCCGCGCCACGATTATTGCCGGCACAGGTTCAAACTCCACGCGGGATAGCATTACTTTGACGGAAGCAGCCGTCAAAACCGGGGTGGACGGTGTGATGCTGGTGGCCCCATATTATAATAAACCAAGTCAGGAAGGCTTATATCAACATTTTAAAACAATCGCCGCGGTGACTGATCTTCCGGTTATTGTTTATAATGTACCCGGCAGAACTTCGGTCAACGTATTGCCGGAAACCGTGGCAAGATTAGCGGCTGATGTGCCCAATATTGTGGCGGTTAAGGAAGCTTGCGGGAATATGGATCAGGTTTCGGCTTTAAAAAATGCCGTTCCAGAGAGTTTCTATGTTTATAGCGGTGACGACAGTTTAACATTACCGATGCTGGCGGTAGGTTGCTATGGCATCATCAGTGTGGTTGCCCATATCGCCGCCAGGGAGATGCGGACCATGATTGAAGCCTATCTGCAAGGAGAAATAAAAACAGCCGCAGAGATCCATTTAAAACTGTTCCCGTTGATTAAAGCGATGTTCATGACCACAAATCCGGTGCCGGTGAAGAAAGCGCTGACTTTGTTAGGGCGGCCGGCGGGCAAACTTCGTTTGCCGCTCGTTGAAGCCACTGTTGCGGAGACACAGGCTATCGCTGAGGCGATGCGGAAGGCCGGACTTCTGTAAAATAAAAAGAATCTCTTTTCAATATTTTCTAAGAAGCTACCGCCCCGGAAAAAGGGTGGTAGTTTTTTATCTGCTTGTTTATTACATAAAATTAAGCTATAATAGAAATAATGAGTTAATGAGCGCGGTAGTCTTAGGGTATGGGAAACCTTCTGACCGGACTTATTTAGAAGGTTTTTTTTCATATACTATTTCACACTGTAGCAGGCACAGAGATGTGCGAAGTTTTTTTAAAATTATTCATTAATCTATGAGGAGGTTTGTAATGTCGGAAATTGAAAAGCTTTCGTTGATTCCTCTGGGCGGCCTCGGGGAAATCGGTAAAAACATGATGGCTGTGTTTTGTGATGGGGAAATTATGGTGATTGACTGCGGGATGATGTTTCCTGAAGATGAATTGCTCGGCATCGATATTGTCATTCCTGATTTCACCTATTTAATGGAAAATAAGGACCTGATTAAAGGGATTGTCCTGACCCACGGGCATGAGGACCATATCGGGGCCTTGCCGTATGTTCTGAAAGAGATTAATGCTCCTGTTTACGGAACAAGGCTGACTTTGGGGTTAGTCAAGGAAAAATTAAAAGAGAATAATGTGGCAAATGCCAAACTGGTGACGATTAGACCACATGATAACATCAAACTGGGCAAGAATTTCCGGGTGGAATTTTTTAAGGTTAGTCACAGCATCCCCGATGCGGTTGGGATAGCCATTCATACACCGGTAGGAACTGTCTTACATACGGGTGATTTTAAGTTGGATCAGACCCCTGTGGATGGGGAAGTGACTGATTTCGCCAGGATTGCGGAGATAGGCAAAAAAGGCGTTTTAGTGATGCTTTCTGATAGCACTAATGTGGAGCGACCCGGTTTCACCTATTCCGAACGGGCGGTGGGAGAAACCTTCGATGAAGTTTTCCGTAATGCCGAGCACAGAGTGATCGTCGCTACTTTTGCGTCTAATGTCCATCGGATTCAGCAGGTAATCAATTCATCATTTAAATCCGGACGCAAAGTGGCTATTGTGGGTCGAAGCATGGTCAATGTGGCCAATATTGCCAAAGAGGTAGGGTATCTTACCGTGCCTGAAAACACCTTGATTGACATTGAGGAGATTGGGAATTATCCCCATGATAAACTTACGATTCTTACCACCGGAAGTCAGGGTGAGCCCATGTCGGCGCTTACCCGTATGGCGATGTCTGATCATCGGAAGGTGGAAATAGTACCGGGAGATACGGTGGTTATCTCCGCCCAACCGATTCCCGGGAATGAGAAATTAGTCGCCCGAACAATTAATCAGCTTTTTCATCAAGGGGCCAATGTCATTTATGAATCCATCAACGGCGTGCATGTGTCCGGTCATGCCAGCCAGGAAGAATTAAAAATGATGCTTAATCTGGTTAAACCCAAGTTTTTTGTGCCGGTCCACGGGGAATACCGTCATCTGGTTAAACACGCTAATCTCGCCACTCTCCTTGGTATTCCGACGGAAAATGTTTTCATCGCCGAAAATGGGCAAGTCCTTGATTTTACGGCCAATTCCGGTACCGTGAGCGGCACTGTCACCGCAGGAAGAATCCTGGTGGACGGACTGGACGTTGGTGATG
>ENA-UOYA01003120-UOYA01003120.1-activated-sludge-metagenome-genome-assembly--contig:-NODE-3120-length-15059-cov-5.220874_pt1 | contig 15059 bp, 11 predicted proteins | sample MGYA00238163_ERZ764804 | MGnify/ENA primary metagenome ERZ764804 (study PRJEB28919, sample SAMN05720223) | activated sludge metagenome | isolation source: Anaerobic digester | place: Hong Kong...
AGGATGGAGAACATGGTGGCGGCGATGCGCCCGTCGGTGACGCGCATGGAAATGGCAAAAAACACCGTTTCATAAAAGCCGAAAGCTAATCCAAAGATGAAGATCAAGACCCACGCCATCCAGGGAGCAATGATGGCAGCCAACAAAGCCACCGAGATCATCGAGATAACCAAAGCCGTCTGCACCGAACGTTTTTGGCCGATCTTGTCGGTAATCCTCCCGCCGAACACGCTGCCAAGTACAATTCCCAGGCTTAATACGGTTGAGATAAAACCGGCGGTGGAATAATTTATGGAGAATTTTTGTACCAGAGATGGATTAACGATCTGGTTGGCGCCATAAATAATCAACGAGTACAACGCGCCTAGAATACCCAGGGAGATCACGTTGGGCTTTTTAAAGCTGCTGAAAGCACCCCAATCAAATGTTCTTTCGGGAGTGCGCTGGATCTCACGGGCAAAGAAAACGAAAGGCAGAGGCAGCAATGAAACCAGCGCCAGGAAATAAAAACCAAGCCGCCAGGAGGTATTCTGAACAATCAAACCAAGCAGGCTGGAAACCACCACCATCCCTGCCGCGCGTCCGCCTCCCATGAAACCTTGAATAATGCCTTCTTCATCCCGCGCAGTGGTGTCCAGCGCCAGACCATCTGTGCAGGTATCATAGAGAGCCATACCCGTGACGGTAATGAATGCCATGCCGGCGTAAGCCCAAAATTCCCTGCCCGGATCGATAGATGGTATCAAGATCAGACAAATAACCTGGATTGCTAATCCTAAAATAATATATGGCTTTCGATGGCCCAATCCAAAAAAATTGACCTTATCGCTTAACATTCCCAGGAAAATCTTGATCACGAACGGGATCATGGCAATCGTGCCGATGATACCCACCTGACTCATGTCCAGCCCAAAGGATTGCAGGTAGAGCGAGTTCAGCGAAGTGAAGTAACTCAAGATCGCCCCCTCCGCAAAATACAGTAATGCGAACATAGTGTAGCGCTGTGTTTTGGTCATTGCTCCTCCCAGTGTTGTTGATGACTATATACAGGTTAATATCTGCGGCCCGTTGTTTGTGATCACAACCGTATCTTCAAATTGTGCGGATAAAGAACCATCGGCAGTCTCAACCGACCATTGATCGTTCATTAAAATAGTATCCGGTTTGCCGGTATTAATCATTGGTTCGATATTTAAAACCATGCCTTCTTTCAAGACCGGCCCTCGATCGGCTGGGCCGATATGCGGCACAAAGGGATCCTCCCACAGATTGCGCCCGATGCCATGGCCGCCGTATTCGCGTACGACAGAGTATCCTCTGCTTTCTGCAAAAGCCTGGATCGCCGCCCCGATTGCGCCGAGGCGGTTTCCCGCTGCCGCCGCTGCGATGCCTTTTTGTAATGCTTCGCGCGACGTTTCCACCAATCGATGTGTTTCGGGCGCCACTTGCCCAACCTCGAAAGTGCGGCACATATCACCGCACCAACCTTTGTACCGCAAGCCGATATCGATTCCCACGATATCACCCTCTTTCAATTCACGTTTATCCGGGATTCCGTGGCAAATTTGCTGGTTGACGGAAGCGCAGATCACACCAGGGAATGGGCGCTGGTGCGGTAATTGTCGGATGCCTTTGTAAAGTGTTTCCGCCCCATGTTTTCGGATAAATTTTTCCGCAACCTGATCAATATCGCATAATGCCGCCCCCGGTTGGATCAATGGCTCGATTTCGACGAAAGTCAGGGCCACAATCTGTCCGGCGCCTCTTAGCGCGTCTATCTCGTGTTGGTTCTTGATTTGGATCAAAAGTTACTCCTTTAAATGTTATAGACAGCATGCCCACCAATACTGTAAACAGAAGTTATGTCAATATGTCTATAAAGGATTGATTATACTCTTACTCATTTTTATAGAAGCTAAGGATAAGGCAGGTTTCCCCGATGATAAAATTCTGATCATCGCCGGCGCTATATCTCGTATAATATAAATCTTAGTATATGCTAAGTGTGAAACCATGACTGAAAAAATTCCCACCCCGACAATCGAAGATTACCTGGGGATCATCTATACCTTGCAGCGCGATGGCGAGCAGGTGATCGGCGCCCGCTTATCCGAATTACTGGAAGTCTCCGCTCCTACCGTCACCATTACGCTGCGTCGAATGCAACGAGATGGCTGGATCGCCCTTACCCCCTCAAAAAGAATTGAATTGACACCAGCGGGCGTGGAATCAGCCAAAGCCGTGATCCGCCGGCACATGTTGACGGAATGGATGCTGGCCAAGATCCTAAAGCTGCCCTGGTCAAAAGTGCATGAAGAAGCGCACAAGATCGAGCATTCCATCTCGGACACGGTGGAATTGGGTTTGATCGACAAATTGAAAGATCCCTCCCAATGCCCGCACGGCAACCCCATGCCGGGTTTGGAAGCGATGTCCGAAAAATGGCAGCCGCTGGCCGAACGGGCTGTAGACGAGGTGGTGACCATCAAACGCATCCATGAATTTTTGGAAGACGACCCGGAATTGATGGCCTTTCTTGAAGCCAATAACGTCCTTCCCGGGGAAAAAGCCAGGATCCTTGAGATACTGCCCTTTAACAGTACCATGACACTGGAAATAAATTCAAAATCCGTGACGTTGGGTTATGAAATTGCGAAAAGTATTTACGTCGAAAAATAAATCGCTGATCGGAGAATGAGAATGATCTACACGAGCAACCTGGGGATTCCAAGGATTGGTGCCAACCGCGAATTGAAATTCGCTCTGGAAAAATATTGGAAAAACCAAATCACGGCGCAAGCGCTGCGGGAAACCGGCGCGGTCATCCAAAAAAACAACTGGATCCTTCAGAAAGAACTTGGAGTTGACTTCATTCCAAGCAATGATTTTTCCTACTATGATCACGTCCTGGATACCAGCATCCTGCTGGGCGCAATTCCGGACCGATTTTTAAATGAACCTGAATTAAAAGATCTTGATCTTTACTTCGCCATGGCGCGCGGCGCACGATCCAAAGCAGGCCAGGTTCTACCAGCCATGGAAATGACCAAGTGGTTCAACACCAATTACCATTTCCTTGTCCCTGAAATCAACGACAACACCAGGTTCAAGCTGGATGCATCCAAACCATTGAACGCCTATCGGGCTGCGCGCGATTTGGGGATTGAAACACGGCCAGTGCTGCTCGGCCCGGTTACTTATCTGCTGCTCGGTAAGAGTGAAAAGGAAGGCTTTTCGCCGCTTGCCAGGTTGGGTGACCTTCTTCCTCTTTACTCACAATTATTTGGCGAATTAGCAGCCGCCGGAGCGGCCTGGATTCAGCTGGATGAACCGGCTTTATGCACCGACCTGGATTCATCCGGTAACGCCGCTTATCTTGAACTTTTTTCATATTTCTCAAGAATTTCTAATCGTCCAAAAATAATGCTGGCCAGCTATTTCGGCGATCTCACGGCAAACGCCGAAGTCATACTCGGCTCACCATTTGAAGGTCTGCACATCGATCTGTTCAATTGTCTCGATCCTGATCTCTTATTGAAGCGGCTCGACAAAAAGACGACCATTTCGCTGGGAGTGGTCGATGGTAGAAACGTGTGGAAGAATGACCTGGGAAAGTCACTGGACGTCCTTAAAACCATCCAGGATCGCCATGCATTCAATGATCTGATAATCGCTCCCTCCTGCTCCATGCTGCACGTACCGCAGGACCTTGAACTGGAAAATAATCTTCCGGCGGAAGTTGCAGTCTGGTTGGCTTTTGCCAGACAGAAGTTGGGTGAAATCGCTGAATTGAAAAAAGCGGCCTCTCTGGATTTCACTCCAACGCCAGCCTTCGCAGACAATCGGAAGATCATTCAAAAAAGAGCAGACAGCCTTCATAATAACGCCGGCGAAGATGCTAGCTTTTCACTCAAGCGAAATTCGCCTTTTGCGGTGCGTAAAGCGATCCAAAAAGGGAAATATAACTTACCCCTACTGCCCACCACCACCATTGGTTCTTTTCCCCAAACTATCGAGATTCGCAGCCTGCGCAGCCGTTTGCAAAAAAATGAAATCGATGAAGCGCAATACCAGGCCGCCATCAAAGCAGAAATCGAAAAAACTATCCGCTTCCAGGAACAAATCGGCCTCGATGTGCTGGTTCACGGCGAATTTGAACGCAATGATATGGTGCAATATTTCGCCGAAAAACTGGAGGGATTCGCGTTCACCGAAAACGGCTGGGTTCAATCGTTTGGTTCGCGTTGCGTGCGCCCGCCCATTATTTACGGGAATGTCAACCGCCCGGAACCTATGACCGTAGACTGGGCAGCTTACAGCCAATCACTCACCCAAAAACCAGTCAAGGGCATGCTAACCGGGCCGGTTACCATCCTGCAATGGTCATTCGTGCGCGACGATCAACCCCGTTCGCAAACTTGCCGCCAGATTGCCGCTGCCATCCGCGCAGAGGTGGCAGATCTTGAAAAAGCCGGTATCGGAATCATCCAAATTGATGAACCGGCTTTGCGTGAAGGACTCCCCCTGCAGAAAAAGGACTGGGAGGAATACCTCAAATGGGCAGTGGAATGTTTCCAGATTGCGTCTGCCGGCGCCCGGGACGCCACCCAAATCCATACGCATATGTGCTACGCCGAATTCAACGATATCATCGAAGCCATCGGCAGGATGGATGCGGATGTGATCTCCATCGAAGCCAGTCGTTCCAAAATGGATTTGCTGGAAGCTTTCGAAAAATACCAATATCCCAACGATATCGGACCGGGAGTTTATGACATCCACTCCCCGACCGTGCCCGAGGTAGATAATATGGTGCAATTGATCCATAGCGCTTTGAAGGTCATTCCCGCCGGGCAATTATGGATCAATCCGGATTGCGGCCTGAAAACCCGCAGGTGGGAAGAAGTCATTCCATCTCTGGAGAATATGATCGAAGCGGTCAATATCGTACGAGCTGAATTGAATCAATAAACCATTTCATGGAGGTTTCATGACAACCCAACGTTTAGAACGTGTTTGCGCATTAATGCAGCAATACAAAGTTGAAGCTCTGGCGATCAACGCCGGGCCGGATTTGAAATATCTCACCGGTTTGGACTTTCATCTTTCCGAAAGGCCCGCGCTTTTGCTGCTGACCGCGGCTGGCAAGGCGGCTTTTGTATTCCCGGAATTCGAGCAAGACAAAGCTTCTCATTCCGCCATCCCTGTCGATCTTTTTCCTTATCCGGAGGACGCAAAAGTTTGGCCGGCGGTTGTTTACCATGCGCTAGCTGACTTGAACCTCATTAATATCCCCTTGGCTGTATCGCCGGTTGCCATGCGCTTCCTGGAAATGGACTTGCTGCGCCAGGCTGTTCCTGAAACTGAATTTATCTCCGGCGGGGATATTTTCCGCGATATTTACATCTGCAAAGACGAACAGGAAATCCGGGCGGTACGTAAAGCCATAGAAATCGCCCAGACCGCGCTGCTGAACACCCTGCCGCTCATCGAACCCGGAAAAACAGAGAAAGAGATCGCTAATCAATTGGTGGTCAACCTTTTATACGCCGGATGCGAACCGGAATTGCCTTTCAGCCCGATCGTAGCCGGCGGTCCTAACTCGGCTAATCCGCATGCTAACCCGGGCGACCGCCCGCTGCAAACTGGCGATATCCTGATTATCGACTGGGGTGCGCGCTTCGATGGATACGTCTCCGATCTCACGCGCACTTTTGCCATAGGCAGCATTCCCGAACCATTCAAGGAAATCAGCGGAATTGTGCTTTCCGCCAACCAGGCTGCCCGCGCCAGGATCAAACCCGGCGTGTTGGCTGGAGATGTCGATGCGGCTGCCCGCGATACCATCATTGACGGCGGTTATGGAAAACAGTTCCTGCATCGCACCGGTCACGGCATCGGTCAATTGCCGCATGAGGAACCCTATATCTCTTCCGTCAGCACTACTGACCTGCAGCCCGGCATGCTTTTCACCATCGAGCCGGGTATCTACCTGACCGGAATCGGGGGTGTCCGGATCGAGGATAATGTATTGGTTACCGAGAGCGGTGTTGATACGCTTAGCGATCTACCGCGAAATCTGGTAATCCTTTAGCGAGGTAAGATGAAAGAGACTCAAATCATCCCCACGGCTGAACCCTTCCTTTTGCCCGGCGACCGAACAGGCGTCGTTCTCGTGCATGGCTTTACCGGCGCTCCCAAAGAAATGCGGCTGCTGGGCGAGGCTCTGAATCAAAAAGGTCTTACTGTCCTTGGTGTGCGCCTGGCTGGTCATGCAACCCGCCCGGAGGATATGGCGCGTTCGCGCTGGTGGGATTGGCTGGCGTCTGTGGAGGATGGGATCAACTTGCTGGCAAATTCCTGCGATCGTATCTTTTACGCAGGATTGTCCCTGGGCGGTGTGCTATCACTGATCGCTGCCGCGCGCATTCCGCCTGCCGGTGTGATCGCCATGTCCACGCCCTTCGCAGTGGATGCGCGCGTGCGCTACGCGCGGCTATTTAGATATTTCCTGCCCTCGATCAAAAAAGAGAAAAAAAACGGTCAAGTTGAGCTCTCTTATCAGGACCACGTGGAATATCCCGCATATTCCGCCAGCGCGTTGGCGGAATTATACGATGCCATACAAGCCATGCGCCAATCACTGTCGCGGGTCACTGTTCCGGTCCTGTTGATCAATTCGAAAACCGACCCAACCGTACCTATTGAACATGCCAGCCGCATTCGCGCGCTATTGGTTAACAGTCCGGTGCAGCAGGTGTTATTGGAACGCAGCGGCCATGTGATCACCGAGGACGTGGAACGCGAAACCGTATTTGAGGCTGCCGGCCAATTCATCAATCTGCATTCCGGAAAGAAATAAAATCGCCATGTCAATCTCTGTTCAGACTTTTATATTAGGACCCATCCAAAACAACACATATCTGGTGATCGATGAAGAAAGCAAACAAGCTGCGCTGGTCGATCCTTCAACTCCCAGCAAGCAGGTTTTGGATTATCTCGAAAGCAATACCCTCGACTTGCGGTTGATCCTCATCACGCATGCACATTTTGACCACATCAGCGGCGTGCATTGGTTCCGCAATCGGAACAACCGCGCCATTCCGGTCGCCATGCACGCGCTGGATTTGGATCTTTGGCGGGATGGCGGTGGTTCAAAGGATTTCGGTTTTGAACTCAAACCCGGCGCCGACCCGGATTTTCTGGTCTCCGATGGGCAGCGTATTCCTTTGGGCAAGAACTTTTTTAGAGTACTGCATACTCCCGGTCATTCCTTTGGACATGTAACTTATGTCGCTGACCATGATCGAATGGCTTTTTGCGGTGATTTGATCTTCCATCACGGTATTGGCCGCACGGATCTGCCAGTGGGCAATGAAGTTGATCTTTTCGCCAGCATTCGTGAAAAGATCTTCACACTGCCCGAAGACACCATCCTATACCCCGGCCATGGGAATAAAACCAGCGTTGGAGAAGAGAAAGCCAATAATCCATTTTTGTAAAATTTTTATCGCAAGGATTTCATTAAAAATAAATAAAAAAAGGTGCTGCCCGGGATTTGCTCCAGCAGCACCTTATTTATTTATTAAATCACCGAATTACTTGGCGAATTCAACCGCGCGCATCTCTCGAATGACGGTCACCTTAATTTGTCCCGGATATTGCATGGTTTCTTCAATATTTTTGGCGATATCCCGCGCCATGCGTGTGGATTCCAGGTCGTCCACCATTTCGGGTTTGACGATGATGCGGACTTCGCGTCCCGCCTGGATGGCATAAGCCTGATTGACGCCCTTGTAAGCATGCGCCATTTCTTCCAACGCGCGCAGGCGTTTGACGTATTGCTCCAGATTCTCGCGGCGGGCGCCGGGGCGGGCGCCGGAAATGGCGTCTGCCGCTTCCACGATCACAGCTTCGAGCGATTGCTGCTCGCTTTCGTGGTGATGCGATTCGATCGCGTTGATCACAGCCGGATTCAAGCGATAGCGCCGGCAGAATTCTGCGCCGATCACGGCATGGGTGCCTTCCGTGTTATGGTCCATGGCTTTGCCGATATCGTGCAGCAAACCGGCCGCTTTGGCCACTTCGGTGTCTGCGCCGATCTCAACGGCGATCAAGCCGGCGATCATGGCTGACTCAACCGCATGCGTCAGTTGGTTTTGCCCGTAAGAAGTGCGGAATTTCAGACGACCCAACATGCGCAGCACGTCCATCGGCAGTCCGGCCACGCCCGCATCAAACGCAGCCTGTTCACCGGCTTGTTCGATAACGCGCTGGACTTCCTTTTCCTCTTCCGCCAGGATCTTTTCAATGTGCGCCGGATGGATGCGGCCATCCGATATCAGGCGCTCCAGCGAACGCCGGGCAATCTCGCGCCGGGTGGGATCGAAGCAGGAAATCGTCACCGCTTCGGGTGTGTCGTCCACGATTACGTCCACGCCGGCAGCCTGCTCGAAAGCGCGGATGTTGCGGCCGTTGCGGCCGACGATGCGTCCTTTCATCTCCTCGTTCGGCAATGAAACCGTCGAGGTAGTCACCTGTGCTACCTGGTCGGAAGCCACTCGCTGGATGGTTTCCGTGATCAATTCACGCGCCCGTTTTTCGCCTTCCTGGCGGGCTTCCGCTTCGATCTGGCGGATGATGCGCGCCATATCTCCGCGGGCTTCTTTCTCGACTTCAGCTAATAATTCCTGCTTGGCCTCTTCCACAGTCATGTGTGAAACCTGCTGGAGTTTCTCCAACTGGTCAGCATACAGCTTTTCTACTTCATTCGCGCGTTTATCTACCGCACTCTGGCGTTTGTTGACCTGGATTTCACGCTGCTCCAGCCGCTCGATGCGGCTATCCAATTCCGCTCTGCGCTTTTGCAGTCGTTCGTCCTCGTGTGCCAAATCCATTCGGCGGCGGCTGATCTCGGCTTCGCTCTCCTGTTTTATCTTGAGGGCATTATCGCGCGCTTCCAGCTCGATCACCGTTGCCTTATCCTTGGCTTCCTGTAGAATTTGCTCCGCTTTTTCGTGCTCGGTTTTTCGCTGCAGTCGTGCGATCAACTGACCACCGATAAAAGACAGAACCAGGACAGCCAGGACGCTGATGATAATCACCGTTCCCATATTATCCATATTTTCCTCTTTTACTTCCTTCCAAATTTCGATTTTTAACCAATTGATTGATTGTTTCCTTGATTACGTCATACGAGAATGCCCTGCGGGCTAATACTCCCTGCATTTTTTTCGCAAATTCCGCATTATCCAGATTCGAAAACCGGTTCAGATATTTAACCCCCAAAGCGTACGCTAATTCTGCATCTTCGGGTGCGGTTTCGATCGCTTGTTGAATGGCAGTCTCTGAAATACCTTTGTTTTTCAATTCATACAAATAAAAACGTCTGCTGCGTGGCTTGGATTGCGAGCGGCTTTCCACCCAATCCCGTGCAAAGCGTGCGTCATCCAGATATCTTTTTTCAATCAATTCATTCAAGACTCTCTCGATGACTCCCTCTTCGAAGCCATATTTTGCTAATTTGGCGCGGATCTCTTTTTCGGAGCGGGGTTGAAAAGCAATAAAATGCAATGCTTTCTGCAGGGCTTTTTCGTAGAGGTCTTTATCAAGCAGCAATTGGATTCGGTTTTCATCCAACTGCTCGCCTTTTTTCAACCATGCGCCGACAAATCTACTGATGCCAAACGCAAATTGGTAGTCAATATAAACATTGATCCTCTGTGGATCGTTCTTTTGCGGTTCCAGTGCAGTGATAATATGATCCATAATAAAAAACCATAACCTTTATCAGGCTACGGTTTTGCGTGGATATCTCGATTGAATAAGCGTTGAAATAATTTCAGGATTGTGACCAGCGTTTTTTTATACGCTGTCTTTTGATTGACACAAAGACAAAATCAATAAATCCTTGAAGTATTTCAAAATCATTATTTTTCAGATCCCAGCTGCCCAATTTTACGCGGGCAGGTTTATTCGCAAAAATCGTCAGCCTTGAAAAGGCGAAAATCCTAAGTTGATACTAGCTTAAATTATACAATATTTTAAGGAATTTTGATGCTTTTCAGAAAATTTCATTAGGCTATAATTTCACTACACGGGAATTTTTTTAAAGATATGAAAAATATCCTCATCACAGGCGGCGCGGGGTTTATCGGGTCGAATTTCATCCATCATATCCTGAACCATCGCAATACTTTGCATATAACCAACCTGGACGACCTGACCTATTCGGGAAACCTGGATAACCTCAAGGATATTCAGAACCTGGATCGCTATCATTTCATCAAGGGAAATATTTGTGACCCTGAGGCAATCAATTGTTTATTCCAAAAATACACCTTTGATACAGTCGTCCATTTTGCGGCAGAATCGCACGTTGATCGTTCGATTCAGAATCCAATGCAATTCATTGAAACCAACGTGGTTGGTACTGCCAATCTTTTACGCAACGCGTTGATTTATTGGGAAAAACTGGAACCTGGGCAAAAACGCGCTTTCCGCTTTCTGCATGTATCCACCGATGAGGTTTTCGGTTCCCTTGATGCAGGCGATCCTCCCTTCTCCGAAACCACTCCCTATGCGCCCAATTCTCCTTACGCGGCGTCCAAGGCAGCCAGCGATCACCTGGTGCGATCTTATTATCAAACTTACCATTTTCCCGCCATCATCACCAATTGTTCCAATAATTACGGGCCGTTTCAATTCCCCGAAAAGCTGATTCCCTTAATCATTCTGAACGCAATCGCCGGTAAACCTCTGCCGATCTATGGCGACGGCCGGCAGATCCGCGATTGGCTCTACGTTCTCGACCACTGTCAGGCTCTTCTGGAAATTTTGGAGAAAGGGAAAATTGGCGAAACCTATAATATCGGCGGCAACAACCAACCCGCCAATTTAGATATTGTCCGCCAGATTTGCTCCATACTGGACGAGCTCCGCCCGGAATCTCCATTCAAACCTCACAGTCAACTTATCCAGTTCGTTCCCGACCGCCCCGGCCATGACCGGCGCTATGCCATGGACACCCGAAAAATTGAAAAAGAAATCGGTTGGCAGCCCCGCGAGAATTTGGAAAGCGGGTTGGAAAAAACAGTGAAATGGTACCTGGATCATCCAGATTGGGTGGAAAATATCCAGAAAAAACCAGATTATCAGGCATGGATGAATGTAAATTACTCGCAGAGAGGAGCAGCCAAGCGATGAAAGGGATCATTCTGGCAGGAGGGAAAGGCACCCGGCTTTATCCGGTGACCAGCGGCGTCAGCAAGCAATTGCTGCCAATCTATGACAAGCCGATGATTTATTACCCGCTGTCTATGCTCATGTTTGCGAATATCCGGGAAATCCTGATCATTACCACTCCCGAACATCAAAATAATTTTATAAGTGTTTTAGGCGATGGCAGCCAATGGGGTTTGAAATTCACTTACGCCGCACAGGAACATCCACGCGGCCTGGCGGATGCGTTCCTGGTGGGAGAGGACTTTATCGCAGGCCAACCGGTTGCCATGACGCTGGGCGATAATATCTTCTTCGGGCGCGGCTTGATCAGTTTGCTGCAGAACGCAGCCAAACTAAAAGAAGGCGCAGCTGTCTTCGCTTACCCGGTCAGGAACCCGCGCAATTTTGGGATCGTCGAGGTAGATAAAGACGGTAAGGCAATCAGCATTGAAGAAAAACCGGAAAAACCAAAATCGAACCTGGCTGTGCCCGGCATCTATTTTTACGATCAGCATGTCTGCGAATATGCAGCCAGCCTGAAACCATCCGGACGCGGCGAATTGGAGATCAGCGATTTAAATCGCATTTATCTCGACAAAGGCCAGTTGCACGTCGGTATTCTTGGACGCGGTATCGCCTGGCTGGATGCCGGTACGCACGAATCGCTCTTGCAGGCTTCGGTTTTTGTGCAAACCGTCGAGGAGCGGCAGGGCTTGATGATTTCCTGCCCGGAGGAAATCGCTTATCGCCAGGGATTCATCGATAAAGCCCAACTGCTGCGCCTGGCCGGCGATCATAGCAATAATCAATACAATCAATACTTAATGGATTTGGCAAACGAAGGCTAAACCGCGCTCTGCATTAATGACCATGCTCGAAAAAATCAGAAAACACGATCTGTTTCCATTATTACTTCTGGGGTTGAGTTTTACCGTATATGGTTTATTGATTCCTTTCCTCGGTTTCTATTGGGATGATTTCCCTTACTTATGGTTCAGACACGTATCAGGTGTTCCCGGTGTCATGCAGGCAATTGCACTCGATCGGCCTCTGCTGGCAGTTTTCTATGGTCTGCCCATGTCCATTTTTGGGGAAACTCCTTGGGTCTGGCAAATCGCTGCGGTTTTTACCCGCTGGCTGTTTACGCTGAGCTGCTTTAAGCTCTTGCTCGCTCTTTGGCCCGAAAAAAAGGACGAGATGAAGCTCGTCACCTTGCTGGTGTTGGTTTTCCCGGGATTCAGCCAGCAGTGGATATCCGTTATCTACACCCACGTATTCATTGTACTGGCGCTCTATTTCTATTCCCTGGCGTTATTTGTCAACCAGGTGCGGGCAAGCCGTTTTCAGGGGTTCGCATTTATCCCGCCGATCTTATTATCAATTGTATGCATGACCGCTGTGGAATATGTAGCCGGGCTGGAATTATTGCGTCCGTTTATGATCTTTTATATTCTCAATGAAAATCAGGGGGGCAATCTGCGCAATCTGAAAGGTAAACTGGGGCGAACCTTGCGTTTGTGGCTGCCTTACCTGGCTGCTTTCATTCTCTTCCTCATTTACCGGGTTTTTATCGCTTCTTCAGTCTTATATAAATTCCAGCAAATGGATAGCATTACCGGCAGTCCGTGGCGCGCCCTAGCCGGCCTGATCGCCCGTCAGTTTTCAAATCTGCACGCCAGCACTTTACCAGTCTGGGGGCAAGTATTCAAGCCATTTTTTGATTTCAATTTTTCCACCATCTTCTGTAAACTCTACATCGCAGCTTTCATCCTGTTCTTTGCTGGCATGTTTTTTATTTCAAGCAAATTGAGTCAATCGCGCGCTTCGGGAAAAAAATGGATCACTCCCCTGGTGATCGGTTCGCTCTTGTCGCTTTTAGCGGCCGGTTTGCCATTTTGGGCTGCCAATTTGAGCCCAAGCATCAATTTTCCCAGCGATCGCGTGCTGCTGCCCTTTATGCTGGGTTCTTCAGCTTTGCTCTTCTCGCTGCTTTTTTTATTGGGCAGCAATAAAGTTTTGTTCCGAGTATTGTTCAGCCTCATATTCACTCTTGCAGCGACTTTCCAGCTTTATCAGGCCAATCAATTTCGCGCGGATTGGGATTATTTTTCTCAATATATGCAACAGCTCTCCTGGCGCATCCCGTCATTGCAGGATAACACGCTGCTCGTTGCCGAGAAGTTACCGCTACGCTTCTACAGCGATAATTCGCTCACAGCCGCCTTCAACTGGGTCTTCAACGTCGATTCGCCCGGAGATAACGCTGATTTGCCTTACCTGATTAACTACACCGAATCCCGTCTGGGTTATAGCTTATCTTCGCTGGAACCCGGTACGGAAATCAACCATAATTACCGCATATTGAATTTCAAGGGTTCCACCGATCGGATGATCCTTTTCTACGTCCACACACCCGGCTGTGTTCACATCGTCGATCCGCGCCTCGATGGCGAAAACCCATTGCTTCCAACCGTGCTGCGGGATTACGCTTCCAGCTCACGCGTGGACCTGATTGAAGAGGATTTCAAGCAGAATGACGCTTTCTTCCTGTCCGGTGATTCTGAAAATTCCTGGTGTTATTATTACCAAAAAGCCAGTCTGGCAGCAAGTAAAGGAAAGTGGCAGGAAATTGTCAGCCTGGCGGAAACTGCTTTCACCCTGGACGATCATCCCAATGACGCTTCTGAACGTTTCCCATTCATTGAAGCCTACGCGCGCACCGGAGACTGGAACCGCGCAGTTCAACTCAGCCGTGATACCGCCCAAATTTCTGAACTTTACCAACCCATGTTATGCAAATTATGGAACATTCTAAACGAAGAAATCTCCGGGGATGCGAAGAATGAGGCCATGGCACAAATTTCAAAAGAGATCGGTTGCATCTTGTATTAATTATATGGCTATCCGCAATGGTTAAATCTATACAATCCTTCTTTTCCACTGAAAAAAGGCAGTCGTTTCTAATCTACGCTTGGTTCTTTTTCCTGTGCGGGTTAAGTTACGGAATTCTCATTCCGAAACTGGGCTTTTATTGGGACGATTTGCCAATTTTGTTTCAATATAAAACCTTCGGTGCGGGTGGTTTCCCGGCGTTTTTGGCTTCAGACCGGCCTTACTCAGCCTGGATTTTTATGTTGACGACGTCTTTGTTTCATTACAATCCCCTGGGTTATCACCTGCTGGTGTTTGCTTTGCGTTTGGCCAGCGTGATCCTGTTTTATCAGATCTTTCTCACGGTTTGGCCGGAGAAAACCCAATCGGCGGCAGTCGCTTCCGGGATATTCGCGATTTATCCGGGTTTTCATCAACAGCCCATCGCGTTGATTTATTGTCATCATTTCAGTGTCCTGAATTTTTTCCTTCTCTCGGTATGGTTGATGCTGAGAAATGCCCAACAAGAAAAATTCAATTGGTATTGGGGCGTCCTGTCCTGGCTGTTGACTTTCGGCATGTTCTCCATTGAAAATTTTGCAACATTGGAGATGATCCGCCCTGTTTTGTTGGGATTTGTCTTATTCCCAAAATTTTCAACCGTCAAGGATACGCTTAAGGCTGTCCTGAAAATCTGGCTGCCTTACTTGCTGATTTTTTTCGCATTCATGGTATGGCGTGTATTGATCTTTCAATTTCCGACTTACGAGCCGGATTTATTGGAAGGTTATGCTTCCAGCCCCGCTTCTACCCTGACTGCGTTGCTATCCCGCATTCCGAAAGATTTCTACACCGCAACGATCGGTGCTTGGGTCAAATCCTTCCAACTTCCGCAAATCAGCCATTTCGGAACCGCCGCCACTTATCTATTCTGGATTTTGGTTGCCGTTTCTTTGCTCGTTTCC
>ENA-UOYA01003121-UOYA01003121.1-activated-sludge-metagenome-genome-assembly--contig:-NODE-3121-length-15059-cov-4.240203_pt1 | contig 15059 bp, 15 predicted proteins | sample MGYA00238163_ERZ764804 | MGnify/ENA primary metagenome ERZ764804 (study PRJEB28919, sample SAMN05720223) | activated sludge metagenome | isolation source: Anaerobic digester | place: Hong Kong...
TGCCTAAAAGGTATAATTATACGCCCTGAGGCGTTACTCACACAGGCTGCTAGATTAAGGGGCGGAAAGCAAGTCCGCCCCTTTTCCATATTCTTCAGTTTTGCCGGGTTACCCCTTTAATTCAGTTTGATCCGGGGATGATTTAAGCTGGTTACGAGACCGGCAATTGCTTGACCAGCTCCTGGCACAGCCGCATTACTTCTTCATCCTCATATTCTTCAATCTTGCCCTGATCCATGAGACGGTTCAATTCCGGGTTCCAGGGCAGGACGCCGAGGAGTGGAATCTTAAGCTGGTCCGCCACCTGCCTGGCGTGGGAGGCTCCGAAGATTTCGAGTCTCTCATGGCAGTGGGGACACCGGGCAAAACTCATGTTCTCCACCAGGCCCAGGATGGGTTTGCCCAATTTTTGGGCCATTTTAACCGCCTTTTTAACCACCATCAGCACCAATTCCTGCGGGGAGGATACGACCACGATCCCGCCCACCGGCAGGGTCTGCATGACCGTCAGCGGCACATCGCCGGTGCCCGGGGGCAGGTCTACCAGCAGGTAATCCAGGTCCCGCCAGTCGGTTTCCTCCCAGAATTGCTTAACCAAGCCGGCCAGCAAAGGTCCTCTCCAGATGACCGGTTCGTCCTCACCCGGGAGGAAGAGATTGACCGAAATAACTTTACTTCCCTGACCGGTAACAGGAGGCATGATTCCAAATTGCGTCGCCTGAAGGTTGCCGCCTTCAAGTCCGAAAATCTTGGGGATGCTGGGGCCGGTTATATCCGCATCCAGGATCCCGGCCTTATAGCCCGCCCGGCTCAAACCCACGGCCAGGAGGCTGGTAACGGTTGATTTACCCACACCGCCCTTGCCGCTCATAACCGCCACAACCCGCTTGATTTGATTCAGGCTCCCCAGTAAGGCCTTATCAGGCTGGCCGCAGCTCTCCGGCTCACATCCTCCCTGCCCGGCCAGGGAACAGGTTTTGCATTGATCTTTGCTTTCCGCCATGTTGCCACCCTTCCATTAAACTATTAATCCAATTGTGCCTAGACCTTGGTCTTGATTTCAGCCCCCCGGCGCAGCTTGGCCACGAAGTCCTTCCAGTCCTGCTGTTCTTTGGCTTTCTTCGCCAATACCCCGGCCTGATCCTTGGCCTTGTCAAAAGGCTCTATCTTGGCAGCCTTCTCCTCGAAGGCTTTGATTACATGGTAACCGAACTCCGACTTGACCGGTTCCTGGGTTATTTCTCCCGGTTTCAGCTTGAGAGCGGCATTTTTGAATTCGGGGACAAAGCCGGTCTGCTCGTTGATGAACCCCAGATCCCCTTTGGAGGTTTTGGCCTGGGGCTCGATAGAGAGCTTTTGGGCCAATTCCCCAAAATCTTCTCCGGCCTTTATTCTTTCGATTACCGCTTCTGCCTCTTTCTTAGTCTTCAGCAGAATATGAGACACCCTGAGTTCCCGCAGATTGCCGAATTCCTGAGGATTCTGCTCGTAGTACTTCCGGATTTCCTGATCGGAAACCCTGGTCTTGGCAATCACCTTGTCGTGGAGTTTTCCTACCAGCACCTGGTTGTACATCTCTTTTTTGAAATCCTCGTCCGTCATACCGGAAGCTTGAAGGAAGTTTTTGTACCCCTCCGTACCGCTGGATTCCTTGAAGTTCCTGACAGCATCCTCCACTTCTTTGTCCGAGGCCGCAAAACCTTGTTTGATAGCTTCCTGAATCAACAGGGTCTGATCGATAAGATCATTTAACGCCGCCTTCTTTATGCTTGTCATCAGCTCCTGATCCTTGGCCGGATCCATGCCGTAGACCTGTTTGGCTTGAGCCACATAAAGATTGATTACCTGATCAAGCTGAGGCTGGGTGACCTTCTCTCCATTGACCGTGGCCACGGTCTTGGCTCCACACCCCAGGGCCATAGTGGCAGCCAAAATCAAAATCAATGCTATAACAATTCTCTTCATGAGAGCCTCCTCTTCCCCTGCAATGCTAGTCAAATTATATATTTACCGGATAGAACCCGCAAGTTTTCCGGAACTTACGCTACATCCCTTTCAGGGTGCGAACGGCTCCGCATAAACGCCGCAAGGCCAGGTTGCCCCGGCCTGATGTCTTCAGGAGATGCCTGGCCTCATCCAAATAACCAAGTTCCCTGACCTTGGCATCGCTGAGATACATGGCGAGCAGGCCGGAGATGACCAGGCGGTGCAGAGCCGGTTCGGGGAGGTTCTGGACTCTCGCCAGCGAGATGCGGCTCAGGCCTTCGAGCGCCTCCCAGGCCTCCTGCGCGGTGGAATAAAAAGCGACAAAGTTCAGGTCCCCCCCGTGCTCGTCCTCCTGCTGATCTATCAGATAGTCGAGCAGTATGTGCAGCCCCCCTATCCAGGGAAAGTATGACTCATACACCGCTTCCGCGCTCTCGGGCGTACAATCCGGACGGGCGGCCAGGGCCCAGAGGGCAAATACCCCCAGGGTGGACCCGGTGGCGGCGGCCAGCTCCCACCATTTCAGGCGGTGGGGATTCGGAACCTGGTCCTGGAGATATGCTTCCAGCCGGGGCCGCCGCTCCGCCGGGGAAATATGTTTTATGGACTGCAGATTGATGTAGTAGGTGGTTAGCTCAACTATCCGCTCCTGCACCGGATTTAAACGGGGCAGGGACGCTACAATACCCCGGCAGTGCTCCACCAGGCGGAACAGGTAGCCCTCCTCCCGGCATCCTGCATAATGCTGGTAGAAGTCATCAAACGCTTCACGTCTAAGGTCAACCGCGGCCAACATGGAGTCGTGCAGCCGGTAAAAAGCCAGGGGATCGTAAATACTCCCCCGGTCGCAGAGGTTGTCAAGGTAGTCTGAAATAGTCTGGTAAGCGGTAATCAGCGAAACTATATCACTCCTGCTGGAACGGGGTGCGAGCAAGGCTAGCACCGATCCGCCGTAGCAGTGGAAGGCCTTGTGCTTGAGACTGCTTAAAGCCTGGCGCCTGAGTTCCGCATCCTGGACCAGGCCTGCAATGTGTCTCCAGCCGGTCAATTCCTTCTCCACTTGCGGTATGATCTCTTTCAGGTAGCAATAAAGCCAGGGAATTATGGTGCCGGCCGGCATAGCCCTTCCTCCGGGGTTAGTTCTGCCCGCTGCAGATCGACGGCATTTAACGGCAGTTGAATTAAGGTGCTGCACAGTTCAAGCAGCCGCTCCCGGGCCCGGGTTGGCGGCAATAGCTCGAGGGCCCGGCAGGCCTGCGAGCGGTATTCCAAGGCCCGCGCAGCCGTATAGGAAAAGGCTCCACATTCGTGGAGGATGGAATTGACGTTGGCAAGCGGTGCGGCTCCCCCGGGAATGGATTCAATGATGGCCTTTAGCTCCTGGCGGCGAGTTGACGATGCCAGGGCATGGATGACGGGAAGGGTTATTACCCCGTTTCTCAGGTCTCCCCCCCTGGGTTTGCCCAGGATTTCCTCCTCGCCCAGGAAGTCCAGCAAGTCATCGGCAATCTGGTAAGCATACCCCAGGGACTCCCCGAACCACCCGACCTGCTCCACCTCCGCGGCCGTGGCCCCCGCCACCAGGGCCCCGCACCGGCAGGCGACCCCAAAAAGACTGGCGGTCTTTCCCCAGATGTTATCCAGATAGTTCTCTTCGGTCTGGGCGGTGTTGTAGAGGTTCAAATCCTGGGTAATCTCCCCGGCGCACATCCTCCGGATGGCTCCGGTTACCTCCTCCAGGACTGAATTAAGTCGATGGCGGGTCAGGATTTCAAAGGCGGTGGCAAACAGGTGATCCCCTGCCAAGACTGCCGCGTGAGAACCGTGCAGGTGGTTAACGGTGGGCACTCCCCGGCGCAGGCAGGCCTTATCGATGATGTCGTCATGGACCAGAGAGGCGGTATGAATGCACTCGATGGCCACCCCCACATCAATGACCTGTCTGGTAATGGGACCGAAAAGATCTGCGCTAAGCAGAACCAGTTGCGGACGTATGAGCTTACCCTGCCTTTGCAGGGGCTGGAGCAGGATCTGATCCACCGGGTCTCTGCCCGTTCGGACCAACTCGGCCAGCCGCTCACGAATTAGGGGGACATACCCGCTGAAGGAATCGACCATTTGACTGACCTCCTAACCTGAATCACAGTTAGGTTTAACCAGTCCCGGCCTTTTCATGAGTCCCTGTATAATTTGGTCTCCCCAAAGAAGGTTAACTACATGTTTTCCAGTTCCAGATCAACCGCCTGTACCAGGATGCGCTGGATATCCTCCACCACCTTGATCACTTCCATCTCCGCCCGGAAGAAATCCACCACCCGGGGAGAACTGCTGATTATATCCGACAGATCCTGGATCTCTTTGATCTTGTCAGCCGGCGGCTCCTCCCCGGCCAGAATCTGGCGCTGGATCTGGGTCTGCCTGGCCCTGAAATCCTTTACCATCTGCCACGAACCCTGGTCCGCCTTCAAAATATCCCTGGCTTTAAGATATTGCTTATACTGGCTGCTCTCCTTTAATGCCCGCGCGGTTTCATGAGCCTTGTCATACACGTTCATTATGGATTCCTCCCATCTTCACAAAGTCAGGGCTACTCCAACCTGATGGCGGCTATAAGTTCAATTTCGCATGGAGCATTAAGCGGCAGGGCATTGATCCCCACCGCCGCCCGGGCATGGCTGCCCGCGGAACCAAAGACCGCCTGAAGGAGTTCCGAAGCCCCGTTTATCACCTGAGGTTGGCCGTGAAAATCTTCCGCCGACTGGACGTACCCGGTCAGCTTGACGATCCTGACCACCCGGTCGAGATCCCCCAACAAGAACTTGAGGATTCCCAGGCAATTCACGGCGGCTATCCGTGCCGCCTCATACCCTTCCTCAGGGGAGATATCGCGTCCCACGGCGCCGGTAAATGCCAGGCTGCCGTTTTTAATTGGCAGTTGTCCGGAAACAAAGGCCAGATCACCGTGAATGAGTCCGGGAACGTAAGCCGCCACGGGCTGCGGAGGCGAGGGCAGTTCTATCCCCAGTTCGGCCAGTCTTTGCTCGGCCCGCATACTTATCACCGCCTAACGGATTATTCGTTCGATAACCATAAAGAAAAAGACGACGTAAAAAGATCCCGCGATGATCAGGGTCAAGGCCTCGGTATGACGGCGGCGCAGGATCTCAAAGTACAAGATCGCCGCCGATATCAGAGCCAGCCCTCCGGTCAGCAACGCCCCCGTGGACAGCTGCCAGTCGGTAAGAAAGATACCCAGGGCCGGAATCAGCGAACTCTGAAAGACCATAGCCCCCGTTATATTGCCCAGCGCCAGCGTATCCTTGCCCCGGGAGACCCAGATAAAACTGTTGAACTTCTCCGGCAGTTCGGTCGCCACCGGCGCGATAACCAGAGCCAGGACGAACGTCGGCACCCCGAAAGCCAGGGCCACCGTCTCTATCCCTCCCACGAACAGATGAGCCCCGCCCACGATCAAAGCCAGCGATACCAGAAGCTGCATCAGGATGGCTCCCATTCCCGGGTCAGGATTGCGCGGGGCGAAGTAACAGGATTTCATCTCCTCTTCTTCAGGCTCACGCTCCTCCCGCAGAGTAACGAAGACATAGAAGACATAGGATAAGACCATAAAACCGGCGATAATCAACTGCCATTTTCTCAAGGCGGGCGGAATGGTCCCGGTAAGCAATGCGGCCGCAAATACGATCAGGAAAAAGCCTAGATCCCGCTTCATGACCTCCGGGTTCGCCTTGACCGTCATCCCGTGCTGGCGACGACGACTGAAGAGAACAATCGAAAACCCGGTAACGAACATGGCCAGGGTGGAAAGCATCAGCGGGGCTCCCAGGATAGCTCCAATCCCTATGTTGACAGACTCTTCACCTCCGCCGATAAGGGCGATGATAGGAATCATGGCTTCCGGAAGAGCAGTTCCCACCGCCGCCAGGATGCTCCCCACGGCACCCTCAGAGAGGTTGAGCTTCTTCCCCAACCATTCAATACCGTTGGTGAAAATCTCAGCTCCGATTAAAATGATCCCCAGGCTGACCAGTAAAATTGCTACGCTGCTCACGTTATCCCTACCTTCTAGTTATTGGATGATAAATCCGCTCCCGGCCGGAGAACCCGGCCATAGTGCGGTAACCGGCATCCCAGGCCTGCTGTACGGCCAGGGATAATCCCTCGCCCAGCTGATCCGGGTGGTGAGCGTCCGAGCCAAAAGTTATGGGAATGTTGTGCTCAAACAGCTCCCGCAGGAGAGCCGGGCTAGGATATACCTCGGCCACGGGTTTGCGCAACCCGCCACTGTTCACCTCCACCACCAAACCTGAGTGACGCACCTCGTCTAAAATCGGCACCAGATAGACGGACTCTCTTTTCGGGGGCAATTTGAAACCCCAGACCTTGATCAGATCCAGGTGTCCAATCACATCAAACAGCCCGGCTACAACCATACGCCTCACCAGACCGTAGTATTCCTGATAAATATCTTCGAGATCCCGTGGTAAAAAGCCATCCTTGTGGTCGGGATGATCAAACGGCCAATCCCCCAGGTGGTGCACCGAACCTATGACATAATCATAGTGCCTGTCCGCCAGGAAAGAACTGATTTTCGGCTCTTCCTCCGGTCGGTAATCAACCTCGACGCCAACTCTCACCTCAAGATTTCCGAACGCAGGCTCCGCCGATACCTGGGCTATGATGTCGGGATCTATTCTCTCCAGGAACCAGTCGTGCTCGCTGAAACCGATTTGACTTATCCCGCGGCTCAAGGCCCGGTCAAGATAAACCCTTATCCATTCCGGGGAGTGATCAAATTCGCCGTGTGCCAGGGCATGGACGTGATAATCCACCAGCATAAATGTCCTCCCGGACTAGTGTGAACCAATTAGCCCATGTTTTTCTTTGCGCTTTTATAATTAAACCATTACGGATACCAAAATGCAAGAAACTGCGGGATCAGGAAATAGTGAGGCTCATTGGGAAAGGAACGCAGACCTTAGATAAAATCGCGGAGCAAGGCCTGGTGAGCGGAACGGCCCTCTAATCTGTCCCTAGGCTAAAAAGTACTTAGCATTATTGCATTATTGGTCCGAAAACAAAGTGAGGCCCATGTTTATCCTCCACCGGCCTCATCATCATGCCTGTACGGCTCAAATTCTCTATTAATGAAACAAGAGGTTAAACCTAAGCTTAAAGATAGTCATGCAGCCAACGAGTGAGTTTAAGCGCCATGCTTAACCTGCCGACCATATAATCAGCCGGTCTCCAGAATCCTCCTGGCCTCGCTCAACTTCTCCAACAGCCGGTCATACTGTCCGGCATCCCAGTGGGATTGGAAGAAGCGATTCACATCCAGCCGGAACTGCAGGTAGGCTTCCTCGGCTTTCATCGCCTGACTCCTGGATGCAACTGTTGCTGCCGCTTCGAGCGTCGCCTCACTCGCCCGTTTACCGGGGAGATTTTGAAGATCAATCTCATCCAGCCAATTCGGAATCGTAACCGGGGTTACCAATTCCCGCTGAATCAGATCTCTCAGGGCCGTAAGCGACTGCTCCTCACCGTGGACCAGGAAGATGTTCCGGGGCAAAACCGTGAAGCGCTTGAGCCAGGCCATGATTCCGCCTTGATCCGCATGAGCGGAATAGCCGTCGATGTGCATGATGTCCGCCTTTACCGCCACTTGCTCCCCGTGGATGGTCACCAGCTTTTCCCCGTCCAAGAGTCTCCGACCCAGGGTGCCGGCCGCCTGATAACCGACAAACAGGATGGTGGAATCAGGACGCCACAGGTTGTGCTTAAGGTGGTGCTTGATCCGGCCCGCGTCGCACATCCCGCTAGCGGAGATAATTATTTTGCCGGAACCAGATTCGTTTAAGCTGATCGAGTCCTCCCTGGTCCTTGAAAAATGGAGGTTGGGCAGGAGGAAGGGATCATTTCCTTCCATCAACAGCTGCCGGGTCTCATTATCATAAAACTCGGAACTCCGTTTAAATATCTCGGTCGCAGCGATGGCCAGGGGGCTGTCGATGTACACCTGCTGCCCGGCGGGCAGCTTGCCTTGCTTGTACAAAAGGTTCAAATCGTAAATCAGATCCTGCGTCCGTTCCACCGCGAAGGCGGGGATGACCAGATTGCCGCCTTTCTTGCGAGTGAATTCGATGACCTCCATCAGCTGATCCATGCGATTGGCATTAATCTGGTGCAGCCTGTCGCCGTAAGTTGATTCCAGAATCAGGTAATCGGCGCTTTCGATACAGGTGGGATCTTTTATTATGCGCTGTCTGCTGTTGCCAAGGTCACCGCTGAATACCAGCTTGGTCTTGCCAGACGGCTCCGTCACCCACAGTTCCAGAATGGCTGAACCCAGGATATGCCCGGCGTCGCGCAGCCGCATCTCCACCCCGGGAGCGGGTTGAATGACTTCGTCATAGCCGAAGGGCTTAAACTGCTTAAGACATTTTTCGGCGTCTTCCACCGTGTAGATGGGCGTGAGCAGGGGCTGACCCGCCCGCGTGAGCTTGCGGTTTTTTCGCTCGATCTCCATCTCCTGGATGTGAGCCGAATCCGGCAGGAGAATGGAGGCCAGGTCGGCGGTGGCGAAAGTGCAGTAGATCGAACCTTTGAAGCCGTGAGCGCAGAGCTTTGGTATCAGGCCCGAATGATCGATGTGGGCATGGGTCAGGATCATAAAATCGAGATCAGCGGGGTTGATCCTGAAAGGCTGGTAATTCCGTTCCTTGATTTCATTTCTCCCCTGGAAGAGCCCGCAATCCACCGCAAAACGGGTGGTGCCGGTCTCCAGAACAAAAAATGAACCGGTTACGGTTCGAGCTGCGCCATGAAAAGATATTTTCATAATAAGGTGTTCCTCCCCCAACAACCAATCCTACGATGAACATTGCTCCTGCCCTTATTATAACAGGGGGTTTTTAAACTGCAATGAAACGCTTTTTTTCTCCCTTCTGCGTCAGCCTCTCCAGGCCCTGAATCATCTCTTCCAGCTCACGGAGCACGATTTCCTTTCCTTTTTGTCGGGCGGCTTCGGCAACATTCTCAAATCCGATCCGCCCCCAATCCCTCACCAGGTCGTCCGGGAATATATCATCCAGCATCTCGTCATATTTGGCGTTGGTCTTCTCCAGCAGATTGTAGTACATGTACTTGATCTGGCTGATCTTCTGCAGGACTTCTTCGAGACGGGTATCTTCGCGTTCACACATCTTGGCGGCCTGCAGGAGGCCGTTATAAAGGAGGGAATTGTTGAGCACCTGGGAGAACAGTTCGGCGCGGTACTGCTTCTGGGCGATGTATCTTAGATAATCCAGCAGTTCACGTTTTCCTTCAGGTCGGAGAAGGTGGAAACGTTTCAACAGCTGGATATCCTGGCTGGTCAAATCGGGCAACATGCGAATCCCCCTTGAAAACAGTTGGTCATTTTCAAGAAGGATTCGCCCTGTTTCCAGCCTAATCCTTTATCCAATAATCTCCTTCTTGCTGCGTTTTAGCAGCCATTTCGAGCTCTTTCGCACCTGCTGGTAAGAGGTTACATTCCCGACAAATCACGGCTTATGGCGAGCTACAAAGGCCCCTATCTTCTCCAGGGCCTTTTCAATGTGATCGACACTGGAGGCGTAACAGCAGCGCACAAACCCCTCCCCCGATCTTCCAAACGCGTCCCCGGGCACCACCGCGACCTTCTCCTCGTTCAGGAGCCGCTCCGAGAATTCTACACTGCTCATCCCGGTTACAGAAATTGACGGAAAAACGTAGAAAGCTCCCCTCGGCTCAAAGCTGGGCAGACCGATATCCTTCAGCCCCTTGAAAATAAGACGGCGGCGGTAATCGTAGTCCTCCACCATCCTTCTCATCTCCGGCTCACCGTGCCGCAAAGCCTCGATAGCAGCAACCTGGCCCATTATGGGCGCGCACAGCATGGTATACTGATGAATCTTATTCATGGCAGCAATGATGTCACGGTTACCGCAGGCGTATCCTATGCGCCACCCGGTCATGGCAAATGCTTTGGAAAAACCGTTCATCACGATGGCGCGCTCAGCCATGCCCGGCAGAGTAGCGATGGAGACGTGATTGCCATCATAGGTAAGCTCCCCGTATATCTCGTCGGATATTACAATGAGATCGTGCTTGATGATAATATCCACCAGGTCCTGCAGGTGATCCCGACCCATGATGCCGCCAGTCGGATTGTTGGGATACGGCAAGATCAACACCTTTGATCGGGGAGTAATCTTGCTGGCCAGTTCCTCCGGGGTCAGGCGAAACTCATCCTCGGCCATCGTGTCCAGGACCACCGGGGTTCCGCCTGCCAGCACGGCACAGGGTACGTAAGAAACATAGGAGGGTTCGGGAATCAGGACCTCATCCCCCGGCCTGCACAGAACCCGCAGAGCCAGATCCACCGCCTCGCTGACCCCCACTGTTACCAATATCTCGTGCTCCGGGTCATAACACAGGTTCTGCCAGCGGTTCAGATAATTCGCAATCTCCTCCCGCAGTTCGATCATACCCTGATTCGAGGTGTACATGGTGTAACCCCGCTCCAGGGAGTAGAAACATGCCTCCCGGATATGCCAGGGGGTGACGAAGTCGGGCTCGCCCACCCCCAGCGAAATAACCCCTTCCATCCCTGACGCCAGGTCAAAGAAGCGCCGTATGCCAGAAGGAGGAAGATCAATAATGGTATCGGTAAGATACTTGCTGCCGTTAATCACGGACTCACCACCAGCCTTCGGTCAGACTCCTTCTCGTCAAAGATGAAGCCGTCCTGTTTGTACCGTTTCAAAACGAAATGAGTGGTCGTGCTCTGCACCTGGTGAAGCGTGGCCAGTTTCTGCGAGATAAAGGTCGAGATTTCTTTCAAGTCCTTCCCTTGCACAATCACCGACAGGTCGTACAGACCGCTCATCAGGTACACTGCACGCACTTCCGGGAAGCGACAGATGCGGTTGGCAATAGCATCAAAGCCAACTTCCCGCTCAGGGGTAACTTTGACGTCAACCATAGCGGTGACACCGTCGTCGCCAATCTTCTCCCAGTTGATTACCGCATTGTGGCCCAGAATAATGCGTTCCTTCTCCAGGCGAGCGATCTCTTCCGCGATGCGACTCTCTTCCTCGCCCAGCATGGCCGCCATCCGCTGGGGTGTATATCGGGCATCTCGTTCCAGCAACTCCAGGATGCGTCTTTCCAAACTCATTTCAAATCCCTCCAGTAAACGATATTTTCTCTGGGGCAAAACCATACAAAAAACAATAAATCCCGCCCCCCTAAGGGACGGGATACTTCCCGCGGTACCACCCAAATTGGCTCAAAGCCCACTCTATCTCCCGTAACGGCGGAGAGCCGTCCGGTTCATCACCGGCACTCACGGGCGGCTTTCTGCACGGACTTCACCGGTTCACACCAGCCACCGGCTCTCTTCAGAAGGCATCGTGCGTACTCTTCCGTTCATCGCTTTTTCCGCATCAACGACGCGGTTATAACTGTAATTGCTTCTATGCTACAACTCCAAACTCCAACAGTCAACCGATTTCTGTATACAGAATCGGTTAAATCTGCCTTAATTCCAGGCACCGGAATAAGGTTCGAGTCAAAATTTTTCCAAAGTGATTATCAACCAGGTATAGCGGTTCAGGGTAAGAGATAAACTAACCTCAATCTCAGCCGGAAATCAATTTATTGATAATATGGCCGAACTTAAGCAGCCGAAAGGAGGTGTTAACAACTTGAGTCAGAAGGAAGATCGTCTACGTCAGGAACGTGAACGTATGGAGCGCGAGCAGGAGAGAGAACAGCAACGCCGCGATAACCAGAGCCCGCAAAACCGAAAGAAAAACAACTAGTATCTGGCTGGTCTCCACAGCGGACCGGCCGATGTTGAACTAACAAGAAGTGATAACGCCTGTCACGGGCGTTATCACTTCTTTTGTCGTCAACGGAAAACCCGGCAGCAAACGGCAAGCATCACAGGTATTATAGAATCTGCTAAAATTTAGTTTACGCTTCAGGTAATTTATTTAGAACATTTTTAGCCCCTGGCGCATATCATCAATTTAAGATTTATAAGGGGGGATATGATGAAGTTGACCGCAGAAGAGCACCGGGTTGCTCAAAAAGTAAACACCTACTTCCGCTCACCCGACATGAGCCTCAGGGAAAAAATATTCAATGCCAAGCTCATTGCCCTGCACGATCTGGAACTGGAGAATTTCACCTGCGAAGATGAGAAGGAAAGGTTGACCCACTATTCCCATATACTAGACCGAATCATGCAGAAGTTAGATGTTTGAGTAACTGCCCCGCCGCTGTCTGGCCACTGCCGAGGCTCTCCAGAATAGTTTTGGGACCGGTGCAGCAGCCAGCAGCAAAAACCCCTCTTTTATTAGTCAAACCATTCGCGCCGACCACAAAGCCCCGCTCGTCCCTGTCAACCCCCAGCATTTCCGCAACTCCCGAACCCTCCCGGGCAGGAAGCATCGCGGGACAAAGCACCACCCAGTCGTAAGAGTTCTGGGAGGTTTGAGATCTGCCCGTGTCTTCATATCTCAGGATCAGGTTGGCCGCATGGTCCTGAAAAATCCGGGCGGGCATGCCCCGGATGTACCTGATCCGACCCTGGTCCCCGGCCCCATAAACCGGGTGATACCTCTGGCTATCCATAAAGAAGATGTCTACGCTCGCTCCCGGGATTTTGTCGATCAGGATCTGACCCAGTCTCTCCGAATACAGGCAGCACACCCGGGAGCAATAGGCGACTCCCCGGCTCTGTTCGCGTGAGCCGAAGCACCGGACAATCGCGATCCGGGGCATGACGCCCAGGAGTTCCTCCCACCGGTCCTCATCTGCATGCTGCAGGATGATTTCCATCTCCCCGGCAGTGACGACCCTTTCATTTTTCAGATAGCCCATCTCCGTCCGCAAGGCAGGATCAAAGGGCTCAAACCCGGTGGCGAGAATAATCCCCTCCACCCTGGCCTCCATTTCCCCCGCCGGGGTGGCACCAGGAGGAACCAGAAAACCGTCCCTCTGACACCGGATGATGAAGGAGCGCCCTTCCAGCCGGGCGGATATCAGCCGGGATCCGGTCAGAATCTGTATCAGCGGGTGTTGTTTGGCCCGGTAAACCCGTTCGGCCACCATACAGGCCCCGCAGCGGCGGCATTCGTCCTCGGCCTTGCAGTTGTAGAAGCGGGGGTTCCCGCCAAGTTCTTCGTTTTTTTCGACCAACATTACCTCCTGCCCCTGGTCGGCCAGGCATAATGCGGCCTCCAACCCCGCCGGGCCCCCGCCCAGCACCAGGATCCTTGGCATGTCATCACTTCCTTATATTCAAACCATAACCTTAACTGCTTTTTCCGTTATTCCGGTCACTCCAAAAAGAACATTCCGCCATGTTCGCTCATGCCATCGCGCAGACGGTCATTGTCCTGAATTGTTTACTCCCTGTTTTCTAAAACGGGCATCACGAACCGGCTACTTACACTTCTGCCACTGACGCAGGAAGCTCGGGGCGGGGATAGAGCCCGGCCCGGCGCACGATTTCCGGCACGATCTCCTCCCAGGCCACGGCCATGATGTGAACTCCTTTGATCCCGGGAATTCCGCGCAATTCCTCGATCTGTTCTACCACGATGTTGATGGCCTCCTCCTTCGGGTCGGCGGCACCCTCCAAGCGCTCGCAGATCTCGTCCGGCACCATCATCCCGGCCACGTTTTTTTGCATGTAACGCGCCATCTTCCCCGATTTGATAGGCATGACCCCGGCCAGGACCGCGATCTTGTCCGTCAGGCCCCGATCGTTTATCATATGCATAAACTGTTTGAAACGGTTCATCTCCAACACGCACTGGGTCTGGACAAAGTCCGCCCCCGCCTGCACCTTCTTCTGCAAGCGGATGGCCCGGAATTCAAAAGGATCGGCAAAGGGGTTTTCCACACACCCGATGAAGACATCAGGCCTCACCTTCATCTCCTCCCCACACAGGAAGCGCCCCTCGTCCCGCATATCTTTGATGGTCTTGATCAACTGGATGGAATCCAGGTCAAAAACGTTTTTGGCCTGGGGGTGGTTGCCGAAACTCTGATGGTCTCCCGTCAAGCACAGCACATTCTTGATCCCCAGCGCGGCCGCGCCCAGGAGGTCAGACTGCAACCCGATGCGGTTCCTATCCCGGCAGGTCATCTGCATCACCGGTTCCAGTCCTCGCTGGCGAACCAGCACCGCGGCCGCAATGCTCGACATGCGCACGATGGCGGTTTGGTTATCGGTGATGTTGAACGCATCCGCATACCCCCGCAAGACATCGGCTTTGCGGGAAACAAAATCCGCGTTGCAGCTTTTGGGGGGGCCTATTTCGGCCGTAACCGCGAAATGACCCGCTTGCAAGACCCGGTCCAGATTACTCCTCGCCATCGAGAATCAAGTCCCCCCTTATCATTTTTCGCGGCCCGCCATCCCGGGAGCTTGACCAATCCTTGGGCGGCTGCAGGTTAAGCAACCGGTCCAGCTGATTCAGGTCCTGCAACCGGTCATATATCAATTGCCAGGCGCAATCTATTTCCTGATTGATTTCGCACTTGCCATGCTGGGAACCGCCGCAGGGCCCGTTCATCAGGCTCTTGGAACAGCGGGCCACCGGGCAGATTCCCCCGGTCAGGTACAGAATGCATTTCCCGCAGGCCTGGCAGCGCTCCACAAACACCCCGTGTTCCACCGGCATACCCAGGAACCGGGTGTTGAGCGCAGGTACCGTGGGGAGTTGCTTAAAATGCTCATTCATGGCCTGCACCCCGATCCCGCAGGCGGTGGAAACGACAACATCGCACTCCCTGACCAACGGCTCAGCCTGCTCCAGAAACTCCCACTCACACTGCCGGGGAATGGCATGGTGGGTTACCTTGCTTCCGGGCAGTTCCAAACTCAGCAAGCGGGCGAGGACCTCAGCCTCCTGGGCTCCTCCGGTCTGGCACACGGTTACACACCCGCCGCACCCCAGCACCAGAATCTTATTGCAGCCCGCGACCATGCCCTTAATCTCTGCTAGGGCCTTGAG